>Ga0265293_10003381_pt1 | contig 29667 bp, 30 predicted proteins | sample Munlanlewell138R_FD_192505 | JGI IMG/M metagenome (GOLD analysis project Ga0265293, IMG submission 192505) | Leachate microbial communities from a municipal landfill in Southern Ontario, Canada - Leachate well 138R | ecosystem: Engineered > Solid waste > Landfill > Unclassified | place: Canada... | reverse complement strand
CGTTCGACTTGCATGTGTTAGGCACGCCGCCAGCGTTCGTCCTGAGCCAGGATCAAACTCTCATTTTATAGTTTGATTCAGCTCTCGCTGACTTATTTCTTCTTTGACTTATAGCTTAATTCTTTTTGTTTCACACTGTTTAGTTTTCTAGGTTCATGCACTCCATATTTAGAGTGCTTTACTATTATAGCAAATTTTTCATTTGCTGTCAACTGTTATTCTTGAGTTTTTTTATTTTCTCGGTTCAACAGCCGACTTTTCTATAATACTATCTTTCCTTCCTAATGTCAACTGTTTTTTCAAATTTTTTTAAAAAATAAAAAAGATGGCTTACTTGACATTGGTCAGTTCATAGTTGCCATCCTTTCAACAAGCTTTTACTTAACTAGGAATCCATATCAATCCTATATATTTAATAGGGTTAATTTTATTCATCCACTGGTTTCATAGTTGGAAACAGTAAAATATCTCTTATACTAGGTTGATTAGTCAGGAGGATTATCATCCTATCTATTCCTATGCCAAGGCCTCCCGTAGGTGGTAAGCCTACCTCTATGGCATTTAGGAAGTCGGTATCCATTGGATGAGCTTCATCATCGCCTAATTCTTTTTGCATTGCCTGCTCCTCAAATCTTTGCCTTTGATCTATTGGATCGTTTAATTCTGAAAAAGCATTGGCCAATTCCCATGTGTTTATGAAGGCCTCAAATCTATTGGTCTTCCTTGGATCATCGGGGTTTCTCTTGGCCAATGGGGATACTTCTACTGGATGACCTGTCACGAATGTTGGTTGAATCAGATGTTCTTCGCAAAATTCTTCAAATAATTCCGCAATTACATGTCCCCTCTTCATTCCCGGCTTGATTTCAATCCCCTTTGCCTTGGCAAGGGAAATAGCTTCTTCATCTGTATCGATTTGACTAAAATCTATACCTACATATTCTTTAACAGCATCTTCCATGTCCAATCTCTTCCATGGTGGAGCTAATTCTATTTCTGTACCTTGATAGTTAATCTTTGTACTGCCTAGGGCCTTCTCAGCTACATAGGCAAAAAGGTTTTCAGTCAGTCTCATTATCTCCTCATAATCCACATATGCCTGATAAACCTCAATATTTGTGAACTCGGGATTGTGTTTAGGGCTCATGCCTTCATTCCTAAACATCCTTCCCATTTCATATACCTTTTCAAATCCACCTACGATTAATCTCTTTAAATACAATTCATTGGCTATTCTTAAATACATATCTATATCTAGTGCATTGTGATGTGTGGCAAATGGTCTAGCATTGGCACCTCCAGCTATGGTGCTAAGTATAGGTGTCTCTACCTCTAGGAAACCCCTAGCATCTAGGTATTCCCTTACTGCCTTAATTATCTTGCTCCTCAATATGAAGGTTTCCTTGACCTCAGGATTTACTATTAGATCTACATATCTTTGCCTGTATCTTAAATCTTGATCTTTTAATCCATGAAACTTTTCTGGCAGAATCTGCAAGGTTTTAGTCAATAAAAGGACTTCTTCCGCCCTGATAGAAATTTCCCCTGCCTTTGTTTTAAATACTGCACCGGTTACTCCCACAATATCGCCAATATCCAATAATCCCAGGTCCTTGTACTCTTCTTCACCTAATAAGTCCTGCTTGGCAAAAATTTGAATACGTCCCTCTCCGTCCTGAATATCTATAAAGCTAACCTTCCCATGTCCTCTTCTAGACATTATCCTTCCTGCAACGGAAACCTTCTTCTCTTCTAATTCTTCAAATTTTTCTTTTACAGTAGAGCTATGATGCGTATAGTCAAACTTTTCAATCAAGAATGGGTTTTTTCCCTTATCCATCAGTTCCTTTAGCTTTTCTCTTCTTATCTTTAGCATCTCGTTTAAATTTAAATCAGATTCTGACATTACTCTACCTCCTTAGTATTTTATATTATCTATCGTGTAATAGTTAATATTTCATATTTAATGATTCCATCTGGTACCATTACATCTACTACATCTCCCGATTTACGTCCCAGAAGAGCAGAGCCTACTGGCGATTCATTTGAAATCCTACCATTATAGGGGTCTGCCTCTGCAGAGCCTACTATGGTATATTCCATTTCTTCATCAAATTCCAAATCCTTCACCAATACCTTTGAACCTATTCCCACCATATCAGTGGAAATATCGTCCTCATCTATTATTTTAGCATTTCTAAGCATCATTTCCAACTTTGCTATCCTATCTTCAAGCTGGGCCTGTTCATTTTTCGCTTGATCGTATTCTGAATTTTCACTTATATCTCCAAAACTCAATGCCTGTTTGATCTTTTCAGCTATTTCTTTCCTCTTTACGGTCTTCAAATCATCTAATTCATCTTCCAACCTCTTTAGACCATCCTCTGTTAAAAACACATCTCTTTCTGGCATTTAATTCTCTCCCTTTCATATTAAAAATAACTATAATAGCTATATGTTTGTAAATAATTTTATGTCTTTTCCTTATTGTATGCAAGATATTATAATCAAGTAAGGCCATTATGTCAAGTCTTTAGAAGCTTCCTTTTACTTTTATATATGTATTTAGGTATTCTTTTGCAGAATAATAGTCTTTTCCTGTAAAAAGCAATATTTTACCGTAATAGTTTCCCAGGGACAATGCATCGTAGGCTGATGAATTAATAGTTTTACCTATCCAATTATCTTTGCCGATTTGGGTTTTTTCCAATATAAAGGCAAGGTCCCTTATATAGGATGGCTTCCTTTCACTTTTGGGATTATGGCCAGTTCCAAAATCAAATACAACGCAATTCCTTTTTTTCTTCGAAAAAGTCTCCCCTTCAAGATCCATGTAATTGATTATTATACTATAGTTCCCTATAATTTCATCTATAGTCAGTGGAAAAAACAGGGATAGACCTATTTCCTCCAATGCGTACTGGTATATGTCTTCTCGGTCTTCTTCTCTACACCCTACTATGGATATAAGCCCATACTTCCTTGATAATAGCTTAATGAGATTCTTTATCTTTTCCTTATCCTCGCATACAATCAGTATTTCCTTCCCTTCTAGCCTGTCATTTTGAAGCTTGAAAATTTTTTCTATTATAATAGGTAGATATTTTTCCCTGGTATTTTCACCTGTAAATACCTGCAAACCGGTATTTAAACCTATGCTTTGTAGAAGCTCTACTTTTAGTTCCCTTTGATTGTCTATATATAGCTTCGTGCAGTCATGACCCTTTACTTCCCTAATTCCCTCTATAAATGAGTTTAAATCTTTTTCCCTATTAAAATCCATAGGCCTAAGGTCTAGACCAGCTATTTTAATATAGTTCTTATCCCTTGTCACTACATCTATTATCCTAGGCCTTAGCTTTGGGATTAAAAGATCCGGTAAATACTTTCTTGCTCCCCTCCTATAATAAGCTAGATATTTCTTTCTATCTATAATATACAGCAGTCCTATACTATCCCTCCTCCCAGTTACTAACTATATATATGAGGGCGCTTATCTAATAATTCCACTACTTATGGGGAGTTGGCAAATTCCAATAGGACCCTTTCCATTTCTTCCTTCCTATCTATTGTATAGATTAACTTTTTTATTTCATTTGAATTCTTAAGTCCCTTTAAATACCAGGCAGAGTGCTTTCTCATTTCCAATACTCCGACTCTTTGACCCTTTAACTTTGTTATCAAATTCAAGTGCCTGATGCAGGTCTGAACTATCTCCTCCTTGGTAGGTGCTATATCCTCCTTGCCCTGGATTAGGTCCAGTATCCTCTTAAATATCCAAGGGTTTCCTTGGGCTCCCCTTCCTATGGCTATGGCATCGCACTTGGTCTCTTTTAACATCCTAATACCATCCTCTGGTTCAAATATATCTCCATTGCCGATTACGGGGATTTCAATGCTTTCCTTTAACTTCCTTATGAATTCCCAGTCCGCCTCTCCTGAATAAAACATATCCCTTGTTCTCCCGTGAATGGTCAAGGCTGATATGCCTTCCTCCTCTGCAATTCTTCCTATATCTATGCCGTTGATATTGTCTTTATCCCAGCCCATCCTAATTTTTAAGGTGACTGGTTTTTGTGATACACTCACTATCTGCCTGAGCAGCTCCCTTGCAAGTTTAGGGTTTTTCATCAGGGCAGATCCATCTCCATTTTTCACTATCTTTGGCGTTGGGCAGCCCATATTTATATCTATAATATCTATGTCCTCCCTGGGATTTAGGTATTCTTTTACCACATAAGCCATTATCTGAGGGTCAGAACCAAATATTTGAATCGCTATGGGTCTTTCCCTAGGGTCAATCCTCAATAAATTCTCAGTTCCCCTATCCTTATAATAGATGCCCTTGCTGCTGACCATCTCCGATACTACTAGACCTGCACCCATTTCCTTGCACAGTATCCTAAAGGACAAATCCGTTACCCCAGCCATGGGTGCTAAAAATACCTTGTTTTTTATCTCTATCTTCCCTATCTTCATCTTTACCCTCAAATACCTCCCTCTATGGAAAAGTAAGTAGCTAAAAGCTACTTACTTATTTCTTTCAAATATTATTCTAAGCCCCTCTAGGGTCAATAGTTTGTCAATTTTTCTTATATATTTGCTTTCAGCGGCAATCAGAGTTGAAAAACCTCCCGTAGCAACTATATTGACCTTATCTCCATTGTCTGTTATTTCTTCAATCATCTTCTCCACTATATAATCAACCATTCCAATATAGCCATATACCAGGCCCGACTGGATACTGTTTATAGTGTTCTTTGCTATTACCTTATCCGGTTTTGCAATTTCTACCTTTGGAAGTTTTGCAGTTCTCATAAAAAGGGCCTCAGAAGAAATCTTTATACCCGGAGTTATGACACCGCCTAGATAATCCCCATCCTTGGATACTGCACAAAATGTAACTGCCGTGCCAAAGTCAACTATTATCAAGGGTCCACCGTATTTTTCATAGGCTGCCACTGCATTGACTATCCTGTCTGCTCCTACCTCCCTGGGGTTGTCGTATTTAATATTCATTCCTGTTTTTACCCCAGGTCCCACTACTATGGGGTTGATATTGAAATACTTCATGCTCATGGCAGGTAATGTGTGCATGAGAGGTGGTACAACCGAGGACATAATCACATGCTCGACCTCTTTTGGATCTATGCCGTGATACTTAAATATCTGTTCAAATAGTAGTCCATATTCGTCAGAGGTTCTCTCCTTGTCCGTGGCTATCCTCCAGTCATATAAAAGCTCCTTGTCCCTATATACTCCAAATACTATATTGGTATTGCCAACATCTATAACTAATAACAACTATTTCACCCGCCATTCCTAACCTCTATTTTTTAAAGCCCCCACCACAGAAGTCACAATTATAATGGCTATTATTGTTTCAGGAATGCCGTTGGCAACTCCTATGCCAAATATAATCTTTCTCGCTGCACCTACATCTGCTCCCAGGGCTCCTACAAATTTTTCTGCATATAGTAGATAAATCATGGACAATACTCCAACTGTGTTGGTCAATGTCCCCAGTCCTGCTGCTATTACAATATCCAGTGCCTTATTTTGAAATTTCTTTTGGGTAAAATAGGCTATAGCTATGGTTAGTATTATCAAGCCAAGATTCATGAGGCTTAGCCATATACTATTTGCTCCCAAAACATTGGTATATATTCCATAGGATAGGTATCCAATAATGCCTACCCATATTAAATATAATAATCCCATTGTCTTTTGTTTACCTAATTTCCTCAGCCCACTGTAGACATAGTAGGCTACTATTCCTATCAATATCCTAGGTACAATTGATACCAAGGGGTTTAGGAAAACTGCTGATACTGGAGTCGGATTTGTCAAGGCTTGGTATATGCTAAACAAGCCAAATATCAGGCCAATAAGACCACCTACAAGGGGCCCCTCCATCAGTGCTCCAATGATTACAGGAATGTGCATTATGGTCGCCCTAGTTGGTCCAATAGGTATAAATCCTATGGGAGTCATGCCCAAGACTATAGATACAGCACCTAGGACACCTGTAATCACCATCTTTCTTAAATCAAACATTCTACCTTCTTTTACCATTAAAATCCCTCCCGCTCTAGTTCCTTGTGGATACTAGTCGTAATTTAAAATCATTTCTACTTCCTGCAAAAGTCCAACTCTAATTAGATATTGGCTGTTACCATTCAATATTATAATGGTATTTTGATTTAAATTCAATAGGCTAAATGGATAATATTCCATTGACCACTGCCTTTGCCATGGCTTCTGCCGCCAAGGTCCCTATTAGACTAATATCTGCAGCCATTTCCCCAGTTCCCATGGTAAATATTGTATCCCCATCTACCATGGTATGAATTGGATTTATGGTTCTTGCAAAACCATTGTGGGCCATTTGGGAAACCTTGTTGGCTTGACCCTTGGTCAATATGGCATTGGTGGCTATTACCCCTATGGTAGTATTTTCTACATTAAATCCTATTTGCCTATTCATCTCCTTCATTAAGGCTACAGTATTTAGCATCTTTTTATTTTCATAATCGTATACTCCAGCTATCTGCTCATTATTTTCAAAATTATATATGTCGCCAAAGCTGTTTACTGCAACCAATGCTGATACCACTAGTTTCCCCAGCTTTACAGTGGCGGAGCCCAGACCCGATTTCATTGCATTCTGAGGTCCCAATATCTTGCCAACCGTAGCACCCATACCGCAGCCCACAAGTCCCTGCCTATTCTCCCTTTCACTTGCTGTCTTGGCTGCCTCGTAGCCCATGTCAAGGTCTGGCCTGATTTTGTAATTCCCCACTGTTAGGTCAAATATGACGGCAGATGCTACTATGGGAACCTTGGTCACTCCCACATCAAAGCCTATCCCTCTCTCCTCTAAATATTTCATAACTCCTGAAGCTGCCTCTAGACCAAAGGCAGAACCTCCTGCCAAGACTATTCCATGGACCTTGTCTACCATCTTTTCTGCCTTGAACAAGTCCGTTTCCCTAGTTCCAGGGGCAGAACCCCTTACATCTACTCCCCCAGTGGCACCTTTTTCACATATGATTACAGTGCAGCCTGTCATTCCCTCCTCCGATTGGGCATGACCCACACTTATACCTGCTACATCGGTCAAATATCCTTCATACATAGAGACTCCTCCTTAAAAAAATGCACAAGTCACGGTCTTAGGTGATTTGTGCATTTTAAATTAATCTTATCCTCCAAAGAAATTAAGTAATAAACCTGCTGCTATGGCAGAGCCAATGACTCCTGCCACATTTGGACCCATGGCATGCATCAAGAGGAAGTTTCTTGGATTGGCTTCTTGCCCAACCCTTTGGGATACTCTTGCTGCCATAGGGACTGCCGATACTCCCGCTGAACCAATTAGGGGATTGACCTTTCCTCCAGAAGTCTTGTACATAATCTTTCCAAATAATACTCCCCCTGCAGTTCCTATGGAAAAGGCCACAAGGCCTAAGGCGATAATGCTCAGGGTCCTCCAGGTTAGAAAATTCTCGGCACTTGCCGTAGCTCCTACAGTGGTGCCCAAGAAAATAGTCACTATATTTATAAGTTCGTTTTGTGCCGTCTTAGATAGCCTATCTACTACCAAAGCCTCCCTAAATAAATTGCCCAGCATAAGCATACCCACGAGGGCAGCGGCTGATGGCAAAATAAAGGATACTACTAGGGTGACCATAATAGGAAATATAATTCTTTCCTTCTTAGATACATGCCTTAGCTGATCCATGACTACTTCTCTTTCTTCCTTAGTGGTCAGGGCCTTCATAATAGGCGGCTGAATAATTGGCACCAAAGCCATATAAGAATAGGCTGCTACTGCTATAGGTCCCAATAAATGGGGTGCTAATTTAGATGTTAGATATAGGGCAGTTGGTCCATCAGCACCTCCTATGATTCCAATACTACCTGCTTCTGGTCCCGTAAATCCCAAGAGTATTGCCCCTACAAAGGTCACGAAGATACCTAGCTGGGCTGCAGCTCCAAGGAGTATGCTCTTTGGGTTGGCTATTAATGGACCAAAGTCCGTCATGGCACCTACCCCAAGAAAAATAAGGGGTGGATAAATACCAAGTTTTACGCCTTGATACAAGTAATAGAGCAGTCCGCCTGGCATATCGCCCTCGGGGGGATTCATCAATCCCGCTCCCGGTAGATTTGCAAGTAACATTCCAAAGGCTATTGGAATAAGTAGCAAGGGCTCGAAACCCTTAACTATGGCCAAATATAATAAGACGAGGGATATCAGAATCATAAGACCCTGTTGCCAAGTAAAGATGGCAAATCCTGTGCTCTGCAAAAAATCTAGCAAAATCTCACCTAAGTTCATGCTTTTCATTCCTTTCTTGCGTATTAGTCCAATACAACCAACTTATCACCTGTATTTACGCTTGCCCCTTCAGTTGTATTGATGCTGGCCACTACTCCATCCCTTGGTGCTAGTATTTCATTCTCCATTTTCATGGCTTCAAGAATTAGAAGGGTGTCACCTGATTTTATAGAGTCTCCTTCTTTAACCAGTATCTTCCATATATTGCCTGGCATTGGAGATTCAACTACCTCCTGGCCTTCCGATGCAACTAGCTCTTTCTTTTCCACCTTGGGAGCTGGCGCTGCCTTGGGTGCAGCCGCTGGTCCTGGGTTTGCTGGTCCTGGATTAGGTTTTTGTACAGGTTTGCTCTCCACCTTCCCCTCTACTCCCACTTCTTCTACTTCCACTTCATAGGAATTCCCATTGACATTTATTATAAACTTTCTCATCCTCTTGCCTCCCTATTTCTTATAGTTTCCCAAATATTCTTTCCTGTTTACCCATTTGAGCCCATGCAGGTGTGTTTTGAGCTATTCTCCTGATGGTTTTGATATTGATATCTGGTATATCGACTCCCAAACTTGCCGCTATGGCAGCAGCAATTACCGCTACTAATTCCTTGTCGTCTAACATATCTGGTAAATCTTCCTCACTGGCTTCTTTTGGCGCTATGGGCACTTCTATTTCTGTACCTTTGATTTTCCTATCTATACTCATGCTCTTGAGAAAAGATATTATTACCGCCAAAATAATTAATCCAAGGAAGACTACAGACATACTAAACAAGGTAACTACAAGGCTATCTCCAAAAGTAATTTTGTCACCCAATCAATTCACCCCTCTATACTGGCATATTTCCATGCTTCTTAGCAGGTCTATTTTCTCTTTTTGATTCTAACATATCAAAGGCTGATATTAGCCTAGGTCTGGTGACGCTTGGTACCAAGACGTCATCTACGAAACCCCTCTGTGCTGCAATATAGGGATTTGCTACTGTATTCCTGTATTCATCTATCTTTTCCTGCCTTGTATCTATGGGGTTTTCCGAGTTTTCTATATCTCTCTTAAATATTATATTGGCTGCCCCATCTGGCCCCATGACTGCTATTTCTGCATTTGGCCATGCAAATACCTGGTCTGCACCTAAGTCTTTGGAACACATGGCTAGGTAGGCCCCACCATAGGCCTTTCTAATAATGAGGGTAACCTTAGCTACTGTAGCTTCACTGTAGGCATATAGCATCTTGGCCCCATGCCTTATGATTCCCCCATATTCCTGCTCTACTCCCGGCAAAAATCCCGGTACATCTACTAGGTTTAGTAGGGGGATATTGAAGGCATCACAGGTCCTTATAAATCTTCCCGCCTTGTCTGATGCATTAATATCCAATACTCCTGCCAAAATCCTAGGTTGGTTTGCTACAACCCCAATGGTCCTTCCATTTAACCTAATATATCCTGTTATTATATTTTGTGCATAGTATTCTTGTACCTCAAAGAAATCCCCATTGTCGGCAATTATCTTAATTATCTCCTTCATATTATAGGGCTTATTAGGATTTACAGGTACTATCTCATTGAGCTCTTCCTCTACCCTATTAATCTCATCTTCCATTGTATAGACTGGTGCATCCTCAAGGTTGTTTGATGGAAGGAAGGACAGGAGTTCCTTTATCTTCTCAATGGTCTCTTCCTCTGTCTTATACATAAAGTGGGCTACACCTGATTTTTTATTGTGGGTATTGGCTCCACCGAGTTCCTCTTGAGTTACATCTTCACCTGTTACGGATTTTATTACTTGAGGACCAGTAATAAACATCATGCTAGTTTTGTCAACCATAAATATAAAGTCAGTAATGGCAGGAGAGTATACAGCTCCCCCTGCTGAAGGCCCCGTAATAACCGAAATTTGAGGTATTACGCCAGAGGAGATTGTATTTCTGTAAAATATCTTTCCATAGCCTGACAGGGCATCAACGCCTTCCTGTATCCTAGCACCTCCCGAATCGTTAAAGCCGATTATAGGGGCACCGGTTTTCAGGGCCATATCTTGAACCTTGCATATCTTGTTGGCATGCATTTCTCCTAGTGAACCACCTAGTACCGTAAAATCCTGGGCATAGGTAAATACCAACCTGCCATCGACAGTACCATAGCCTGTAACTACACCATCTGCTGCTGCCTTTACTTTTTCCATATCAAAATTTGTACTTCTGTGTTCTACAAACTTGTCAAGTTCTACAAAACTGCCTTCGTCAAAAAGTAGATTGATTCTTTCCCTAGCTGTTAATTTCCCTGCCTTATGTTGTCTTTCAATCCTTTCTTCTCCTCCTCCCAGTTTTATGCCCTTCTCTTTTTCTAGGAGTCTTTCAATCTTTTCCTTCATGTCCTACCTCCTCGATTAATATTTAATCCCTTTCACAAAGCTCAATTAATACACCATAGGTCGATTTTGGATGTAAAAAAGCGATTTTAGCCCCTCCTGCACCATATCTAGGCTTCTCATCTATTAATCTAATTCCCTTTTCCCTAAGCTCCTCCATAGCCTTTTCGATATTATCCACCCTGTAGGCTATATGCTGGATACCTTCCCCTTTTTTTTCAATGAACTTGGATATGGGGCCGTCTTCCTCTGTTGATTCCAACAGTTCCACTTCTGTGTCCCCTATGGGCAAAAAAGCTACCTTTACTTTTTGTTCCTCTACTGTTTCAGTGCTGACACATTTAATGCCCAGTATATCCTCGTAAAACTTTAGTGTTTCATCTAAATTCTTCACGGCTATTCCAATATGATCTATTTTCCCTACCATAAAACCATTCCCTTCATAATACATTCTTTCTTATGGACTCTTTTTTATTAAGCCTATAATGGTTTCCTTAGCAGTGTAAGGGTCCATCTCCTTGAGGGTAATATCCCTGGCTAATTTATCCAATAGGTCGTCCTTGACTGCCCTGTCCAAAATTAAGGTCATCAAATCTTCTTCTACCATTTTAAGTAATTCCAATTTATTATTCCTAACTCGATTTTCCTCCAGTTGATTGGTTTCCTCCAAGTAGCTCCTATGTTCCATTAGTTTCTCCATAAGTATGTCTATATCCTCATTTTTACTTGCTGAAACCTTGATTACAGGCGGCCTATAATCCATAGCTTCATTTAGGTCCAGATTCATCTCTACTTCTACCTTGGTCTTATCTGCTCCATCTAAGTCGGATTTGTTGATTGCAAATACATCTGCAATCTCCATGATACCAGCCTTTATAGCCTGTATATCGTCCCCTAGATTAGGGACCATAACCATAAGCACCGTATCTGCCGTCTTCACAATGTCAACCTCCGACTGACCCACCCCTACTGTTTCTATGAATATATAGTCATAGCCAAAGATGTCTAGTATCTTCGTGGCCCCCCAGGTGGCATTGGACATGCCCCCCAATGAACCCCTAGTACCCATGCTTCTAATGAAGACATTTTTATTGAGGGACAAATCGTTCATCCTAATCCTATCTCCCAAAATGGCTCCACCGCTAAAGGGACTTGTAGGGTCAATGGCAATTATACCTATCTTTTTATTCTGCTTTAAAAGTTCCTTTGCCAGCTTATCCGTCAAGGTCGACTTACCTGCACCGGGAGGCCCTGTAATCCCAATTACATAGGCATTTCCCGTGCTTTTATAATGGCCTTTAATAATATCTATGGCTTCCTTGTCATTTGATTCAAGCATGGTAATTAGCCTTGCACAGGTCCTCTTATCTCCCCTGAGTATCTTTTCTTCTATATTCAAATAAGGCACCACCTATCTAGCCCTTCAGATTCTTTCTGATGAACTCTACTACATCCTTTGTTGGCGTTCCCGGTGTAAATACTGCCTCTATTCCAGACTCAATCAAAAATCCTATATCGTCTTCCGGTATTACCCCACCGCCAATTATGAGCATGTCATCTACTCCCTCTTCCCTTAATAGATTAACTACCTTGGGAAATAGGTGATTGTGTGCTCCAGATAATATACTAAGGGCTACAACGTCTACGTCTTCCTGTATTGCAGCAGCAACTATTTGTTCAGGAGTCTGTCTAAGACCGGTGTATATTACTTCCATTCCCGCATCCCTCAAGGATCTTGCTATTACCTTTGCACCCCTGTCATGTCCGTCAAGTCCTGGCTTTGCCACCAATACCCTAATTGGTCTGTCCATAGTAAAAACCTCCCATTATAATATTACCGATTGCTGGTACTCTCCAAATACCTCTCTTAGAACGTCGGCGATTTCTCCCAATGTGGCATATGCCTTAACTGCATCTAAGATATAAGGCATCAAATTTTCATCTGTTGCAGCCTTTTCTTCCAGGAGCTTAAGAGCCTTTTCCACCTTCTCATTATCTCTTTCTTTTCTCAACTTGCTTAATTTTTCTCTCTGCTTTATTTCAACGCTCCTGTCAACCTTCAACAATTCCTTTTTCTCCGATTCCTCTACCTGGAACTTGTTGACTCCTACAACTATTCTATCCAAAGATTCTATCTCCATTTGATACCTATAGGCTGCATTTTGGATTTCTTTTTGTATATATCCCTTTTCAATGGCCTTTGGTGCCCCACCTAGTTGATCAATAGTCTCTATATATCTCATGGCTTCTTCCTCTATCCTGTCAGTTAGGCTCTCGACATAGTATGAGCCTGCCAAGGGATCTACCGTCTCAGTGACTCCAGCCTCATGAGCTACTACCTGTTGTGTCCTAAGAGCTATCATTACAGAATCTTCTGTAGGCAAAGCTAGGGCTTCATCCCTAGAGTTTGTGTGTAGGGATTGGGTCCCCCCTAGGACAGCTGCAAGGGTCTGTATTGTAACCCTGATAATGTTATTATCTGGCTGTTGAGCAGTTAATGTGGATCCTGCTGTTTGAGTATGGAATTTTAACTGCATAGATTTAGGGTTCTTGGCCTTAAATTTTTCCTTCATAATTTTGGCCCACAATCTTCTAGCAGCCCTGTATTTGGCGACCTCCTCCAATAAATCATTGTGAGAATTGAAGAAAAAGGATAGTCTAGGACCAAAGTCGTCTACATCTAAACCCGCATTTATAGCTGCTTCTACATAAGCAATACCATCTGCTAGGGTAAATGCAACCTCCTGAGCTGCAGTTGAGCCTGCCTCCCTTATGTGGTAACCGCTGATACTAATGGTATTCCACTGGGGTACTTCCTTTGAACAATATTCAAAGATATTGGTGATGAGTCTCATTGAAGGCTCAGGTGGAAATATATATGTGCCTCTCGCTATGTATTCCTTCAAAATATCGTTTTGTATTGTACCCCTCAGCTTATCCTTGGATACACCCTGTTTCTCGGCTACTGCAATATACATGGCCAACAGTATAGATGCAGGCGAATTTATTGTCATAGAGGTACTTACCTTATCCAAGGGTATACCGTCAAATAGGACCTCCATGTCCCTTAGGGAGTCAATGGCAACTCCGACCTTTCCCACTTCGCCCTCTGATAAGCCATTGTCAGAGTCATAGCCTATCTGCGTGGGCAGGTCAAAGGCTACACTAAGTCCAGTTTGACCCTGGTCTAATAGATACTTATATCTCTTGTTGGACTCCTCAGCAGATGCAAATCCTGCATACTGCCTCATGGTCCAGAGTCTTCCCCTGTACATGGTAGGTTGAACTCCCCGGGTAAAGGGGTATTCCCCTGGAAGGCCAAGGTCCTCATTATAGTCTAGATTGCCTATGTCTAATGGAGTATATAGTCTGTCTACCTGGCTATTGGACCCGGTCGTAAATTTTTCTTTTCTTTCTGGAAATCTAGAAACTGTCCTTTCTACTACTTCCCTATCCCAAGTCTCTACTGAGGTCTTTATCTTCCCCAGCTCCTTATTGTCAAACATTTCCCAACCTCCTTAAATTATGGAAATCTTGTGCCCAAAATTCTTCTATTCAATATCTATTATAGTAATACTTAATAGGTATTTGCAACATATATTTCAATATTTTTAACAAATGAATGGAATATTGCAATTTTATGCCTGTAGTTGAAAGTATTCACCCAATATTTAAATAAACCTGAAGGTTTCCCTTCAGGTTTATAATAAATTCTATGCTCCTTGAAATAATCTCTCAAATTCTTTTCCATCTATGGTTTCCTTATCCAATAGAGCCTCTGCAACCCTATGAAGTTTATCCATATTTTCTTTTAATAGTTTTTCCGCCTTATTGTAGGCTGTGTCTATTAGGCCTCTCATTTCCTTGTCGATGGCTGCTGCCACATCTTCACTATAATTTCTAGCCCTGCCAAAGTCTCTGCCAACAAATACTTCTTCGTCGTCAGTGCCATAGGTCATAGGACCTAACTTGTCGCTCATACCATAGTGGGTGACCATGGATCTAGCCAGCTTTGTAGCTCTTTCAATGTCATTTTGTGCACCGGTGCTTATATCTCCCAGTACCAGGGCCTCTGCAACCCGACCCCCTAATAGCATTACTAGTCTGCTTTCCATCTGTTTCTTTGTCAGGAAGCTCCTGTCCTCTTCAGGTATATAGGCTGTAAATCCTCCAGCCATTCCCCTTGGAATTATAGTAACCATATGAACCGGATCCGTATCCGGAGTAAGCCTTGAGGTAAGTGCGTGTCCTGCCTCATGGTAGGCTGTTAATTTTCTTTCCTTGTCACTTACTACCTTGGACTTTTTCTCTGGACCAGCCTGAACCTTAATAGAGGCTTCCTCTATCAGGTGCATTGGTATGCTCTTCAAGTTGTATCTGGCTGACAAAAGTGCAGATTCATTAACCAAGTTTTCCAAATCTGCTGGAGTAAATCCAGGAGTCCTCTTAGCTACTACCTTTAAGTCTACATCTTCATCTAAAGGCTTGTTCTTTGTGTGAACTTCTAAAATTGCCTCCCTACCTCTGACATCGGGAAGTCCTACGTAAATAGTCCTGTCAAATCTTCCCGGCCTAAGGAGTGCTGGGTCAAGTATATCTGCCCTGTTGGTAGCTGCCATGACAATTATCCCCTCATTAGTTGCAAATCCATCCATCTCAACCAAGAGTTGATTTAATGTCTGCTCTCTCTCGTCGTGGCCTCCGCCAAGACCGGCTCCCCTTCTCCTTCCAACTGCATCTATCTCATCGATAAAGACAATACAGGGGGCATTTTTCTTGGCCTGCTCAAACAGGTCCCTAACCCTACTGGCGCCTACACCTACAAACATCTCGACAAAGTCTGAACCGGATATGGTGAAAAAGGGAACCCCTGCCTCACCGGCAACAGCCCTACTTAAATAAGTTTTACCAGTACCGGGTGGACCTACTAATAGGACCCCTGTAGGTATCCTTGCGCCTATTTCAATATACTTTCTAGGGGCCCTCAGGAAATCCACTATCTCCTTGAGCTCCTCCTTTTCCTCCTCTAAACCTGCCACCTCAGAAAATGTGACAATCTTACCTTCCTCTTGCTTGTGAAGCCTTGCCCTAGACTTACCAAAGGACATGACTTTACCTCCACCACCTTGTGATTGCTGCATGAAGACAAACCAAAATACTACAAATACTAGAACAACTAAAATAGTTGGAATAGCACTTACCCAAATAGGTGTGGTAGGCTCCAAATCAGAACTCAAGGCCAGGGCACCACTGTCTACCTTATCTTTCAAATAGTTATCATAAAAAGTGTCCTGCATCTGATAGGGCAAAACAGTAGAGAACTGGGTATTGTCCCTAAACTTCCCATTTACTTCTCTTCCCACAATTTTTATACTTTCAATTCTATTTTCATTCAAATGTTCTACTAACTCGGTTACATCTATTACCATTATCTGTTCAACATCGTTGCCCAAGGTCTTTACTAAAAACATAATCAATATTACTATTAGCAGATACACACTAATCCCCTTAAAAAATCTTCTCAATACTAATCCTCCCTCCTTTTACGACTAAGTAACATCTATATATTATAGCATTTTTGAAAAGCCTTTTCAATACAAGAGATTATTTATATACTTCTTCCTTTAGGGCGGCCACATAGGGAAGGTTTCTTCCTATTTCGGCATAGTCCAGGCCATAGCCTACTACAAATTCATCGGGTATAGCAAACCCCAAATAATCTACTTCTACATCTACTTTTCTTCTTTCAGGTTTATCCAATAGGGCACATACCTTAACGGAGTTGGCTCCCCTTTTTCTCAGATTGTCTGTTAAATATGCCAGGGTATATCCCGTGTCGATAATATCTTCCACTATGAGGACCTCTTTATTTTCTACACTGAAATCTAAATCCTTGATTATCCTAACTTCTCCAGTTGAAGAAGATGTCCTGCCATAACTAGATACGGCCATGAAATCTATAGATACCGGCATTTTAATATTTCTTGCCAAATCCGACATAAATATGAAGGCACCCTTTAATATACCAACTAGGAGTAAATTTTTGCCCTCGTAGTCATGGGAAATTTGTGACCCTAGTTCCCTTACCTTCTCTCTAATACTATCTTCTTCTACCAATATTTCTTTTATTAACTTTTCCATCCTGCTCCTCCTCTTTTTTAACTCTTGTATAGGGGCTTGTAGGATATGGCTAGGATCTTTTTTGTCTCCTCTGTGACCTTGTAGAGCTCACTTGTCCTGTATCCCACTACCCACAAGATGTTTTGTCCATCCACCACAAGGGGAATCTCATCCCGCAATTCCCTAGGAACTTTCTCATCCATAAAGTAGTCCTTGAGTTTTTTTCTGCCCCTCATTCCATAGGGTGCAAACCTATCCCCATCTCGCCTATTTCTGATTTCCAATTTGCCTATTAGCTTATTGTAATCAAAATACTTGACCTGTCTTTCCCTATCTAGGGCCAAATTTGCATCATAATCAAATATACTAGTCTCAAAATAATATCTACTTAAAATAGTAAGGTTCCCAGGTATGGCAAGTCCATAGGAGTAGTTCTTCTTCCCCTTGTCCCGGGACCTCTCTATAATTATGTCGTCATAGCTGACCCTTGCCACAAGCCCATTTAATAGGTCTATTTCCTTACCAGTTCTTTCCCCTATAAATAGCTTTAGGGCTGCAAGTATATGCACTTCTCCAATGCCCTGCAGTGAACCATTGATCTTTAAAATCATGTTTCTTATGACTCTCTGCTGTATGGCCCTGTGCAATTTCAAAAACTCGTTCCTATCTAAGATTATACTATGGTTTTCATCTTTAATCAGCAAATTACTGTATTTTTCTTCAGTGTATTGGTCTAAAAAATCCACATCTGTATGGAAAATCCTAGACATCCTCCACAAGGTTTCTATGATATTTGGATTAAAATTATTCTCTACATAGGGTATAAGTTCTAATCTGACCTTATTTCTAGTATAAATTGGCTGTAGGTTGGTTTTATCTAAGACTGTTTCTATCTTTTTCTCCTCAATGTATTCCTCGATTTCCTCCCTGCTTATACCCAGGATAGGGCGTATTATATCATCATATTTAAAGGACATGCCCCTTAGACCATCTATTCCGCTCCCCCTCATGATCCTCATGAGCAAGGTTTCGGCCTGGTCATTGAGATTGTGAGCGACTGCGATTTTCCCGCCACCATGTTTCCTGGCTATCTCCCTAAAGAAGCCATATCTCAACTCTCGTCCAGCTTCTTCTGCTGTAATTCCCCTTTCCTTTCCATACTGCTCCATACTCACGTCAATGGTATAGTAGGGTAAATCTAAGTCCCTGGCGACCTTCTCTACAAACACCTGATCACTCCTGGCCTCTTCTCCCCTTACACCATGGTTTACATGGGCAATAAAGATATTAAATGCTATTAACTCCCTGATTTCCAGCAAACAAAATAGTAGGGCCATAGAATCTGGCCCTCCTGATACGCCAATGACTATATTGTCTTCTTGGTCAATTAAATTATACTCCCTTATAACATCTAAAACCTTTTCTTTCATGCAATCACCTAAATATTGGATAAGTTCAATTATTTTCCTTTTGAATTCAATATATATTTATTATAGCCTAATTGTCAACATAATTCTAAGTTTTTTTAAATATTCTTCCACACCTTCGTTACTAAAACTGTCATATCATCCTTGGCATCAGCCCCTTGAGCCTTGGCCATTTTTATTATGGTATTGGCTATGGTTTGAGGATTTATGCTTTCTATTTTCTTTATCATGTCCCTTACCCTTCCCTCTCCCCTCCCAGCAGGTCCGTAGGCCTCCAGCACTCCGTCTGACATCATCACTATTATATCCCCATCTCCTATATAGCCCTCATAAATATTGAAATCAACTTCTTCCAACATGCCTACAGGCAGGGATGAGGAGTTAATTATTTCCACCTTATTCTTTTTTTTGATAAATGTTGCCGGTGCACCAGTCTTAATCACTTGAAACTTACCCGAATAAAGATCTACAAAGCCAATATCCATGGTGGCAAACATTTCCCCATTAGATTTTGCCCTAAGTACCGAATTTATAGTCCTTAATGCCAAATCTTTTTCTATATTTGCCTCCATTAGCCTTTCAAGTAAGGAGACTGCTGTTTTACTCTCTTCCTTTGCCTTCCTTCCAATCCCCATCCCATCGCTGATGACAATATAGTGGGTGTTATCTGTTTCACCAAAGGTATAGCTATCTCCAGATACCTTCTTGTCCGAATTCAATCCCAGGGCAACCTTGGTAGCCACACTGTACCTATTTTCCCTGATTAGTTTGAATCTTAGCTGTCTTTTTTGCAGATCCCTGACACTGTTGTTGCAAATTAGGCTAGACCCCAAACAGTCAGCCATGGTAGCCTTTATTTTATCCAGAGACTGACCTGGTTTATTTAAATCAAGAAATATATCATAGTTATTCTGACCTGTCACTGCCACAGATACATCCTTGATATCTATCCTCTTGTTTTTCAGTTGGCTATATAGGTTTTTCTCTATCTCCTCGTCAAAGCTCGGTCTTTCATAGACATCTGCGGCTATGCCTTCCATTAGCTTACCAAATCCCTTTAGTTGTTCAGATAACAATATTCTGTTTTGGTTTAACCTGCTTTTCCAGCTCCTATCTAATTTTAGCCTTTCAACTGACCTGTCTACCCTTTCCAATAGCTCCTTTGGCCTAGAACAAAATTTATAGGCTTCGGAGTAGGTCGATTCATCTATGCCCTTGCTTTCCACTATGCCAAATAGGTTGAAAAACTTGTGATATGTATTGTAGTAGTTTTCCTTCCAACAACTGTCGTATTTATAGCACCTAAGACATAAATCATTGGCTATGGAGTCTACTAAACCATAAATCTCTCCCGTATCGTGATAGTCCCTCTCCTTGGCAGTATCTTGAAAGGTAAGGCTTAGGTTGTAAAACAAATCGGCCATTCTATTTATCTTTTTCAGAGCTATCTCGTCTCTTTTACGATTATAGGCCTTGTCCATATTGAAGTCTATAAAAAGCAATTGACTTAATTTTTGGTTCATTGTCTTGGAAATTAAGGTAAAGAGCAGGGCAGCTATGGCTATTTCTTTTATTCCAATAAAGCTTGTCCCCATTCGATTTATATAGAAAGATACGAGGCCATTGCCTAGAAAGAGCCCCAGTACAAGTCCAATTTTACCTAAATCTTTAAATACACCTGACATCAGGCCTGCTACACTCAAGATGGCCAATATAAAGGGCATTTCCGGATGAGATATATAGGATATCATACCCAATATCAAGCCAACTCCTCCACCTAGGAATGCCCCTTGATTGTAGGCAAAGCTCAAGACAATCAGCAGACTGATGACATTCTTTACCTGAATGCCAAAAAAGGCCAGATCCTTAAAACCTGCCAATACAAGTGCCATGACAATTAGGCTGGATATAGAGGGGATTTTAGATGAGAATAGGTATATGACGGTAAATGCTACTAGACTTTCAAATATAACCATAATCACATCGTAAAGAAATAGGCTGTCGTTTGTCAAGACACCCAATATCCTAAAGACAAAGAAAATAATGCTGCTTATGAGGACAGCCTTGACCTGGGAGTAGTCCTTTTCATCCTTCTTTAATGCGAAAAAGACATAAACACCTATCTCTGCCAAGATGTAGCTCATGGTTCCAAGGCCATGGACATTTATGCTGCTGGCCACTGCCCCCACTAATATACCCATGCTTAAACCATCAGATATTGTATAGGCGGCCAAAAATGCAAAGGCAAAGGGTGTCAAATTGTTAATCAAGGTGGCTCGTCCCAAAAGAAAGGCCATCAAGGCCATGAATATTATCTTTTTATCTATTAACTTGAGTCTATTCCAGTCCCTCTTGTTCACAAGAGAATCCATTTTAATCATATTTACATCCCCTTCCCAATTTTAATGTAATCTTAACAAAATAAGCTAAGATAATTTGTCAAAAGGGGGATGCTGGTTAAAGATAATTCGGACATATATTTATGACTTTCCCTATGGCCCTGTATGTTTTTGTTTTATAATGGAAGATTTCATTGACTTTAAGGCTAATAAAAAAAACCGGATATTCCGGTTTTATAAATCCATCGCACTGGTTGCTTTTTTGTGTCTAAAACTAGTACTCTTTTTTGTATCTCTTGTTTTTAATTGATCTTGTTTTTCATTGCTATCCTTCAAAAACTTATTTAGCTTATCCTCAAAAGACATGTACCTTTGTTTATCATCCTTCCATTCGTATTCATCAGGTTGAGCATTCTTGGATTTTGCTTGCCTAATAGAAAGGCTAATTTTCCCTTCGTCGGAAATAGATAAAATTTTAACCCTGACCTTTTGACCTTTTTTCAAACAATCGGTTACTTTTTCTACGTATTCTTGAGATATTTCTGAAATGTGAACAAGCCCACTTTTCCCCTCCGGCAATTGAACAAATGCACCGAAATTCGTCAACCCTGTAACAGTGCCATCAACCACTTCTCCTACAGCTAAAGACATAAATAAATGATTCCTCCTTAAAAAATTGTATTATAAACTCAGTATATATTAGAAAGCTACTATTGTCAATTGCTTCTAGTCTTTCTTAGGGTGAAGAATGGGTTTTTCTTTTTGTTTTTGTCAATATAAATTATTTCCCTAGGTTTTACCATGCCCAAATCTTCCCTTGCTATTTTTTCTACGAATTTTAATGTATCGCTGATTTCTATTTCCTCGTTTAGTTCCTGGATTTCCTCTTTCAAGATTTCCGTTTCACTGGTGATTTTGTTCTTTTTTATATTCAATTCCCTAGCCAATTTACTCTGATTCCAGAATATTACACCTACATACAATAGAATTAAAGAAAATAATAAGTGCCCTAGTTTGAATCTCCTTCTCTTTTTTCTCATGAAATCACCACCTACTAGTATTATTCTACAGGAAATCAAAAACTCCTTTATTTTTTTGAGGAAATTATCTTTTTATACCTCTTAGTTTCTCTTACTACTATAATAAAGGTTTTCTTTATCTTTTTCAATATGGGCGACAACTTTTTCCTGCCCAAGGCAAAGGGGTAGAATATTGCAGATATGACAAAGCCAATGGACCTTCCTACTCCTCGGGAGAATTTGATACAAATTGGATAAATATAGGGACTAAATACCCTTATATATATGAAATTACCCAGGAAGAAGGCCAAGAAAATGTATCCCCGAATTTCCCCCCAGTTGCTTTTTATAAGGGTAAAGATGAATATACTGGCAGCAATCATCCAAAATATTAAGTCTCCTAGATAGGTTATTATTTTTTTAGGCTTTGAAAGATACCTGATTGTCCTATATATATCGTATATAAAACCAGTAACTAGGCCCCCATACACCGTCGTAAGAAAAATATGCACTTCTACCAACATAGATATTTCCATCTTATTTCACCCACAGATTTATTTAAATAATCTTCCCATTATATTTTTGGATACTGCTTCCCTAGAAGAATAATTAATCCCATTTACCTTCCCATCAACAATCACACTTCCTTCATCTAGGTTGAGTTTGGAAATATTTAGTCCCTCTCCCTTGACCGTTATGGCCCCCTTGATAGTGTTTAAGATTACTGTATTGTCATTGTAGCTTTCCACCTGTTCCACCCCTGTAATTGTAATTTTTTCTCTGTCCTCTATGCTTATATTTTGATTTTTAAACCTTATTCTATTTTCAGTCATTAATTATCCCCCCTATCTATTAATATTTATGAAAAAAAAAGACTTTTATTACAAAGTCTTTTATTTCACGGTTCTATATAGTTCTTTGGAGGCATCCTTCCTTGGATTGTCAGTGGTGTCTAGTACTTCTATTTCCATGGGATTGCTAAAATTTATCTCTACCCTGTCCCCTACCTTTACCTCGTCCCCAGGTTTTGCTAATTTTCCATTAATCAGCACCCTCCCCTGTTCACAGGCTTCCTTGGCTATGGTCCTCCTCTTTATTATCCTTGCATTCTTCAGGTACTTATCAATTCTCATAAAAACCTCCGATTAAAAAATCAGGTCAAAGACCTGATTTTTACTTATTAACTATTTCCTTAAGGGATTTACCTGCCTTAAATACTGGTGCCTTTGAAGCTGGTATTTTAATAACTTCTTCTGGGTTTCTAGGGTTTCTGCCTTCTCTGGCCTTTCTTTCCCTAACTTCAAAAGTACCAAAACCAACTAATTGAACCTTGTCACCGCCTTCTAAGGTTTCCTCTACGGATTTGATAAAAGCATTCAATGCAGCTTCTGCATCCTTTTTAGTTAAATTGCTTTTCTCTGCTATACTAGATACCAATTCAGCTTTGTTCATAAAATATTCCTCCTCATAGTTTATATTATTAATTTTTAATTAATAATTCGTTAATTAAAAGCTTGCCATCTACTAATAATATTAGCATTTTAGTGAAATTTATGTAGCTTTGCTTCATTCCACAATTGCTCCATCTCTTCTAAGGTCAAATCTTCAAGGTCTATACCATTTTCCAAATTACCTTCCATGAATTCAAATCTCTCAAGAAACTTGTTTATGGTACGGTTTAAGGCAACTTCCGGGTTTATCTTTAGAAATCTAGCTAGATTTACCACTGCAAACAATAAATCTCCCAATTCGCCTTCTATCTCCTCGTGACCCTCATGGTATTTTTCCATTGCCTCCAGAAGCTCGCCATGTTCCTCGACAATTTTGTCTAGAGGCCCCTGGATATTGTCCCAATCAAAACCAATTTCAGCTGCCTTTTCCTGCATCTTAAAACTGGTCATTAGGGCAGGCAATTTTGGTATATCCCTTAGTTTATCTGTAAAGCTATGGATATTTCTTTTGGCATATTTTAGCACATTCCAATTATATACTACTTCATCGGAATTTTCTACATCTATTTTGGAAAAAACGTGGGGATGCCGATAGATTAATTTATTGCAAATACTTGATGTTACCTCATGTAAATTAAATTCACCTTCTTCCTCCCCTATTTGAGAGTGAAAAACGACCTGTAATAGTACATCACCTAATTCCTCTACAATTCCGTCTATATCTCCCTTGTCTATAGCATCTGCTAACTCATATGCTTCTTCTATGACGGACTGGCGTAGACTATCGTGGGTCTGCTTCATATCCCAAGGACATCCATCTTCTGACCTTAACAATTTCATTATACCTAATAAATCTTGAAAATCAAATACTTTCTTAGGCTTTTCCCCTATTTTTGGGACATAAAGACTAGTTAAGGAGTCAGTTTTGCTAATTCTGTCCAGATCATATATGGGAACTAGTAGCTTTTTTTCGTCTCCTTCTATACCTGCACTCTGCACTAGGTAAATTTCGTAGTCATCACCATAGATTTCTGACAATATTATCTTGGCATCTGATAGTATCCTCTCATTGTATACCTGAGTTATAATCATATCGGAATTTATATCTATTACAAGGCTGCTGAGGAACTCACCATCTACTATCTTTAGCCCCCCTATTGGATCCCTGCCTACCAATTCAACAATAGGTTCGATAAAACTCATACCTGAAATAATTTTGATATCCGCTTCCAAGGAGAGTAGGATTTCCACTGACTTCTCTGCCACTAGGGGATTTCCGGGAACATAATAGTTTATATCTCCCCCTTTTTTTGATTCCTCAATTAATTCCAGGGCAATTTTCCTGTATAGGTCTTTGAAATCCTCCTCACTTTCATATATGTAATCAAAGCTGCTATAGGGGATATCCCTGTCCTGAAAATACTTCACTGTAGGGTGTTTTTCTGTCCTTAAAAAATTTCTATCTCCTGAATTAATTCTATTGATGGCCCCCATGGTCAGGGAATCTATACTTCCTGGCCCAAGGCCTACTATATATATCTTACCCATGCTATTTCTCCTTTGCTCTTACTTAATCAATTTAAACTTATCCACTAATTTCCCAAGTTTATCTCCCTTAGGCAATAGGCCCAAGTCCTCTGAGCTGATGGACCCTGTGACTAAGAGGAGCACAGCATATAAAATTACCCCCACTACTATGGCTACTACAGTGGAAAGTTTGCTCCCTAGCCTAGCCACTAGGAATGAATAGGATAAAAAGGCCAGTAAGGCCATTCCCACTGCGGAAATAAAGGGTTTTATAAATACAGACATGACGTCTAACTTGACCTTTGCATATTTCTTTACAGAAATTAGGTCCAGGATTGAGGCAATTCCATAGGCTGTAACCGTGGAAAAAGCTGCACCGTAAATATTTATCTGGGGTATCCTAGTCAAGGTATATGAGAGTATAACCTTTGCCACAGCTCCCACAAATAGGTTTACTGCTGGGACTATGGGCCTACCTAGGCCCTGTAAGATGGCTGACAGGGATTGTACCAAGGTAAGGAAGATGACCCCAAAGGATAAGATTGACAAGAGCTTGGCTGTATTAATTATGGTGTCCATATCATTTTTATAGTAGAGAAGCTCTATTATGGGCCTGGCCAGGGCATATAAGCCCAGGGCCGCCGGAAGCCCAATCAGTAATGTAATCCTAATGCCTGAGGATATAATATCCTCCATTTCCCTTCTATTCTTTCTGGCATTTGCCCTGGATATGGCAGGTACTAGGCTTATGGCTATGGCTACAGACAGTACCTGAGGCAAATTAATCAAGGTAGATGCCATACCCTTTAGATTTCCGTATAAGCCGTTTGCCAACTCCTCCGTATAGCCTATGGACTGTAGCTGTTTTAGGACTATGACCAGGTCGATGGTATCCATAATGGGTACAACAGATGCCCCTATGGTAATTGGAATCGAAATAAGCAAAAGGTCCTTTATAATCTGATTTACCCTATAGTCATCTGATATCTTGGTTAAACTTAGCTCCTCTTTTACTGTTCCCCTGCCCCTTATATAGACTATAGATATGACTATTAAACCTGCCAAGGCACCCATGGACCCTCCAAAGGACGCACCACCTGCCGCCATGGGTATTCCCCTATCCAAAAGTAAATAGGTCAAAAACAGGCCTACTACAACCCTAAAAAACTGTTCTACTATCTGCGATAGGGCTGTTGGTGTCATGGACTGCCTGCCCTGATAAAATCCCCTAAAGGCCGCCATAATCGGTACAAAGAACAAGGCCGGCACCAAGGCTATTAGGGAATAATAGGCATTGCTGTTGCCCAATCTATTGACTATATTGTCTGCCTGAACTAGGACAAATAGGGATGTGATTACCCCGCCTAAAAATAGGCCCATTAGGGCTACCTTAAATACCTTAAAGGCATTTTTATAGTCTCCTATGGCCCTTCTCTCAGATACCAGCTTGGCTATGGCTATTGGAAAACCAGCCGTAGATATGGTCAGTAGCAAGGTATACAGTGGATAGGCTGTTTGATAGTAGCCCATGCCCTCAGATTTAATTATATTGGATAAGGGGAGCCTATATACGGCACCTAGTATTTTTACTATTATTCCCGCTATACCCAATACAGCGGCTCCCTTTAGAAAATCTCTATCCATATACTATCCCCCTAAGAATCGATTATAGTTTAAAATCCTTTTTAAATCCTATCATATTATATCACTTACCATTTCATAATAACACAGATAAAAGATAAAACCTACCCTTTTGGGGTAGGCAGTCTTATCCTTCCATTTGTTTTGATAGAAAACCGGCTGCTGTTTCAGCCAACTTCATTTCCAATTTTCCCATATCTGCATCTTCATCCTTTGATAGCATGATTACAGAACCAATGGGATCTCCCTGCATGACTATCGGAGCAATTACCTGGGAGGAATACTTATCAAAGTTTCCATCCTCATAGGTTATTTTAATTGGTTTCTTATCGCTTTCAGTTAAGTAGTTACTTCTATTTTCAATTAATTTTTCTAATTCTGGACTAATCCTTTTGTCGAGATATTCCCTTTTCGACCCTCCAGCTATGGCTATTATATAGTCCCTATCGGATATCATAGCTGTATAATTTGTGCTCTCGTATAGAGAATCGCAATACTCCTGCGAAAACTCATTTAATTCTCCAATGGGGGAGTATTTTTTAAGTATTATTTGACCTTCTCTATCTGTAAATATCTCTAAAGGATCCCCTTCTCTAATTCTAAGGGTTCTTCTGATTTCCTTTGGAATAACAACTCTACCAAGTTCATCTATTCTTCTGACAATTCCCGTAGCCTTTTTCATTCCTAACCTCCTAGCTGAATATTTAGTAGTGAGTTTATTATTAGGCTATTGGGGAATTTTTATTCACTATTGGAAAAATAGGCTAAAATATTTTTACCTTGGCTCCATCTCTTATTTCCTTCAAGTTTTCCTGGTATTTCTCCTCCTGTAAAATAAGTATTATATCATCTTCCAATGACTCTAGGCTGTCTTTTTTATCCTCTAAAAGAATTATATGGTATCCAACCTCAGTCTTTACTAGGCCGCTAAGTTCCCCAATATTTAAGGCAAAGGCCGCTTCTTCAAATTCAGCTATCATATCTCCCTTGCGAAAATACCCTAGATCTCCGCCCCTAGCACCTGAACCCTTGTCTGCAGATAATTCAATTGCAAGCTCCTCAAATTCTTCTCCATTTTCCAATCTTTTTAGAACTTCATTCCCCTCGTCCTCTGATTTTACCAGTATGTGACTAGCCCTGACGACAACTAGGTCATCCTTGTTCTCGTCAAAAAAAGTCTCTATCTCCTGCTGGCCAATAGCTGTATTTTCCATGAAGTTTTCCCTGTGTTTATTGATTAAAAGCCCCCTTCTCAAGTTATCCTCTAGGAATTTTCTCGACATGTTGTTTTCTTCTAGGGATTTTTCAAATTCTTCTTCTCCACCCATCATGGCAACTAGCCCATCTATCTCTTCCTGTATCTCATCTTCATTTACTACAATGCCTTCCTTGCCTGCTTCTCTTTCAATTATCCTCTCTATGATGAGCATTTCAACTATCTCGTCCCTTAAGAGCTCTGCCCTTGTCTTTCCAGTATCGGCATCGATTTGTTCCATGGCTCCTTCCCCAAGCTGCTGCTCATTTATTCTCTTATAGACTTCAAATTCCATATTAAATTCTTCCTCTGTGATGCCAATATTGTCGACCTTGGCTACCAAGGCTTCATCTTCTTTTGCACACCCTACTAGGCCAAATACAATAGCCATCAATAGGGCTGCTATCCCTATCTTTTTTATGTTTATATACAATTATAACATCCTCTCTTATCTATTTCCTACGTCTCTATCCATTATATATTATTCTAATGGCTATTAAAACTACTAATTTTTTCTACTAGGGATTTTAGCTCTGAAAGGGGCCTATCATTCCACCTAATCTTCAGGGCTGGCTCCTTGGATAGATCCATAATCAGTTTTTTCCCATATTCATTTGATAGCTGACCAAGTAATCCCAAGGAAATATTGTCTATGGAATCAAATTCTAGGATTAGTTCATTTTCATTTTGAAAGATGTTTTTTATATTGTTTTTGCTGGCTAGGTACCTTATATAGGATATATCCATGAGGTTCTCTAGCTCCTTGGGTACATCTCCAAATCGATCTATCAACTCATCTATCAAGTCCCTGTATCCCCCTAGACTGGTTATTGATGCTATTTTTTTGTATATTTCTATTTTTTGTATTTCATCCTCTATATAGGAGCTGGTAATATAACCATCTACCTTGATGTCAATTGTAGTATCCAGTTGTCGCTCTACCACTTCCCCCTTGAGTTTTTTGATGGCCTCGTGCAGATACTTAATATATAAGTCATAGCCTATGGCCTCTATGTGCCCATGCTGTTCAAGCCCTAAAAGATTTCCTGCTCCCCTAATTTCCAAGTCCCTCATGGCAATTTTAAAGCCGGAACCAAATTCGGTAAATTCCCTGATGGCCCTTAGCCTTTTTTCTGCTATCTCAGTAAGTACCTTGTTTCTTTCATAGGTAAAATAAGCATATGCAATCCTATTGGACCTGCCCACCCTGCCCCTTAGCTGATATAACTGGGATAGGCCCATCTTATCTGCATTGTGGATTATTATTGTATTCACATTTGGTATATCTAAGCCGGTTTCAATAATTGTAGTGCATACCAGAACATCTATTTCCTTTTCATAGAAATTAATCATTACAGCCTCTAATTCCCTCTCACTCATCTGCCCGTGACCTATTCCAAATCTGACCTCTGGGACTAGTTTTCTCAGATATGAGGTGAATTTATCTATACTTTCTACCCTATTGTATACTAGATAGACCTGTCCTCCCCTGGCCGCCTCCTTCAATATGGCGTCCCTAATCATCTGTTCATTGAATTCTACCACATAGGTCTGGACAGGATACCTTTCCTCCGGTGGTTCTTCTATGACAGACATATCCCTAATTCCCGACAGGGACATGTGAAGGGTCCTGGGAATGGGGGTTGCTGTAAGGGTAAGTACATCTACGGTTTCCTTGTACTTCTTCAGGGTCTCCTTGTGTTTTACCCCAAATCTCTGCTCCTCATCTATGATAAGTAGGCCCAAATCCCTGAAGCTTACATCCTTTGACAAGAGTCTATGGGTGCCTACTACTATGTCAACCACTCCAGATCTTAGGTTTTCTATGGTTTGCTTTTGCTGTCCCTTGGTCCTAAATCTACTCAGCATATCTATCCTTACGGGAAAACTTGAAAATCTCTCTAAAAGGGTATTGTAGTGCTGCTGGGCCAGAATAGTTGTCGGCACCAAGAATGCGATTTGCTTGCTATCCAACACCGCCTTAAATGCCGCCCTCAAGGCTACCTCTGTCTTTCCATATCCCACATCTCCGCACAGAAGTCTATCCATTGGCTTTTGCCCTTCCATATCCATTTTAATATCTTCTATGCTCCTAAGCTGACCCTCAGTTTCCTCATAGGGAAATAGGTCCTCAAATTCCCTCTGCCATTGTCCGTCCTCGGAATAAGCAAAGCCCTTC
>Ga0265293_10003378_pt1 | contig 29681 bp, 33 predicted proteins | sample Munlanlewell138R_FD_192505 | JGI IMG/M metagenome (GOLD analysis project Ga0265293, IMG submission 192505) | Leachate microbial communities from a municipal landfill in Southern Ontario, Canada - Leachate well 138R | ecosystem: Engineered > Solid waste > Landfill > Unclassified | place: Canada... | reverse complement strand
GGCGACGGCGATGACGGCGGCGAGCCGGCCGTCGACGGCGGCGTACAGGGGCGTCTTGCCCTCGTCGGCCAGGCGCCCGGCGTCGCTGGCGAACGCCGTCACGTCGACGCCCAGGCGCCGCATGTAGCGGTCGGCGCCCACCTGCACGAGGCGGCCGTTCACGCGGCCCTCCACGCCGTAGCCCGGCACCGCCTCGAACGCGTCGGCGCCGCCTAGGGCGGCGCCCTGCGCCTTGGCGGCGTCCACGATCGCCTGGGCGACCGGGTGCTCGGATGCCTGCTCCACGCTGGCGGTCAAGGCCAGCACCTCGAGGCGGTCGAAGCCCGGCAGGGTGACGAGGTCGGTGAGCTCGGGCTTGCCCTTGGTGAGGGTGCCGGTCTTGTCGAGGGCGACCTGCTTGGCCTCCTGCAGCGTCTGCAGGGCGGCGCCGTTGCGGAAGAGGATGCCCAGCTCGGCGGCCTTGCCGGTGCCGACCATGATGCTGGTGGGGGTCGCGAGGCCCATGGCGCAGGGGCAGGCGATGATCAGCACCGCCACCGTGTTCACCAGCGCGAAGGTGAGGGCCGGCTCGGGGCCGAACAGCATCCACACCCCGAAGGTGATGAGGGCGATGACGATGACTATGGGCACGAAGACGCTGACGACCTTGTCGGCCAGCGCCTGGATGGGCAGCTTGGAGCCCTGGGCGTCCTCGACCATCCTGATGATCTGCGCCAGCACGGTGTCGGCGCCGACGTTGGTGGCCTCGAAGGTGAAGGCGCCGGTGGTGTTCACGGTGCCGCCCACCACCTCGTCGCCCTCGCCCTTGCGCGCCGGGATCGGTTCGCCGGTGATCATCGACTCGTCCACGAACGAGCCGCCCGTCAGCACGCGCCCGTCGACGGGGATCCGCTCGCCGGGGCGCACCAGCACGGCGTCGCCGGGCACGACCTGGTCGATGGGCAGGGTGAGCTCCTCGCCGGCGCGCACCACGCGCGCCGTCTTCGCCTGCAGGCCCAGCAGCTTCTTGATGGCCTCGCTGGTGCGGCCCTTGGCGATGGCCTCGAGGTACCTGCCCAGCAGGATGAGGGTGATGATCGCCGCGGACGCCTCGTAGTAGACGTGCGCCGTGCCCGCCGGCAGCAGGCGCGGCACGAAGGTGGCGACCACCGAGTAGCCGTAGGCGGCGCTGGTGCCGAGCATCACCAGGCTGTTCATGTCGGGGCTGCCGCGGCGCAGGCTGTTCCAGCCGGGGCGGTAGAAGCGCCGGCCCGGCCCGAACTGCACCACGCTGGCGAGCACGAACGAGACGAGGTTGATCGCCTGGGCCGGCACCAGCGCCAGCAGCCGCGCCTCCAGCGCCGGCACCAGCATGGGCAGCATCACGAACACCACCAGCGGCAGCGTGAGGGCGCCAGCGAGGACGACGTCGCGCCGCAGGGCGCGCACCTCCGCCTCACGCGCCTGGCGCTCCCGGTCGACGCGCTCGCCGCTCGCGGCCGCCTCGCGCGCCTCGTAGCCGGCCGCGGTCACCGCCGCGCTCAGGTCGGCGGGGGTCAGCAGCCCGGGGAGGTAGGTGACGCTGGCGCGCTCGGTGGCCAGGTTGACGCTAGCGTCGACGACGCCGTCGAGGCGTTTGAGGCTACGCTCGACGCGCGCCGTGCAGCTCGCGCAGGTCATGCCGCTCACCGCCAGGCTGGTGCGTTCGGTCACCGGATCGTAGCCGGCCCGCGCGACCGCCTCGAGCAGGGCGGGCACGCCCGTCTGCTGGGCGTCGAAGCGCACGCTGGCGCGCTCGGTGGCCAGGTTGACGGTGGCTTCGCTCACGCCCGCCACCTTGGTCAGGGCCCGCTCGACGCGCGCGGTGCAGCTCGCGCACGTCATGCCGCGGATCCCCAGGCTTACGCTTTCCATGACTTCTCCTGTTCACTATGCGAGGCGGGCGACGCTTTCACGTCGCCCGGCGCTCAGGTGCGGTACTTGAGGGCTTCCATCAGTTCCGTGACGATGTGCTCGGTGTCGCCGCGCTGGCTGGCGGTGGCGACGTGGTCGCGGATGTGCGACCTGAGCACGGCGTCGCTGACGCGCGCCAGCGCCCCCTGCACGGCCTTGACCTGCTTGAGGATGTCGACGCAGTAGACGTCCGGGTCCGCGAGCATGCGCAGGATGCCGTCCAGGTGGCCGCGGGCGCTCTTCAGGCGGAGCTGAACATCTTCGCGCGTGGCGGGGTCGAGGTGCAGGTGCTCCGCGGTGGTGGTCGCCTCGGCGCCGCCCGCGGCTGCCGAGCTCACGTGGCGGGCCGCGCGCTGTAGCCTTCCTCCTCGACCGCGCGGATGAGCGCCTGGACGTCGGCGTCGCCCTCGACCCGCGCCGAGCCGGCGCTCAGGTCGACGGCGGCGCTGGTGACGCCGGGGACGCCCTCGAGTGCGTTCTTGACGGACGCCTGGCAGTGCGCGCAGGTCATGCCTTCGATGATGAGCTTGTTCATCTTCGCCTCCTAGGCTTTACCCCACCCCAGGGGGGGTGGCATGTGGTTAGTATAGCAGAGCGAGTGTCATGTAAGGATGTAGTCGAGCATGCGAACGCGAGGTTCACGACGTAAACGCGCTGGTCGGTGGTGGCTCATTGGCCTCCTGGTCGCGGCGGGAGTGGCGGCTAACGTCATCGTGTGGTTCCGGCCGTTCGGCTGGCCGCCGGCGCGGGTGCGCTACGAGTACCCGACCTACTCGGCGGCGCAAGTGGCGGCGGGAGAGGCGCTATACCGCGGCACCTGCAGCGCGTGCCATGGCCCAGCCGGCGAGGGCGACGCGGCGGCGGAGGTGCCGGCTTTGGACGGGAGCATGCACGCGTGGCACCATGCCGACAGCTTGTTCGCGCGCTACATCCGCGAGGGCGGCGTGTACATGCCGGCGGTGGCGCCCGAGTGGAGCGACGAGCAGGTGACGGCGGTACTGGCCTACGTCAAGCAGTGGTGGGAACCGCGCCAGCGCGCCTATCAGCACGAGGTGTCGGAAGCGAACCCAGCCACTCCTTGAGTTCTAGGGTCACTGACTCGGTCTCGGCATTGCGCCTAACCTCCAGGAGCGGACATCGGAGGTGCCCCGTGAAGGACCGGCCGTACGCGACCCTAGGGCTCGCCGTCGCTATTCACTTCCTGATCATGTGGACCCTTACTTACGTGGGCGTGGCGGCGTTCGAGCACATTCACCTCAACTTGAACCGCTTCTACATGGCCGTGGTGATGGTGGCGCCCATGATCGTCGTCATGCTCGTCGCGATGCGGCACATGTTCAAGAACAAGCGCCTCAACGCGGTGCTTTATACCGTTAGCACGTTGGTGTTCCTGGGTGCGTTCACCGCTATCCGAACGCAGGCGTTCGTGGGCGACGCGCAGCTCTCCCTGTCGATGATCCCGCACCACTCCATAGCCATCAAGAACTGCGAGCAGGCCACGCTGCGAGACCCGGAGACCGTTCAGCTTTGCGAGGAGATCATCCGCGCGCAACGTGAGGAGATCGCCCAGATGGAGGGCATCCTGGAGCGGCTATCTCGCTAGCGCGCTGAACGACTGCCCTCCATCTGGCGCCGACGGTTGAGAACAGCAACCTGATCCGGCAATAGCAAGCGACCGCTCTCTCTGCTGCTTATCGCACTGCTAGTAGTTTCCGAAGAGGCGCACGCCGCCGGCGTCGAAGGCGACGACCTGGAACGGCGCGCTCTTGACGCCGTTCATCCCGGGCGAGCCGGCGGGCATGCCGGGCAGCGCGATGCCGGTCACGGCGGGGCGTTCGCTCAGCAGCCGCTCGATGGCCTCCAGGGGCACGTGGCCTTCCACGGCGTAGCCGTCGACCTCGGTGGTGTGGCAGCTCCAGGTGGTGGGCGGCACGCCGAGGGCCAGCTTGGCGCCGGCGGTGTCCTCGGTGTCGATCACCGTCACCTCCATCCCGCGCTCGCGCAGGATCTCGATGTAGTCGCCGCAGCAGCCGCACCAGGGGGACTTGGTGACGGTCACCTGCAGGCCCGCCAGCGGGACCGCGGCGTGGGCGGGTTGGCCGCCCAGCAGCGCGGTGGCGGTCACCGCCAGCGCTAGCAGCGGGGTCAGTGTCAGTAGCCATCTCTTCACGTTGGTGCACCTAGCCTTCCTCGTCGCGGGCGGCCTGCGCCGCTCCCGCGCGTTAGCAACCGAGAAGCAACCTCTTCTGCGCGCGGCATCTCAGCCCCGCCGTCCGGGCGGCGGCTCCGCGGCGGTAACGCCGGCCGCCGACTCCACCGCGCTTGGCGCCTGCCGGTCGGGCTGGGCGCCGGGGGCGGTGCTGATGTCGTGGCGGGAGAAGTCGGGGAAGAGCGCGCGCAGGAGGCCAAGCGCCAGCAGCACCAGGGCGACGGTGCCAAGAAGCATCCATAGTCCGTGGGGTGCCATGTGCGTCAGCGGCGCGCTCATGTCGTCCACGGTAGCGGCCGGTTGTTTCGGTCGCTTAAGCGTCGTGTAAGGTCCGCGTAAAGTCGCGTTGGGCGGATTGGTGTCCCGGAAACGGGTGTTAGTTTGGTGGTCATGAGCCGCATCCTGGTGGTGGAGGACGACGCTGACGCCGCGCAGGTGGTGAGCGCCTACCTGACGCGCGAGGGTTACGCCGTCGAGGTGGCGCACGACGGCGCCGCCGGCCTGCAAGCGGCGCTTACGGCGCCGCCGGCCCTGGTGGTGCTCGACTGGATGCTGCCGGGCGTGGCCGGCCCCGAGTTCCTCACCGCGCTCAGGCGCGCACAGCGCACGCCCGTCATCATGCTGACGGCCAGGAGCGAGGAGAGCGACCGCATCGTGGGGCTGGAGCTGGGCGCGGACGACTACGTGGTGAAGCCGTTCAGCCCGCGCGAGCTGGTGGCGCGCGTGCGCGCGGTGCTGAGGCGCAGCCAGGCGCGCGAGGTGGCGGAGGCGGACGAGGCGGTGGAGCATCGCGGCCTGCGCGTCGATCCGCTGCAGCGCCAGGCGAGCTTCGCGGGGCGCGAGGTGGAGCTGACCACGCTGGAGTTCGACCTGCTGTTCGCGCTGGCGCGCGCGCCGGGGCGGGTGTTCAGCCGCAACGACCTCATCGAGCGCGTGTGGGGCCCCGACTTCACCGGCGTCGACCGCGTGGTTGACGTGCACGTTTCAAACCTGCGCCAGAAGCTCGCCAGCGTGGGCGCGGACGCCCTGCTGGTGACCGTGCGCGGCGTCGGCTACAAGGTGGCATGACTAGCCCGATGACCCGGCCGCCCCGCTCGAGCCTCTACTGGCGCCTGCTGCCCTCCTACCTGGTGGTGGTGGTGGTGGCGCTGGGCACGATGTTCCTGGCGGGCGAAGCGCTGGCGCCCTACTTCTTGCAGCGCCACGTGGACGCCATGATGGAGTCGCTGCACGCCCACGGCGACCAGACGCTCGACGCCATGGCCGACGACCTGGCGGCCGGCTTCCGGCGCGCCCTGACGCAGTCGCTCTTGTGGGCGCTGGTGGCGTCCGGGGCTGCCGCCACTATGGTTGGCCTTTACGTCACGCGGCGGGTGGTGCGGCCGCTGCGGGCGCTGACGCGCGCCAGCGGCCGCATCGCCGGCGGGCGCTACAGCCAGCGTCTGACGCAGCGGGCGCCGGGCGAGATCGGGGAGCTGGCGGCGGCGTTCAACACCATGGCGGCGACGCTGGAGAAGAGCGAGGAGCGGCGCGTGCAGCTCATGGCCGACGTGGCGCACGAGTTCCGCACGCCCCTGTCGAACCTGCGTGGCTACCTGGAGGGCCTCGAGGACGGGGTGTTCGCGCCCGAGGAGCTGGCGGCGCCGGCCCGGAGGCAGTTGCAGCGGCTGGAGCGCCTGGCGGACGACTTGAGCCTGCTGTCGCGCGTGGAGACCGGCCAGGTCGACCTGCACCCGGCGGAGGTGGCGGCCGTCACCCTGCTCGATGCCGTGGCGGAGGCGTTCCGGCCGCGCTTCGAGGCCAAGGACGTGACGCTGGAGGTGGCGGCCGCGCCCGACGTTCGCGTATGGGCCGACGCCGAGCGCAGCGGCCAGGTGCTCACCAACCTGGTGGCCAACGCCCTGCGCTTCACGCCTGCCGGGGGCCGGGTCAAGCTTGCGGTTTACGCGGTTGGCGAGGGGTGGGTGCGCTTCGAGGTCAGCGACACGGGCGGCGGCATCCCACAGGGGCAGCTCAGCCTGGTGTTCAACCGCTTCTACCGCGGCGACCAGGCGCGCGCCCAGCAGGAGGGCGGCGGCAGCGGCATCGGGCTCACGCTCGCCAAGCAGTTAGTGGAGCGCCAAGGCGGCGACATCGGCGTCAGCAGCCGCCTGGGGCAGGGCAGCACCTTCTGGTTCACGCTGCCGCGGGCGCCGGACGCGGGCTGAGCGCCGCTCCGCGTCCTGGGCGGCTTTACCGAAACCTTACACGGGCGTTATCGCCGGTTCACGCGCGCGCCCGAACATGCTCCTCGACAGGAGGAGCGCCATGACGCACCGCAAGACACTCTTTGCCGCGCTGCTCGCCGCCGCGCTGACCACCACCGCCCTCGCCAACCCCGACCACCACCCGCCCGGCACGACCACGCCCCCCGGCGCCGCCCCCATGGGGATGGGTGGCGCGATGATGGGCGCCGACGCGATGGGCGGCATGCACGGGCCCATGATGGGCCACATGCCAAGCGGCATGATGCGCCAGATGCACGAGATGATGGCCCAGATGCACGGGATGCCCGCCGGTCAGACGCCGGGCATGATGCACGGCGCCGCCGGCACGACAGAGCTGGGAGGCTTGGCTGGCGAGGAGTTCGAGGTGGCCTTCATGTCGATGATGATCGCCCACCACCAGGGCGCCATCGCCATGGCCGACTGGGTGCTCGAGCGCGGCGACGACCCCGAGGTGCTGGCCGCCGCGCGCGCTGTCAAGGCCGCCCAGGCGCCCGAGATCGAGCAGATGACCACCTGGCTGCGCGCGTGGTACGACGCCGAGGTCGACGGCGCCTCGGCGGCGACGATGGACGCCGAGATGAGCGGCATGATGACGGCCATGGCCGAAGGCCCAGACCCGGATGCCGCCTTCCTGACGGAGATGATCGCGCACCACCAGGGCGCCATCGACATGGCCCAGCTCGCGCTCGAGCGCGCCACGCACGCGGAGCTGCGCGACCTGGCGCGCGACGTCATCGTCACGCAAGCCGGCGAGGTGCACCAATACCAGGCGTGGCTGGCCGACTCCGCCGACTGAAGCCAGGGGCGGGTCCGGTCGCGGCGCGCTAGCGGCCGACCCGCCCCCACTCCTCTAGCCCGCCCGCTGCCCGTACGGCCGCTGCGGCCGCCATCCCACCGAACGAGGTTGAAGACATTGTCCCGAAAGCCCAAGCAACGCCGCCGCCCGCGCCCATCCACCATCGCCCTCGCATCGGGCGTCGTCATCATCGTGATGCTCGCCGTTTACGCCCGCATCGGCAGCGGCGGTTCCGGGCCGCTCACCTACCCCACCTATCCGGCCGAGCAGATCGCCCGCGGCGAGCAGGCGTACCAGGCGAACTGCGCCACCTGCCACGGCGTCACGGGCGCCGGCAACTCGCGCGCCGGCATCCCAGCCCTGGACGGCACCATGCACGCCTGGCACCACCCCGACTCGCAGATCGCCGCCATGATCCGGCAGGGCGGCTTCATGATGCCAGCCGTCGGCCCCGACTGGAGCGACGAGCAGGTCACGGACGTGATCGCCTACATCAAGGAGTGGTGGAAGCCGCAGCAACGCGCCGCGCAGGCGCGCCTGAGCGGGACGCCCTAGCGGGAGCGCGCTGGCTATGGCTCTGGGAGGGCTGGAACGGATTAGGAGGAACGCGGTGATCACCACGGCGGCGGAGTACGCTCGCGCCACGCGACGCTTGCGGGACGAGAGCGAGCACCTGGATCGACTGCGGGAGGCCTTGAGCCGCGCCGACCTGGCGGCCGAAGAGGTCGAGCGCCTCATGCAGCCGGCGCTCGCCTTCCACGCGGAGCTCCGCAGGGAGGTCGAGGCGTACGAGCGCACGCGCCCTAGGGAGCTCGAGCCGCTCAGCCGCCTAACCGACATCGGCCGCTGGCTGATCGAGCTGCGCTCCGAGCGGGGCTGGACGCAGCAGCGAGTCGCCGCCGCGCTGGGCACGAGCGCCCCGCTGGTCTGCCGGGACGAGCGCAACGGTTACCGGAACGTCAGCACCGAGAGGGCGCAGCGCATCCTCGACGCTTTCGGGGCGCAGGTCAGCGTGCGGATCGAACGCCTCGCGCCGATCGAACAATTGCCGGGCGCGTCACCCCTAGAGGTGATACGCGAGAGCCTGGCGCGGTTCGTGGGCGTCGACGAGGAGGGCCTGGAGCTGTGGCTGGCGTCGCCGCATCCGCAGTTGGGGGGTACCTCGCCGCAGGAGCTGCTCGAGGCCGGCGAGGACGAGTTCGTCGCCCAGTTCGTGCGGGACATGGTGGCGAGCGCAACTACCAGCGGGGCCGAGGTCCATTAGATGCACTCCCGCCCGCTGGACTATGAACGCGGACGGTGCCCGGCCGTCTGCTCACCGCCCCCGCCAGGCGTCGGCCCGCGCGCTATTGGGCGCGGCCTTACGGCACCCCTGGGAGGAAGGGCAAGCAGGTATTGAGCGCCGTTGGTCGCGGTGAGGCGGCGGCTATCAGGCGCACCGTTTCGCAGCGAGCGCTCACCTCAACTCGCGCCCCGCACGGCGGGAGCCCCCGACGCCAGCGCACAGCGCCCGCGCGGCCGCTAGTGGTAGCCTCGACCAGAACGACAACATGCCACCGATAGGAAGGATCGCCCCACCCACAGGCCTGCGGCCACCCACTTGCATGGTCGCGCGCTCCTCGTCGCTCACGCTAACGAGAGCGTGAGAGGGCGTCGTGATCCAGGCGGCCGCTGACGCCCAGATCGAGCAGGCCGCGGCCGGCGCCGGGCCGCGCGTGCTGCTGGTGTCGGACAACCGCGACAACGCCAACTGGGGCAGCCGCGCCACCACCATGGCGCTGCTCGAGCTCATGGCCGCCGCTGGCCTCTCGCCTTCCGACCGCGTGCTGGACGGCGAGGTGCGCTCGCGCGTGGCGCTGGCCGACGGACCGGTGGCGGGCCGCCTCCTGCGGCGCCCGGCCCTAGCCCGACTCGCCGGGGCCGGCCTAGCGCGCGGCGGCCGCACGCGCCTGTCACTGGAGCGCCTAGGCGTCCGTGACGCCGTCAGCGACGACCCCGCCGAGACGGTGCGCCGCTGGCGCCGCTCAGGGCGCGAGCCGCTGGCGGAGTGGATCGCGCGCGTGGAGCGCGCGGACGCGGTGGTCGTCAACGGCGAGGGGAGCATGATCTTCACCACCCCCTCGCGCCTAGAGCAGCGCTTCCACCTGGCCGTGATGCAGCTCGCGCACGAGGTGGACGTGCCCTTCGCCTACGTCAACGCGCTGGTCGCCGACCCGGCCAACGGGCCCCGCAACGCCGCCACCGTGGCGGCGACCCAGCGGCTGCTGCCCCAGGCGAGCCTGGTGACGACGCGCGACCCCTGGTCGCAGGCGTTCCTCCACGAGGTGGCGCCCGAGGTGGCCTCGGTTTACGTACCCGACAGCGTCTTCGCCTGGAAGGGGCGCGTAGGGCGCGGGCGCGACCTCCTGGCGCGCCCCGAGTACCTGACGCCCTTCCACGACCGCCCCGATCGGCTGGGGACCTGGGACTTCCAACGGCCGTACATCTGCGTGGGCGGCAGCTCGGAGGCCGCCAAGGAGCCGAAGCGGGCGGCCGCCTCGTACCAGCGCCTGCTCCAGGCGCTGCCGGAGCTGGGGTACCCGGTGGTGGTGACGGTGAGCTCGACGGGCGACGCCTTCCTGGAGGAGCTGGCGCACGAGCTGGGCCTGCCGCTGGTGCCGGCGGACACCAACGTCATGGTGGCCACCGAAATCCTGGCGCACGCCGAACTGGTAGTGACGGGCCGTTACCACCCCGCCATCCTGGCGGGCTTGGGCGGCGTGCCGGGCGTGCTGCTGGGCGCCGACTCGCACAAGACCGCCAGCGTGCAGCAGATGCTCGGCTACCCCGACATCCACGTGTTCGCCGAGCAGCCCACGGCCGCTGACGTTAGCGCCATCTTGCAGCGGGCGCGGAGGGTGCTCGCGGAACGCCAGCGCTGGCAGGAGGCCATCGAGACGGCGTTGGCCCTCCGCGCGGCCGAAGCGCGCCGCCTGACGGGTCACCTCGAGTCGCTCGGGCAGGTCAGCGCCTGACGAGCCAAAGCATCTTCAGCATTGACTTATGGGCGCACGGCTCGCAGCACACCCTCGCGTCCATGGCTCAGGCCGGGATGGCGTCCAGCAGGGCCTGGCACGCCTGCTCGCACGCGCGGCAGGCCTCGGCGCATACGCGGCAGTGCTCCATGTGCCCGGCGTGCTTCTCGCACTCGGCGCCGCACACCTGGCAGGCCGTGAGGCACGCCCGCACCTGCGCGCGCAGGACGCTCCAGTCGGCCTCCGTCACGCGCGAGAGCATCTCGCCCGTTGCGAGGCACGCCGCCTTGCAGTCCTCGTTGAGGCGGATGCAGCGCACCAGCTCAGCCACGTTCGCTTCCCCTAGGCAGGCGTCGGCGCAGGCGGTGCAGGTCTGAGCGCAGGCGTAGCATTCGTCGACGCACTTCGCCAGCACGGAGATTTCGACCTGGGATTGGCGCGGGTGGGTTCGAAACATGTCGGCTGCTTGCATCATGGGTTACCTCCCGAACAAACACTAGCGGTGCAAACATTGGAGTGGGGTACGAGTGTGGGGGGCGGAAATCGCCTTGTCCGGCTTCAGCAGGGCACGGACGAGTCGAGCTGCGCGAAACTTGGTTGCGCACCGACCCGGAGTGCCTGGAGGCCCGCGAGCGCGCCGCCTGGCGCGACTTGCGCAGCGTGGCCCAAGTGCGCGGCACGCGCACTACTGATGGGCAGGTGAGCGTGCAGTAGCGTTACTTCCTCACGAACCACACTAATGCGGAGAAGGTGGCGTACGCGGTGCGGCGGCATCGGGGCATCGACAACGGCCTGCATTGCGTGCTGAGCATCGTGTTCGGTGAGGACCGGAGCCGTGCGCGGAAGGAGAACGCGCAAGCGAACCTGGTGATCGTACGCCACCTCGCTCTCTCACCGTTGAAGCGAGTGCCCAGTAACGGCGGGCTCAAAGGCAAACGCAAACGAGCAGGCAGGGACGACGCCTGTTGCAGTGGGCGCAAGAGGTTGGCTCTGCTGCTGCGCCAGAGGCAAGCTCATTCAAGCCGCCTGAGCACCAGGAACGCGATCAGCGCTCCAGGCAGCAGGGGAAGAATGCTTAGCCACATGGCTGCCTGCATGCCGATGGCTTCCTGCAGCGCGCCCACCCCCAGGTAGAGGAGTCCCGCCGTGCCCCAGGTCAGGCCCATCATCATGCCCGAGGCTGTGGATACGGCGCGTGGGGCCGCGTCTTGCGCTGCCACCACCATTATCGGCAGCCCGCCGTTGGTGAGCATGCCGGCCAGCACTACGGCCATGAAGTACACGAGAGAGCCCGGCTGACTGGACAGCAGCACCGCCAGCGGGACGACCGCCAGCAGCATGGTGCCCGTGACTAACGCCTGGCGGCTGAAGCGAGCCTCGACCAGTCCGGCCATGATTCCGCCAACGGCGCCCGAAGCTGTGAAGGCCGTGATGGTCCAGAACACCACGGGGTCGGTGGCCGAGAGGCCCTTGGATGTCACCAGCCATAGCGGCGCGCCGTTCACTATGGCGATCCAGGCAATGGAGCGCAGAATGCCGGCAAGGCACAGTTGGCCGACGGGTCCCCGGAAGAGCTCAAGGTCGAACAGCCGGGTGTGGCTGCCATCCTGGCTGCGTGGTTGTGGTGGCAGGAGCAGGTATATGAGGAGTCCGAGGATCACGCCGGGGATCATCAGAACGGGCGAGTAGTCGAGCCAGCCGTTAATGATGAACAGGCCAATCACGAGCGGCCCGAACGCCATGCCCATGGTGCCACCAGCGCTGAATATGCCCAGCGCCAGACCGCCTTTCGCTTTCGCTGCTTGGCGAGCTAGCGCCGTGCCGGCGGGGTGGAAAGCCGCTGACCCCAGTCCTCCTACGAGTAGTAGCGGTATTAGGAGAAGCGGTGAGGGCATCACAGGTATGAGACTGAGGAACGTGGAGGTGACGATAACGCCGGCGGCCGCTACCAGGCGGCGCCCGAGCCGGTCGGCAACCGCGCCGAACAGCGGCTGCAGAACCGACGAGCTGAACGAAAGGCAGGCCACGAACACGGCGAGCGTTAGCTCGCTTACGCCGAAGCGTAACTGCAGCGTGGGCAGCAAGGCAGCTAAGGTGCCGCTGAAGAGGTCGTTGAAGAAGTGAGCGGCGAAGAGAAGCGACGTGACCGCCGTGCCGCCGATGATGAACGGCGATCTGAACCGAACGGGCTGAGCTGTTGGTTCGGTACCTACCTCGGTGGGCTCAGACGCGGGCATCAAGGTACGAGCCTACCGCTGTTCTGACCGACGGTCCTCAAACTCTCCGCTTTCAGAGCACCCCGAAATGCTCGAGCCCCTCCAGCACCCCCGCCGCGTGTGCGCCACGTGCGCGGTACACGTCCGCGCCCGCTAGCACGGGCTCCAATTCCGGGTCGTAGTTGGCCACCACCACGGCGCGGGCGCCGCACGTCAGCATGTCGGCGTCGTTACCCGAATCGCCAGCCACCACCACGTGCGTTAGCGGAACGCCCAAGCGTGCGGCCACGAAGCGCACCGCTTCGCCTTTGGAGGCCTTGGCTGGCAGCACGTCCAGGAACTCACCGTGCGAGTGGACGAGCTGCGCATTCACTCCGGCGCGGGTTAGAGCCTCCCGCGCGGCCGCCACCGCTTCAGGAGCCGCGTAGAAGCTGACCTTGTATGGGCCCTGACCCGGCGCGCTCTGCGGTTCTAGCCCGGCCACGTCCGCCAGCGCCGCCACTACCGCGCTGCGGTCCCAGTCAGCCGCGATGTGCTCGCTGTAGCTGTGGCTCAGGCCGCCGCCTAGTACCTCGGTGCCAACGCTTGCGATGACCAGGTCGGGCTCGTTCAGGCCGAAGAGTCGAACGGCCTCTCGAACCAGCTGAGGGGAGCGGCCCGAGCCGACGCCGAAGCCGAGCCGCTGGCGTGCCTCGGTCAAGGCCTGCATGAGTGTGGCTAATGCGGCGTCGTCGCCCGTGAGCGTCCCGTCGATGTCGCTGATCAGCAACCAGTCAGGAGGCATCGGTGGCGGCGGGCTGCGGCTCTAGGTACGTAGCGCAGTGAGCGGACCAGGCGTAATGCTCCTGCGCTCCGAGCACGCCGTTCTGCGAACTCCGCTCCCACAGCTCCTCATCGATCAGCAAGGTCTTGAGGGCGCGCCTAACCTCCTCCTGATCGTTGGAGTCGACGAGGATGCCGTTGTTGCAGTTCTTGACGATGTCGTTGGGGCCACCGAAGTCGGTCGACACGATCGGCAGCCCGGACGCCGCCGCCTCGATGAGTGTTATGCCAAAGTTCTCGACCAGTGCAGGGTTGATGAACACGCCGCGCCTGTGCGCCGCTATGCGGTACAGCTCCGGGATGTCCGTTTCGGGGTAGTGCTTCTTCGGAAGCGCCAAACGCCCGTAAAGGTCGTAGCGGTCCATGAGCAGTAGCAACTCTGTGAGCACCTCGCGCTCGTTGTCGTCCATCGTTTCTATGTCCTTCCGGACGCCAGCGAAGATCGCGAGGTTCGCGAGCGACTGCAGTTCCGGGTCGCTGCCGTACGCCTCGATGAGGCTGGCGATGTTCTTGCGGCGGTCCGGGCGGCTGATGGCGAGGATGACCGGTTTCTCGGGCTGCGTAACGAAGCGCGCGATCTCGCGCCGCATACGGTGCGCCGCCTGCAGTTGCTCCTCGTCGCGAACGAAGTTGGGGTCGTCGTCGTAATAGTAGGGGTAGAAGCGCTCCAGGTCGATGCCGGGAGGAACCACCCGGAAGTTGGCCTGAGGGCGGGCGTCGTAAAGGTCGTAGCCGGTCTCGATCTCGTACTCGGTGGAGGCGATCACTATGTCTGCCTCGCGCAGCGCCTCCTCCTCGATGGCTATGCGGGTGTCTATGGCGTACTGCTCGCGCATCTCGTCCCGGCTCATGCCCGCCTTCGCCAGAGCCTCTACCTTGTTGCGCCCCAACGAGTGGCCCGTGAAGAGGAAGGGCGCGCGGAAATGCTCCGCCAGGCGCTGCGCTACGTACGCGCCGTCCGCGTAATGGCCGTGGACAACGTCCGGCGGCCTGCCACCCTCCTCGTAGAAGCGGATGGCCCGCTGCAGGTAGTCGTCCAGGTGCGGGTAGAGGAGCTCCTTGCGGACGTAACCCTGGGGCCCGCACGACAACCGCACTATCTGCGCGTTCGGGCCGAGCTCCTCGAACGGTTGGGCGTAATCGCGCGAGTAGTCGGGATCGTCAATCAGGCGCGTGAGCAGGTCTACCCGCTCTACTTCAGGGCACTCGCCTAGTTCCTCGGCGAGCTCCACTACGTACTTAGTCTGCCCGCCGGTGTCGGCGTTGCTTCCCAGCTCGAGGTTCTGCGCACGGATGAGCCCGTGGATGCTAACGAGAGCGATGAGTTTGGGTGGTCGTGACATCTAGACCTCCGGACTAAGTATGCCCACGCGGCCGCTAGCTGGCCGCCGAGGGCGCACAACGTCCGCCATCCTCGGGGTCGGGCGTGTGGGATCGCGAGCGCTCGCGCCGCGCTTAGCTGGTGCGGAGGGCCCTGGTCAGCGCGGGTAGCCGCGGCGTTCTGCCCAGTCGTCGAAGAGCGCGTCGGCGTCCTCCTGGTCTATGCCAGCCGCCTCCAGGACCTCAGCGACGCTCGTGCCGGGCCCGTCGAGGTAGACGGCATCCAGTACGGCGCTGAACGCCGACGCGAGCGGGGTTCCGTCCGGGGTGCCTGAGGCCAGGTCGGCCGCGAGAAGCACCTTCACTTCATCTGGGTTTATCGAGCCCTGAGAGCCGTCGACCGCGTCGAGAGCGAAGGGGCTCAGCAGCGTGAACTTGGTGATGGAGCCGTCCATCTTGCCGTTGTCGAGCAGGTCGTGGCTCCAAAGCCTTATCACGGCGTTATCGAGACTGCCGAGACCGTTTTCTCCGGTCAGAAGGTTGTCTAGCGCCACGGGCCCGGGGGCGAACACCGCCGGCGCGCCTGAGTAGACGGCGGAGATGTCCTCGCCCGTCATATTCCGCACTACCCGGAAGAAGCGCTGGTCCAGGTGCTTTCCGTTAATGTCGCCGTACTCGGACATCTCGGAGTTGTACAGGATCCGGATTAGGTCCACCTCAGCTAGGGGGAAGCTGCCGGGGTCGTTTAGAACGTTGAAGTAGACCCCGCCGTTGTTCACACCCGCAGCGCGCACCTGCATCTCCCAGAGACTTAGTGCAGCGCGTTCGCCGGAGTCGAGTCCGGTGAGGGCAGTGCGTTCCGCTTCGTCGAGTTGCCGGTAGTCGAGCGTGAGGTCGAGGTTCAGCGGGGGCGTGACCTCACCACCGGTGTCCGCCGCGCCACACGAAGTAACGAATATGAGGGAGAGAACTGTAAACCAAAGGTAACGACGGGTAGGCAGGTTCTTCACGGTTGGTCCTTTCCGCTTGACCGGGTTGGTCGTGGTGCTGGAAGGGTACCGGTTGCTGCCTTAGTCGCTCCTTAAACGCTTTCGGGTTCTTCCACCCACGTCCTCGCCCAAGCTCCCAAGCCGTCCATCACAGGCCTAAGCGCCTGCCCCATCTGCGTGAGGTGGTACTCGATGCTGACGGGAGTAGTGGGCCGCACGACGCGTGAGACGATGCCCTCCGCTTCAAGTTCCTTGAGGCGCTCGGAGAGCATCTTGTCGCTGATGCCGGGGATGGCCCTGGCGATCTCGCTGAAGTGTGTGGCGCCGTCCAGAAGCACGCGCAGCACCGCGCCCGACCAGCGCCGACCCACGATGGTTGCGGCTCGGTGGAAGCGCGGGCAGAGTTCGACGTCGAATCTCTCCATTACCCGAAGTCTAGTACGCGTGCTCACTTGATGCAAGCAACTTACTAAAGTATAGTTCCAATCAAGCGGCGGCCAGACACCTGGACCAGTTCCGCCTCCAAGCAACGTGTGGACGAACGAGGTGAGCAGTTGCGCTCGGGCGCAGACGCTCACCGTTAGGAAGGAAGCGATACCTGATGGCAGATAACGGCCAAGGACTAGACGCGATGTTCTGCGACCTAGAAACGGGCGTGTGCGGCCCAGCCGACACGCAGGACGGCACTGAACAGGCCCCGAAGCTGACGCAGCTGCGGCCGCCGGCTAAGAAGGTCGACCTGTACTACTTCACGGACCCCATCTGCTCGCACTGCTGGGCGGTCGAGCCAGTGCTCCGGCGCTTCGAGCACGAGTACGGCGACCACCTGAACGTGCGCGTGATCATGGGCGGCCTGCTGCCCAAGTGGGACGGCTTCGCTGACCGCGCCAACGGCATCAGTAGCCCACAGGACGTGGCTCATCACTGGCGCGAGGTGGGTGAGGTCTCACGCATGCCCATCGACGGTTCGCTGTGGCTGCACGACCCTGTCACTTCGTCGTTCCCTCCCTCCCGCGTGTACGCGGTCATCAAGGAGAGGGACGAGGAGCTAGCGCGTGTGTTCCTCCGCCGGGCTCGCGAAGCCGTGTTCGCGTTCGACCGCAACATCTCTGACCCGGCGGTACTCACCCAGATCGTGGATGGGCTCGACCATCCAGAGTTGAGTGGCAGCGCCGTGGTAGCCGAAGCCGATTCCGAGAAGGGGCACAAACTTCTCGACCGCGACATCTCGCTGGCGCGTGAACTAGGCGTGCGCGGCTTCCCCACCATCTTGCTCATGGACGAGGACGGCATGGGCACGAAGGTCACCGGGGTCAGGCCCCTCGAGACGTACGTAGATGCCCTGGCCCAGGTGCTGGGAGAGGGCGCATCGCTCCGCAAGAGCGAACTGCCGCCCCTGGACGAACTGCTCGAGCGCGAAGGGCGGCTCTTCGCCAAGGAGATCGAGATGTACTACGGCGTAGCGCCGGACTCAGTGGCCGAGTACGTCGAGGAGCACACTAAGGCGGAAGGGCGCCGCGCAGGCGCCGTGTTGGGCGAGACGTACTGGGAAACAACGAGCGTCGCCAGCGGGGTTGCTACGGCGGCTGATTAGTACTCAAGGGCTGATTAGTACTCAAGTTAGTACTCAAGCATCCGACGCTGGTCCGTACCAGGTGGTGGACGACTGGGGCCGGAACCCTAGACCTTGGTATAGCGCGGCGGCTGCGTCCGTAAAGTACGAGACCTTCACCCGCCGCGCACCTTTCGCCAGGAGTCTCTCGATTCCCTCTGAGAGCATGGCCCGCGCCAGGCCGCGGCGCTGGAACTCTTCGTCTATCCGCACGGGCTCCACGAGCCCAACCTTAGTGACCGGATCGAACCAGTAAAGCGAATAGCCGGCCACGCGGCCATCGTCGCTTTCCAATGCCAGGTCGAGTGCGGGATCGTAAAGGGAGCAGCCGGCCAGGCGCTCCGCCACGTGCTCGCCGTTGCGGTGCCGCATGGGGTGCGGAGCGTCTAGCCGCTGCGTTCGGTCTACCAGCGAGAACCCCGCTGGCAGCTGGGCTGCGGCGGGCCGGTCCGCCTTGCTTAGCCAAGCGGTGTGGTCGTGCTCGAGAGCGACCAGACCGGCGCGCTCGGCTAGGCCCCGGTAAAGCTCGTTCGCGTCGTCGACGGCAACTTTGAAGTTGGCAGTTGAGTGCTCCGTTCCCAGTTCCAGAGCCCGTTCCCACACGGCAACCGGATCGGGCCCCGCTACGCCGGGTACGACCACCGGGTCGCACTGCCACGTTCCGCCCTTCCAACTCGTGAGCAGCACGCCGGCCACGGGTCCGTCCGCGTCGAGCCAGAACGGCTTCTTTACCGCGTCGGAGTCGCGAGCGGCTCGCCACCACCACTGCACGTCCGCTGCCTCCCAAAGACCAGCGTGCGGATGGGCCAGCCTGGCGCGCTGTAACAACTGGGTGGCAAGCTGCAACGCCTGCTCGCCGCTTGCGCTGACTTCCTTAAGGTTCCGTGGGTCTCTCATGGGCGTGGCAGACGCAGCGTCAGCGGCCGGCCACGCGCTCGCCGGCCGCAACCGGGAACGGCAGCTTGTTATCCGGGGTGGGTATCGGACAAGTGGCGTACGGCGTGTGCGCGCACGGCGGGTGGTAGGCGCGGTTGAAGTCGAGCGTCGCCCGGCCGTTCAGCGGAGCGTCGGTGGTCAGGAACCGGCCACCCGAGTAGGTGACGGGGCCAGCCTGCGGCCTGTCGTAATCCTCGTTGGAGGCGTCACGGAAGTTGATGAACAACCGCCCGCCGCCGGCGTCCGTGGCCAGCAGCGTGTGAGTGGTGTCGCCATGCTGGAAGCGCACCCGACCCGCTACCCGCTGCATGCTCACCTGGCCTATGACGTTGCTCACGGGTACCGTTTCGTTAGCTTCAGGCTCGAGGAACTCTGCGTCGAGCACCCATTCCAGCGCCGGCTCGAACCAGGCGACGTCGTCGTCAGCGTTCTTGGTGCCGGCGGCTACCGGATCGTAGACCCGCACGCCCCACAGGTCGCCGCGCCGAACGATGTTCACGCGTGCCGGGGTCGAGGCGTGGACCGTGAAGGCAGTGTCGCTCTGCGCGACCAGGGGCTCGGTGAGAGCACCGGCCTCGGTGCTCAGGTCGGCACCCGGCGCGGGTGTGATGGTGAGGTCGTCGCCGTCCACGGACAGCGTGGCTACCGCAGCAGGGAAACGCTCAGCCAGGCTCACGGTTGCGCCGGGGGTGGAGCCGACCTCGTTGGGTCCCGCCTCCAGCCAGTCGAGCGAGGTGATGGCCCACCAGCCGAACGGGTGCGCCAGGCTGAAAACGCGCTTCCGGCGCCAGGCCAGCAGTTCCTGGGTGAAGGCCGGCTGCGGGGGCGTGATGGTGGGTTCGGGGGTCGGCAAAGTATCGCTCATCGTCGTTCGATTGTAGGCTGCGATCCTTTGTCACAACGTTGCAAGGCGCTCGGTGGTTGCGGCGTCGCGCGCGAGAGGCAATAGCGCGGCGAAGAACAGCTAGCCGCAGACCGGGTCCACCGCTAGTAAGGCACGTAAGTCAGGCGCACGGTCTCGGGCCCGATCCGGTCGACCCCAGCGAACCGTAACGGCGGCCGCGGCCTGGCGAAGTACGGCTTACCGGTGCCGAGCACGTACGGCCGCAGGTACAGGCGGTACTCGTCTATGAGGCCCAGGTCGGTGAGTGAGCCCGCCAACTCGGGGCCGGCCACGTCGATGTCGCCCTGCACCTTGTTCTTCAGGCGCCGCACGAAACTGCCTAGGTCCCCGTCCACGAGCGTGGCGTTAGGGCCCCCGGCGTCGAGCGTGCGAGAAACCACCCACTTCGGTTTGGAGCGCAGCACCCGCCCGAACTCACTCTCCAACTCGGTGTACTCCGGCCTCTCCTCGTCCCAGTAGCGCATGGTCTCGTAAATGCGGCGTCCGTAGAGACAGCCCGCCACGCTGCGGACCTGCTCAGTGAAGTGCACGAAGACCTCCTCGTCGGGGCCGGGCATCACGAGCGTTCCGTCCACGTCGTCAACGTAACCATCGAGTGACTGCATCATCCCGTAAACCAGCCTCGCCATGGCGTCACCTTCCGTTCCGGACGCGGGTTTTCCCCGCTGGCACAGTATGCAGCCCAGCGCGGGACCCGTGTGAGCTTAGAATCCCGTAGTGCAGACCCTACTGGCCGGCATGGGCCTCAGTTTCTCGCTGATAGTGGCGCTCGGAGCTCAGAACGCCTTCGTGCTGCGTCAGGGCTTGCGGCGCGAGAGGGTCGGCGTGGTCGTGACCATCTGCACCCTGTCCGACGTACTGCTCATCTTCGTCGGCGTGGCCGGTCTGGGTTACCTGCTCGACAGGGTGCCTTGGCTCGAGCAGGTGGCGCTCTGGCTGGGCGCCGCGTTCCTGGTGGGTTACGCGTTGTTCGCTGCCAGGCGCGCCCTGAACCCCAGCGGTGAAGGCCTGAAGCCCGCGGATGGCGAGGCCGGCGCGAAGCAGGCGGCGCTCGGGCCCATAGTGCTCACGGCGCTGGCGCTCACGTGGCTCAACCCGAGCGTCTACCTCGACACGGTGTTCCTGATCGGTTCGGTGGCGGCGTCGCATGGCGACGCTCGTTGGCTCTTCGCCCTGGGGGCTAGCCTAGGCAGCGCCACCTGGTTCTTCGCGCTCGGCTTCGGGGCGAGGTACCTGTCGCGGCTCCTGCGCACGCAGCGCTCATGGCGCATCCTCGACGGCGCCATCGCGTTGGTGCTGCTGTTGACCGCGGTCAGGCTCGTGTGGTGAGTGAGTAGCTGCCCGGGCGGCGCGTTCCTCGCTCCACGCTCGATCTGCTGGTCCTAGTCCTGCAGGACGACCCTGTCGATAGCGAACTCTAGGTTCACGGCCAACGACTGACCGGTGGGTTCACCGGTCATGAGGCTCTCGTAGTGGTCGAGTTGCCCCGCGGCTGTGCCGACCAGGCGCCAGACCCCGGCTTCCACCTCTTCGGTTTCCAGCACCGTTATGACTGCCTCGGTCGAGGTGTACAGGTCCCGGAAGGCCGATGTAGTGGTCCTGGTCGTGGTGGTAACTTGAGAGCCAACAGTGCCGCTTCGGTCGGCACCGGTCGAGTCTGCGAGGGAGCGAGAGCATGAGAGTGACTTTCAAAGACGGTGCCGAAGGAGCCAACCAGTTCAACGCTTTGCTGGACAAGATCCCCGTCCGGGACCTGGCTAATCGGCTCGGCACGGACGAGGAGACCGCCTCCGAGGCGCTGGTGGCCGCGCTGCCGGCTCTGCTCGCCAGGCTGCAGGACAACGCCAGCTCGCAGCAGGGCGCGGCTTCGCTCGCGTCTGCCCTCCAGCAACACAACAACGACCTCGCCCGCGGTTCCCAGGTGAACCTGAGCCAGGTCGACACGCAGGACGGCAACAACATCCTCAGGCACGTGTTCGGCGATCAGCGTCAGGACGTCACGCGGCAGTTGGCGGGTAACACCAACAAGGCCTCCAGCGGGCTTCTCGATTCTCTTCTGCCCATGCTGGCGCCTATCGCCATGAGCTTCATCTCCAACCAGCTGCTGGGTGGCGGCCAGCGGAGCCAACAGGCGCAACAGCAGCAGTACGCTCAACAAGCCGCTACTTACGATCACGGTCCCGACTTAGGCAGCCTGCTGGGCGGGCTGCTAGGCGGCCGCCAGGCGGGTCAGCAGCAGAGCGACTCCGGCCTAGACATCGGTGGTTTGCTGGGCGGGCTCTTCGGCAAACGCAGCTAACGCTGTAAGCCGTGTCACGCAGGGGTAGCGACTTGGGGGTGGGGCGCGCTGGGTTCCCGTTCGGCCGCGCCGCGCTCATCATGCATGGCCTAGCCTTGTTGCTCCTTGTGCTTATGGGGGTATGGGGCGCGCTGCTCTACCCGACCCTGCCCGACGTCATCCCCACGCACTGGGACATGAGTGGCGAACCCGACGCGTTCAGCCAGCGGAGCCTCGGCGGTGTGTTCGGCGCGCTGTTCGTGGCGGCCGGCATGGCCCTCTTCGTGCTCGTGCTCCACTACCTAGTGATCCGCCTCCCGTACCAGACGCCTACCGAGCGCCGCGCGCAGGACCTCACGTTCGGCTACGTGAACCTCTCGCTGGTAGTGCTCATCGCCTGGGTGAGCTACGCCGGCTGGTACGGGCTGAGCCTCGGCCCGCTTTTCATAGTCTTCGCCCTCTTCGCCGGCGTGCCGGTGCTCATCATCATGGGACTGCACCTGCCCAAGATCATGGCGGAGCGCAAGGCCATGCTCGACCCTGGCGACCCGAGCCTCGACTCCCGCTACTGGGTACTGGGCGGCATGTTCTACAGCAACCCGCGCGACCCGCGCGCGTTCGTGCCCAAGGCGCCACATATGGGCACGGGCTCGACCATGAACTTGGCCACCCCCGTCGGCCGGCTCGTGCTGATAGCGCTGGTGCTTGTGGTGGTCGGTAGCTTGGCGCTCACGTTCTTGCTCTGAGGTACGCAGCCTGCCGAGGGGCCGTCACTGACCGGGTTACGTGCCCGGGGTTACAGTCGTGAATGACCACAGCAGCGGAAGCAGCAACCAAAGCAACGGAACTGAAGCGGCTCCATGAGGCGCCCGAGATCCTCCGCGTGGTGAACGTGTGGGACGCCATCACCACCAAGGTGGTGTCCAGCCTCGGCGCCACCAAGGCTATAGCCACTGCCGGCCACTCAATTGCGGCCGCGCACGGTTACAAGGACGGCACCATCCCGCTCGAGCTGGCCCTTGCGGCCGTGGAACGCATAGTGGGCGCCACCGACCTACCCGTAACGGCCGACTTGGACGCCGGTTTCGATAACCCAGGGGAGACCATCCGCCGCGCGATCGGCATAGGCGTAGTGGGAGCCAACGTGGAGGACCGGCTGAAGCCCACGGCAGAATTCGCGCGTGACGTGCAGGCCATCGTGGCCGCTGGCGAGGCCGCAGGCGTGGCGTTCCAGTTGAACGCCCGCACCGACGCCGTGCTCAAAGGCGGCGACAAGCCCATGGACCAGAAGCTGGCGGACGCAATCGAGCGCGGGCGCGCCTACCTCGAGGCCGGCGCCAGCCTGATCTTCGTGCCCGGCAAGCTAGACCGGGCTGCAACGGAACAGCTGGTGGCGGGCCTGGGGCGGGGCAAGCTCAGCGTCATCGGCGTGCCCGGTGCCCTCAGCGCCAAGGAGTACGAGCAGTTGGGCGTGGCGCGCATCTCGTACGGGCCGTGGACGCAGAACTACGCTCTGAATGCCTACCTACAGCTAGCCGAGAGCCTTTACGCGGACGGCACGGTGCCGGAGAGCACCAAGGCGCTGAACTGATGCTCTAGCCGGCAGTTGGTTCGTCGGCGTTCTCGCGCGCGATATCGCGCGCCCAGCGTTCCGTACCCGCGGTTATCTCGCTCGCCATATCGTTCAGGAAGCGGATGACGGCGTCGCGCTCCTCACGGGTCAGGCGCGCCGCGGCGTGAAAACGCTTGCTCTGCTGGCGGCCCACGGTGTGCATAGCCGCTTCGTGCGTGGCGGGGGTGATGGCTATGGCGAGAGCGCGCCTGTCGGATGGGTGCGGCTCGCGGGTGATGTGGCCGCCGGCTTCAAGGCGATCCAGTAGCTTGGTAGTGGAGGCGGTGGAGATGCCCAGGTGCGCGGCTATGGCGCCGGGCGTGGCGACCATGCCGCGGTTCTTGGCCGCGATCAGGTAGTGCAGGGCCCGCATGTCGTTGCGGTTGAGCTTCATGTACTCGAGGGAGGCTTGGGTCAGCGCCCGCTCGGCGTCGCCCAGTCGCGCCAGAGCGGTCATGAGCTCACCTATCTGCTTCACGTCCTGGTCGTCCATGCCCGTGCGGTCTACTAGCCTGCCTTCCGGATCGCTGGTAGCCAGGTAGTACAGCGCCTCGGAGACCAGATCCGGAGCTTCGGGCCTGTCTGTCATAGCTGCACTTTACAGCAAACAGACTACGTGCTAGGTTGCTTGCTAGCCTAACTAGCAACTAGCTGGGTTTAGGTTCCCCCGGAGGTCCACCATGGCTCATCGGCCGACCGGCAGCGCGCCCGGTTATCAAGCGCCCAACGACACGAACCCCGGCAGCGGCCGGCGCTGGCTTAGGCGACTGCTGCCCCTCGTACTCATAGGCGTCTGGCTGGCTGCTACCGGCGTCGGCGGGCCGTACTTCGCCCGCGTCGGCGAGGTTTCATCGAACGACCAGACCGCCTACCTACCCGGGTCGGCCGACGCCACACAGGTGCAGGCGCTGCTGGGCGAGTTCAGCGGCTCCGGCGCGCTGCCCGCCATCATCGTGTTCGAGAGCGAGGAGCCCCTCACCGACGAGCAGCGCGCGCAATTGGCGGAGGGCCTCAGCGCCGTAGCTGAACTGCCCGGCGTGAACGACGGCGTGTCTCCCGCCATCCCTTCGGCCGACGGGCGCGCTGCTCAGGCGTTCGCGCTGGTGGGCGGCGAGCAGTTGCCAGGGGAGAGCGTGGCTGAGCTGCGCGCCACGTTGCAAGAGAGTGTTCCCGCAGGCGTGGACGTGTACGTGACCGGCCCCGCCGGCTTCGTGGCTGACCTCGGCGCGGGCTTCGCGGGCATAGACGGCCTGCTGCTCATGGTGGCCCTGCTGGCCGTCTTCGTCATCCTCTTGATCGTGTACCGCTCGCTGCTGCTGCCCCTGGCCGTGCTCACCACCAGCATGGCGGCGCTGTGCGTGGCGCTGCTCACCGTGTGGTGGTTAGCCAAGGCCAACATCCTGCTGTTCAGCGGTCAGACGCAGGGCATCCTCTTCATCCTAGTTATCGGCGCCGCCACGGACTACTCGCTGCTGTACGTGGCCCGGTACCGCGAAGCGCTGCGTGTTCAGCAGGACAAGGGCGTGGCCACCCGCCAGGCTCTGAGGGGCTCATTCGAGCCGATCGTGGCCTCCGGGAGCACCGTCATCGCGGGCCTCCTGACGCTGCTGTTAAGCGACCTCAAGTCGAACAGCGCCTTGGGTCCCGTTGCCTCTATCGGCATCGTGTTCGCCATGCTTTCCGCCCTAACCCTGTTGCCGGCGCTGCTCTACCTGTTCGGCCGTGCGTCGTTCTGGCCTCGCCGGCCCAAGTACGAGCCCGAGGTGGTGGCCGCCGCAGGAGGCATGCCCGCCAGTGGCCCGTGGGCCTGGGTGGCGCGCCTCATTCCGCGCAAGCCGCGGCTCATCTGGATAACCACCACCGCCGTGTTGGCGCTCGGGGCCCTGGGCCTGACCCAGCTCGACGCCGTGGGCGTGCCCCAGTCGGACCTCATCCTGGGAGCCTCCGAAGCGCGCGACGGCCAAGTGGCCCTCGGGGAGCACTTCCCCGGCGGCTCCGGTAGCCCCGTCATGGTGGTCGTACCGGAAGCCAGCATGCAGACCGCCGCCGACCTGCTGATAGGCCAGCCCACGGTGGCCAGCGTGGCCGTGGTGTCCGCCGGCAGCGCCAGCGGCACCGCCACGATCACCAAGGAGGGCATAAGGGCGTCCGGACGGCCAGGCGCGACCCCGCCTGCGCCGACGGTAGTGCGCGGCGATGTGCTGCTGCAGGCCACGCTGACCGGCGCCGCCGACTCGGACGAAGCCGTGGCGGCCGTGAGGCAGATCCGCTCCGAGCTGAGCGCGACCGTGCCGGGCGCCTTGGTGGGCGGCGTGACCGCCACAGCTATCGATACCAACGACGCCTCCATCCGCGACCGCAACCTGATCATCCCCGTGGTGCTCGTGGTCATAGTGCTCATCCTCATGGTGCTGCTGCGCTCCGTGCTGGCGCCCGTGCTGCTGGTGGCCACCACGGTGCTATCGTTCGGCACCGCGCTCGGTGTGGCGGCGCTGCTCTTCAACAACGTCTTCGGCTTCCCGGGCGCCGACCCGGCCGTGCCTCTCTACGCCTTCGTGTTCCTGGTGGCGCTGGGCATCGACTACAACATCTTCCTCATGACCCGCGTAAGGGAAGAGGCGCTGGTGCACGGCACCCGCAAGGGCGTGCTGCGTGGCCTGGCCATCACTGGCGGCGTCATCACCAGCGCCGGGGTGGTGCTGGCTGCTACCTTCGCGGCCCTGGGTGTGATACCCATCCTGTTCCTCGCCCAGATCGCCTTCATCGTGGCGTTCGGGGTGCTGATCGACACCTTCGTGGTGCGCAGCTTCCTCGTGCCGGCGCTCGTGTACGACATCGGGCCCGCCGTTTGGTGGCCCTCGAAGCTGGCGCGTGAGGACGCCACTGAGAAGGGCCCCAGGGTCGCCGAAGTGACTACGGAGACCGAGGGGCACAGCGCGAGCGCGCTGCCTGCCGATGCCCGGTGGTCACACGGCGATTAGGCGCTCGACGATGACCACGTCGCGCCACTCACCGTCCAGCATGGCGTGCTTCTCGTACACGCCCACCTCGCGGAAGCCGCACGCCTTGAGGAGGGCGCGCGACGCGAGGTTCTCGGGGAAGACCCGGGAGACGACCTTCCAGAAGCCCGCCGAGCGGCAGGCAGCGAGGAACGCCTCCAGCAACGGCTGGCCGATGCCTTGTCCCCGCGCTTCGCGAGCCACGTAGATGGAGAACTCTGCGATTCCGGCGTAGCACTCCCGCGGGCGGTAGCTCGAGGCAGCCGCCCACGCTACTACCTCGGCGCCTAACTGGCTGACCAGCACCGGGTGCTGCGCGTCGCCGATCCACGCAGCAACTTCGTCCTTGGTGCGTTCCCGGGTCTCGAAAGTGGCGATGCGATCTCGGATGCCTTCGTTATAGATGGCCGCGATGAAGCCAGCGTCCGAGAGGGTCGCGGGCCGTACTGAGGCTATCAACTTCGTTCCCACAGGGTGATCGTAATGCTCGGGCGGTCAGCGCAGTGCGGGGAGGCACTTCAGACTTCGATGACGCTAAGTCCGGGCACTCCGCCGCACCCTTTCACGCTTCCCTAACCCCTACCAACCCGGCGCAAGCGGCGTTGTAGGATGTTGCCTTCAGGCGAAGCCGCACGCAGCGCCGCTCAAAGCGAACGCCTGACGCCCCTGGGAGGCTGAACGTGAAGACCGCCGTAATAAGACGATTCCTTCTGTCCCTGGCTTTTCTCGCCCTTCTAGGTGGTGCCGCGCTAGCGCAGGTGGAGCCCCTCAACCCGCCCGAGCGCGTGAGCGTGGCGTACGTACCCATCATGAAGTTCGCGCCCCTCTACGTGGCGGCCGAGCGTGGCCTCTTCGAGGCACTGGGGCTCGACGTCGAGATCAACCGCGTGGCCTCCGGCACGGAAGCGATAGCCTTCCTCACCGAAGGGCAGATCGACGTGGGCGGCATCGCCATCGTCACCTCCCTCTGGAACGGCTGGAACCAGGGGCTCGACATCCGCGTCATAGCCCCCGGCGGCCTTGAGCCGTTCGAGAACAGCCCCACCAAGCTCATGGTGCGCACCGAGCTCTTCGAGTCGGGCGCCGTTACTAGCATCGACGACCTGCGCGGCCGCACCGTCAGCGTGGCCGGCGGTCCTGGCAGTGGGGGAGAGTACCTGGCCGCTAAGGCGCTCGAGCGTGCCGGGCTCACCATCCGCGACGTGAACCTCATCAACGTGGCCAACCCCGACATGCCCGCCAGCTTCGAGGGCGGCGCCATAGACGCGGGCATCCTCGGCTCGCCTTATGCGCAGCAGGTGGAGGAGGCCGGCTTCGCCGTGGAGCTGGCCGGCGACCTCACCCCGGGCGCAATGACCGTGGCTTTCGTGGGCTCCAACAACTTCGTGACCAACCGGCCCGAAGTGGCGCAGCGCTTCGTGCTGGCGCTCATGCAAGCCGCGCGCCTCATGCAGGGCGACGACTTCCTCAGCCAGGAGAACGTGGATTCGTACCTCACGTACGTGAGCTCCACCCCCGAAGCTGTGGCCGGCGACGCGCTGCTGGTGTTCGACCCCAACCAGCAGATCCCCGTGGCGGACCTCGCCGACGTGGAACGCACCCACCGCGAGAACGGCCGCACCGAGTACACCGACGTGCTGGACCTCAGCAACGTGGTGGCTTCCGAGTTCACCGACTGGGCCCTGGAGCAACTGGGAGCGTACGGGGAGTAGTTGCCAGACGCGTCACCCAAGATCTCGGCTAGGAACGTCTCGAAGTACTTCGAGACCGCCCACGGCACCGGCGTCGCCCTCCAGGACTTCGACCTGGAGGTGCGCGCCGGCGAGTTCGTGTGCATAGTCGGGCCCTCGGGCTGCGGCAAGTCCACCTTCCTGCGCATACTGGCGGGCCTGACCCCGCATAGCGCCGGCACCGTGGCCATAGCGCCCGGCGCCCCCGGCAAGCCGCTCAACAGCGTGGTGTTCCAGGAGTACGCCATCTTCCCGTGGAAGACGGTGCTCGATAACGTGGCCTTCGGGCTGCAGATGCGCGGTGTGGGCAAGAAGGAGCGTTACGAGGTGGCGCGCCAATGGCTGGCCCGCGTGGGCCTCGCCAAGTTCGAGAACTACTACCCCGCCCAGCTCTCGGGCGGCATGAAGCAGCGCGTGGCCATAGCCCGCGCGCTGGCCAACGACCCAGAAGTGCTGCTGATGGACGAACCCTTGGGCGCACTGGACGCGCAGACAAAGACCGTACTGCAGGGCGAGCTCATGCGAATCTGGGAAGAGCACCGCAAGACCGTGGTGTACGTGACCCACTCCATAGACGAGGCCGTGCTGCTGGCCGACCGCGTGGTCATCATGACCGCGCACCCCGGCACCAACAAGACCGAGTTCGAGGTCGACCTGCCGCGCCCCCGCACCGTTGCCACCACCGCCACGCCCGAGTTCGCGGCCATGACCGGCCTCGTATGGCAGGCGTTGGAGGACGAGGTCCGCAAAGCGATGGCCGACCAGTGAGCCTGCCAGCCTGGCTGGTGTGGCTGCTTACTCTGGCCGTGGTCGGGCTGTTCGTTTACGCCGCTGACCGCTTCGGCAAGCGCGTACCCGTAAAGCGGCAACCGCTTTACAACCGCCTGCTGGCTATAGGCTTCCCGCTTCTCTTGTTGGTGGCGTGGGAGTTGCTCGTGAACTGGGGCTACCTGAACGGTCGCTGGTTCCCGCCGCCCACCCGTATTGCGGCGGCCTTGTGGGACCTGATCGTGTCGTTCGACCGCTTCAACAAGACCAGCCTGCTGGGCAGGCCGTGGCTCATTCCCTCCGTGCTGCCCGAGCAGGGCTGGCGCGGGGCGTGGGGGCTCGTAACCGAGAGCCACGTGCTGGCTACCCTATTCCGGGTTGCTTTGGGGTTCGTCATCGGCGCCGCCCCCGGCGTGCTTGTCGGCATGGCTATGGGCCTCAACAAGACCATCCGGCAGATGCTCGACCCCATCATGTCGGCCATCTACGTGCTGCCCAAGATAGCCATCTTCCCGCTCATGATGCTTATCTTCGCCAACCCCTTCGGTGAGGGGCCCAAGGTGGCGGTCATCGCTATCACCGCCTTCTTCCTCATAGCCATCAACACCATGGCCGGGGTGCGGGGCATAGAGCCCGTGTACCTCGAGGCCGGCCGCAACTTCGGCGCCGGCCGCTGGCAGATGCTCTGGCATGTGATCGTGCCCGCCGCGCTGCCCATCATCTTCTCCGGCCTGCGCATAGCCCTCGGCTCCGCTCTCATCGTCATCGTGGCGGTGGAGTTCATCCGCGCCCAGCAGGGCGTGGGTTACCTGGTGTTCTACTACTGGCAGGTGCTGGCCATAGACAAGATGTACGCTTCGCTGTTCGTGGTCATGCTGCTCGGGGTGGGTCTTACCTGGTTGCTGCAGTGGATAGAGCGGCGCGTTATGCCCTGGCGGCGTTGAGGTGCGGACGCCACGCTTACGGGCTATGGTGACGGCATGTCACGATTGCGTCTTCCTTTCGTCCTGATAGCGGCACTCTTACTGACTCACACTCTGGCGCAAGGCGACTGGTTCGAGACCGGCAGCCTGACCACCGTCATCGGTGGTGAGGAACGCCTGCTGCGCACGTACGGCACTTGGGTACCTGAGGACGTAGCCGACGGCGTGGAGGACCCGGACCAGCGTCGCCTGCTAGAGAGCGTTGCCGGCACCGAACAGCACACCGCCACGCACCAACTCACGCCCGAGATGTCGATGGGCGGCATAGTCCTCACCCCGGCAACCCTGTGGGTG
>Ga0265293_10003377_pt1 | contig 29709 bp, 28 predicted proteins | sample Munlanlewell138R_FD_192505 | JGI IMG/M metagenome (GOLD analysis project Ga0265293, IMG submission 192505) | Leachate microbial communities from a municipal landfill in Southern Ontario, Canada - Leachate well 138R | ecosystem: Engineered > Solid waste > Landfill > Unclassified | place: Canada... | reverse complement strand
GCTACGTTCTGATTCACTGCTGCTGCCAGAGTGGACCGGCCGGCTGGCCTGAGCACTGTTCAGGTGGCCGAATCCTCGGTGTCACTACGCCCAGCGGCGGATAGTGGCCTGGCTCCAAAAGTCCAGCATTGCGCTTGTCTATATAAAACGACTTCTAGTAGTATTGCCTCTCTTGCCTTAAACCGTAAGTGGTCAGCAAGGCCAGCAGCTGATCGCCACAACAACAATGCCACAGGCGGTACCTCTTATGTGCAACTCAAAATTGCTGGCATGCCTGTCGGCGGTCTTACTTTTCGGCAGCTCTCCGACCTGGTCGGCGGCCATCGTTTTCACCGATGGCGACTCCCGCACAGCATGGATCGTGGATACGGAGGCCGGGACCGCTACCTCTTTCGATACCTCTGCCGTCGATATAGGTTATCCGATCGCAGTTACCGACCGTATAGTTATCGGAGGCCGAGACAACACCGGCGCGGCCGAGTATGACCTGACAGGGAATCCGACCGGCAACACATACGCGGGAGGGGGCGGGTTCGGCCAGCTGCTCGACGGCACCACCAATGGCGTAGATGCCAATTACGCCATTGAATGCTGCGGTTCCACCAACTCTGTCGTCGTGGCGGATTTGAACTGGGAGGGCCAGGCCGTGCTCTTTGATCTTCCAGACGAAGTGAATCAATCCAGCGGGGGCAGTGGGATTGCTTACGACTCGGCGACCCAATCGTTGTGGGTCGCAAATTTTTCTGGCACCGTGTTCAACCTTTCTCTCAGTGGCGATGTGCTTTCCAGTTTTACCGTCGATCAGCCGGGTGGGAAATGCTGCCTGGCCTATGACGAGGCGACAGATTCATTATGGGTTGGCGTCAATAGCCAAAACATCATCCACAATTACGCCAAAACGGGCGCCCTCATCGCGTCGGTGACTATCGCGGGGTGGTCGCCAGCAAATATGTACGGTGCTGAAATGACCGTCACTGGCAGCGTCACTCCGCCGGGACCGGGGCGCATAGAGCCCACCGCTGTTCCGGTCGATTCCCCCGCCGCCTTGATTGCAATTGCGCTCACGCTAATGCTGCTTGCGCATCGCGGCCTCAAGGGCAGGCTGCCGGCAGTGCGTGGATAACCTCGGCCCGGCGCGGAAGGCGCGTCAGCCCCGCCCTAACAGGGCAGCCAGGCGCTGACGCCAGTCCGGGGCCTGGTGCTCGGGCGGCTCCGGCCACAGGGATTTCCTGCTTTCACACTGGACTATACCCTGGGCGCCCAGGCGCAGGCGCCAGCGCTGCGCCGCCGGGAACGTCTGGCCGGGGCCGGTGTATACCAGCAGCAGGTTGTAGTCATGCTGCTTCTCGATGGGGTGGGCTTCGATCGCGGCGTTGGGATCGATGGGATCTTCGCAGACGAACAGCCGGTTGCCGGTGGTCTGGATCATTTCGCAGAGGGCTTCGCAGTCCAGGCTGAGGCGCTCCTGGAGTTGGTCCTTTTCCAGCGCCGTCCGGTCCAGGGTGAGCTGCGAGCGGTAGCAGATGATCTGCCGTTCCTCATTGGTGATCCACTTGCTGGAATGCTCCTGCACCGGCCGCGGCAGCTCGGTCTGCCTGCGATAATCCAGCCAGACCCGCTGCTGGGCCATCGGTTTTCTGGTATAGGGCATGAACAGTCGGATCTTCCAGCGTGGTTTGCCCTTGCGCAGCCAACGGGTGATGGCTGAGATCATATCATCGCGCAGCAGGTCGCGAACGGCGTAGATCAATGCGATGGTGAGCAGCAGGGTCAGGGGCAACTGCTGATTGCCGGCGCGGACATTGAACAGAAAGTAGGTGAACAACGACATGATCAGGGTGGTCGAGGCAGCCTTGACCAGTTTGTGGGTGCCCGGCCCCAGCTCGGTGAGCTTGGCGCGCAGTACCACCGGGTACTCCAGCAGTCGGTGGTACAGGCTCATGCGGTTCCACACCCGGGTCGGGGTGCCCTGCAGGTCGCTCAGGTACTTCTGGTCCTGGCGGTGCAGGTATTCCTGGCGCAGCAACTCCCGGATCGCCTCCTTGAGTTCCTCATCCAGTTCGGTAAAGCCCTCCAGGGTCATACACTCGAGAAAGAACTGTTCGGCATGCCAGGAGAAGTAGATATCCATCTGCCGGAAGTAGCGGTGCTGGTTGCTCTGCTCGGGCGTCGAGCGGCGCAGCCGCGCGGCAAAGTTCTGGCTCAGGCGCAGGGCACGCTTGAGTGGCTCGGTCGCAAGCCCCGAGCTATGGATCTGCTGCCGCAGCCGATCCATCGAGGCCCGGTACTGGAACAGCCAGGAGCCGTACATGATCTCGTAGTGGGGCGACAACAGTGCAAAGGAGCTGTCGGCCTTGCTGGCCCGATCCTGGTCGGGCAGGCCCATCAGGCCGAAGCGGTGGGACAGTGAGCTGAAGAAGAATTGCTTTTCCGTCATCGTCCAGGCGGAAAAGTCTCCTTCGTGGGGGGTGAACAGATACAGGTCAACCTGATAGCGCCCGGTTTTCTTTAAGGTGCGAGTGAACTGCAGGTGAAAATCACCCTTGCGCTTCAGTGAAAACACCCCGTCCCCCAATGACAAAGGTTATCCGGCCAACCGAGGTCGGCATTCCGGGCTGCGCTATCCGACCTGGCTATCTTATCACGCACCGGTCCGGAGATTGCCCCGACGAGAGAAAGTGGACACCCATCGTCTTATTATTGAGGGGCAAAGAGTCCGGTGGTCGCTGCTGCGGCAAAGCTAAAGGGTTGCCACAGATTTACGCTTGGGGAAGTTTTCGAGAAAGATGATGGGTGTCTTGATTTTTCTAGCGAGGATGCCTTTCGAGCTCAGCGCCCGGGTGCAGGCGGCCAGGCCGTCGAGGGAATAGAGCCAGTTGTTGGCGCTGTGGGTCAGGCCTTCGGGGCCGTTGTCCACATCAAGCATGATGGCGTCGAAGCCCTTTGGTTCGGCTTGCAGAACGTTCGCCACATCCTCGTTCAGTACGGTAGTGCGCAGGTCGTTCAGCGGATTGCCGGCCATGGCGCCGAGTGGGCCGCGGTTCCAGCCGATTACGCCGGGTACCAGTTCCGCGACCTGAACCTCGGTATCCGCACCCAGGTGCTGTAACGCCGAGGCCAGGGTGAAGCCCATGCCCAACCCGCCGCAGTACCCGTGCGCGGGGGCGCGTCGCCACTTTTGTGCACGGAATCTCGGCCAGGGCATCCTCGGAGCCGTGCATGCGGGTGTTCATCAGCTGGCCGCCCTTGCCGCTCTCGAGTTTGATGACAAAATCTTCTCCATATGCGAACAGGCACAGGGCGCCGCCGCTGTTGGGGATGGGCGGGATGTAGCGTTTCATGCTACCTCGGGCCGGGGCGGGCCCGGCAGTATGCCCGATCGCGCCTGTCGCGGGCGAATTCGCGTAAACTACGCTTCCTGTTTTCGACCGAGGAGGTGAGCGATGATCATGAAGGCACTCAGGCTGGGCCTGGGCAATCTGATTGTTTTTGGCGATTACATCAGCCGCCCGGCTCGGCGGCGGCGTACCGAGGAAGCCCAGGCCGCCGTGAACGAGGCCGCGGCGGGCATGAGCCTGTATCAGTTTTATGCCTGCCCGTTCTGCGTGAAGACCCGTCGTACCCTGTACCGCCTGAATGTGCCGGTGGAGCTGCGCGATGCCAGGAACAACGAGGAGCATCGCCGGATGCTGCTCGAACAGGGTGGGCGCATCAAGGTGCCGTGCCTGCGCATCGAGGAACACGGTGAGACCATCTGGATGTACGAATCCAGGGACATTATTACCTACCTGAACGAGCGGTTCGCCGCAGTCTGATCATCGCCCAAAGCCGGCATTCTCCGCGCGTTGCACGACTCATGCCAGCGCTCGACCATGACCATAGAGACGGGCACCGGCACCCAGCAAAAGCATCAGCCGCTATTTAGCGGTCTTGCGCAGAAGAATGGTCTTCAGTTCACCACCAGCCGCTTCATCCAGTCCAGCAACACCGTTGGCAGCAGTTCCGGGCGTGGCAGCAGTGCATATTGGTGGGCGCCGAAGATGCGAGGCAGATAGGCGGGAGCCTGCCGGTCGATAGTCAGGCAGAATGCCGAAATACCTTGCAGAGTCGCCTCGGTGACCGCCTGGCGCATATCTTCCACACCATATTGGCCTTCGTAGACATCCTTGTCGTTGGGCTTACCGTCGGACAGCAGCAATAGCAGTCGATGGGTTGCCGGCTGTTGCATTAGCCCGCTGGTGGCGTGGCGGATGGCCGCGCCGGCGCGGGTGTAGTGCTCGGGTTCCAGCGAGCTGATGCGCAGCGCTATGTCATTGCTGAAAGTCTCGTCGAAGGCTTTTATCTGCCGCACTATCACTGCATCGGGTCCTTCGCCGGAAAATGCTTCGACCGACCAGGGCTCGCCCATGCCTTCCAGGGCGATACACACTAGCAGCAGCGCTTCGCGTTCCACATCAATGATACGTCTATTGGTCGACACCCAACTGTCGGTCGAGCCACTGACATCAATCAACAGAGTAATGGCCAGGTCGCGCTCGGCGGTACGCCATGTTTGATAAAGCGCCTCGGACAGCGATCCGCCGGCGCGAAAGTCCGCATAGCTGTCGATATAGGCGCCCAGATCAATATCATCACCGTCTAGTTGCTTGCGCCGCGTGACCCGTTGGGCGCTGAGCATTTCAAAGCGCCTTCTGATCTGGTTCAGCAACGACCGGTGCGCGTCCAAGGTGTCATCTACCCATTGTTGGGATCCAGGCAGGTTAGGGAGCAGTCGCACCACTGCCCCGGGTTCACGATAGCCCGGGGCGCGGAAGTCCCATTCCGGATAATGGATGCCGCGGTTGTCGCGCATGGCGGTTTTCAGCTGCATGGCGGTATTGGTATCCGGCGGGTCATCGGAGATCAAGACCTCTTTGGGCCGGCCTGGGGTGGATACCAGTCGGGCTTCGGGCAGTTCGGACAGCATGTCCCCGTATTCGTCGGCGCTGATGTCCTCGTCCCGGTCAACCGGGCGATTCAATCCCAGCGGGTCTTCGGCATGTTGATGTGGCTCGTCGGCCTGCACCATGAAAATGCCGTCACTGGGCTCATCATCCTCATCCTCGGCTGCTTCACGCACCTCTGGTCGGCGCAACAGATTGGCGCTGCGTGGTGCCGGAGACTCGGGCGGGCTGTTTTCCTCCCGAGCATTGCCGGCGGCCATCTCCTTCTTTTCGGCGGAGGCTGCCGGACGCAGATCACCGGTCCACCAGTCCTTGAGCAGCGGCGCAGCGCCGGTGGCCTTGTACCCTAGCGACATGCCGAGCTGGGCGACCAACTGCTCGGCCAGCTCCAGGGAATGCCGCGGGGATGGGCTGATAGGTACACCATCCAACGGTATCCCGCCGGGTGTTTCCAGTAGCCGCCGAACCCATGTTTCGAGCGGTTGCCGGAGGTGGGAGAATGCTGCCAATGGCGGGCGCTGACGCAGAGCATACTGGCGCAGCCGGGTAAGGCTGGCCGCCATCCCTGGCAGCAGCTGGGTCAGGGTGGCATCCGTGGCCCAGGCTTCAAGCAACAGATAGGCATCTGCCAGCAGCGGCGGCCATGCCGGGTCACTCATCTCGGCGCTGCCACGCTGGGCGCGCAGTGCCTGTTGCAGGGCCATCACCCGATAGAGCTCATTGCCCTGGTGAATATCTTCCATGCCGGAATCGGCTGGCAACCACAAGCGCTGACCATTTGTCGAGGGCACCGGTTGTGTCAGCCAGGGAAACTGGCTGCGCCTGAACAGGCGGGACAGCAAAGTCGGGCGGGCCGGCAGCTGGGCGACCCGAATCAGATAGCTGGTACCGGTCACTGCGGTGATCAGCAGGTCGAGTCGTGGGGCAATATCAACCAGCAAGGCGGTGGACGGGGTGTCCACTGGCGGGCGATAACGCCGCCACATTCGCTGGGCAAAGATGGTCGCGTGGCGGGCGGCGTCGCTGACCAGCTCTTCTGCTTCAGCCATGGTTTGCTGTCTTGCGCAAAGGCAGGCTACACAAAGGTGCCGTCAACCAGATCGCGTAGGGCACCGATCATGGATGGCTCATCGGAGAGCGGCGACACGATGGCGGCATAGCAGGCGTCGCGCAGCGGGATGCCACTGACGCTCAGTGCGCCGGCGGCGATCAGCAGCCGGGTACTGGGTACTTCGGCCAGGCCGCGATCGCGCAGCTGGCGAATGCGTCCCGCCAATGCCACCAGACCATGGGCGGTCGGCTGATCGACGCCACTTTCATGCTGCACGATGCGCGCTTCCTGCTCAGGCACCGGAAAGTCCAGATCCATAGCGACGAAGCGCTGCCGGGTACTGGGTTTCAGATCCTTGAGCATGCGTTGATAGCCGGGATTGTAGGACACCACCAGCTGAAAGCCCGGCGCGGCCTGCAATGTTTCGCCGGTCTTGTCGATCGGCAGGATGCGCCTATGGTCAGTCAGCGCATGCAGCACCACTACAGTGTCTTGCCGCGCTTCCACCACTTCGTCCAGATAGCAGATGGCGCCCTCACGCACGGCCCGGGTCAGGGGGCCGTCCTGCCAGACGGTGCCATCGTGTTGAATCAGATAGCGACCAATGAGGTCGCTGGCGGCCAGGTCGTCATGGCAGGGAATGGTGATCAAGGGTCGGCCCAGTTTCCAGGCCATATGCTCGATAAAGCGTGTCTTGCCGCAGCCGGTCGGGCCTTTGAGCATGACCGCCAGATTCCGCGCATGACACTGTTCGAACAGTTTGATCTCATTGCCTGTCGGATGATACCAGGGCTCGTCAGCAGCCTGACGGGCCAGGCTGCGCACCGCTTCATCGGTTGCCACGTCAGATCACGCGGCCACCGGCGACATCGTTGTCGATCAGTTCCGGCTCGCTGACCTCGAAGCGCGGCCGGTAGCGGAAGAAGTCGAAGATAAATAAGCCCACGCCGGTGGCGAAGAGGCTGCCACAGACGATCAGCATAACGAAATGAATCTGAATTTTGAGCTGGGCATCCAGATAGCCCATGCCCATGATCCGCTCCAGATAGACTTGGCCGATGCCGGCGGTGGCGAAGGAGAGGGTCATGCCAAACATGCCGCCCACCTGCAGCCAGAATGCCCAATAGCCGAGGCTGGTGCCGTTTTCCGGGCGTCTGTGGGTCAGTGAGGGCAGCGCATAGCTGATCATCGCTAGTACGATCATGGCATAGGCGCCGTAGAAAGCGGCATGGCCGTGCATCGCGGTAATCAACGTGCCGTGGGTCCATTTGTTGATGCTCGGCCAGGTGTGGGCCAACCCCAGCAGGCCGGCGCCGAACAGGGTGAAAATGGTGCTGCCGAGTGTCCAGTGCAGCGCCAGCACGTTGGGATGTGACAGCCCTGAGCGGCGCATGGCGCCATAGGCGTACATCGCCATGCCAACGATTGCCAGCGGTTCCAGGGCACTGAAGAACCCGCCGATCGGCAGCCAGTAGTAGGGTACGCCCACCCAGTAATAGTGATGCGCGGTACCCAGAATTCCGGCCAGAAAAACCAGGCCGACGATCACGTACAGCCACTTCTCCATAACCTCGCGGTCAGCGCCGGACAGGCGGATCAACAGGTACGCGAGAAAGGCGCCCATGATCATCATCCACACGCCTTCGACCCATAGATGGATGGTCCACCAACGGTAGAAAATCGACACCGTGTAGTTTTCGTAATATAGCAGGGCGGGAAGAAAAAGCACCGCCGAGCTGACGATGCCCAGTAGCAGCACGCCCTCCGTGGTGGTGAAGCGCCCAGATTTCTTGATCGTCATGCCGATGTTGTAGATGAAAATCAGAAAGCAGACAACCATCACCAGCTTGTGCGGCAAAGGCTGTTCCAGCAGCTTGTTGCCGGTGCCGTAGCGGAACAGATAACCGATGATCGCGGCAACGCCCATCAACGTCCACAGGATCAACTGGATATAGGCCAGCTTGACGCTGTGCAGCTCGGTACGCGACTCGTCAGGAACCAGCCAATAAGTGGCGCCCATGAACCCGGCCAACACCCAGACGATCAGCAGGTTGGTGTGGATTACCTTGGTGACGTCGAAGGGCAGGATGTAGAGCAAGGGGTCGGGGCCGAGGTATTTGGCCGCCGACAGCAGACCGAATACCAGTTGCAGGCCAAACAGCGCCATCGCCACGGCAAAGTACCAATAGGCGACTGACTGGGATTTGTAGCGCATTGTTGTTCTCCCTCAACTCTGCATTTACTTGAGTGTGGCCATGAAAGCGACCAGTTGCTCGATCTGTTCTTTGCTGAGACTGTTGCTGTAGGTGGTGGGCATGAAGGACACGCCACCAGCGGAATACATGTCACCCGGCACCAAGTGCGCAGCGGGGTCCACGATGGCCTCGCGCAGATAGCCCTCGAGGTCTGTGGCATTGCCCTGATACTCGGGCGAGCCGATCAACTTTGCCGCGCGGGTTGCTACACCCCCCAGGCTGGGGCCGGCGCCGTCCGCGCCTGGGGTCAGCGAATGACAGGCCACACAAGTCGGTACCGCGGTGCTGAACAGGTTCTCGCCGATGGCGCGTGGATCGTTATCCGGCGCCACCGGCTTGCTGACGGCCGGCGAGCCGGCGCTGACCTCACCGCTGCCGCCGGTGGTGGCCACGGCGGTGAAGCCGCCAGTCACCAGAATCGGTCGCGGGGGCCAGTCCTGATTGTCGACCTTGCTGACCCAGTCGAGGAAGGCGATCAGGTCGACGATTTCGTCTTCCCTGAGGTTCTGCTGAGGCATCAGTCGGCGATGCCGCTGCTCATCATAAAAACGGCTGGGATCGCGCATATAGGCCTGGAGATAGGCCTCGGTGCGATGCTGGGCAATCTTTGTCAGGTCCGGCGCGTAGTAGGCGCCTTCACCAAACAGGGTATGGCAGTTGATGCAGTTGTACTTGTGCCATACGTTCTTGCCGTGAGTGACCTGCGGGGTGATGTTTTCGGCGTTGGTCAACTTGGGAAACTGGCGATGGCTGTCCAGCGTCAGAGCGAGAAACACGATAATGGCTACGGCTGTCGAGGCCCATGCAAAAATTCTGGCTTGCCTGTTAGTCATGGTGACGCCTCATCTCAGACATTGATGCCAGTCCAATGCAGGACAGTCACAATGAATGCATAGATGACGGCGACAACCATCAGTGCCAGTACGACGTGACTGACAATCCTCACGGGTCCGTGCAGCTTTTTGAGTTGCATGAGCAGCCCCTCCCTTGGCGTGGTTTTTGATTGTTGACTTTAAGAGGGTAGCTTGAAAATTGCAACAAAGCATGACGGCGGAGCAATGCCTGCGGTGAAGCGCGGGAATGTCGGCGGAGACAATTATTTACTTAGTGTGTCGTCCCTTGCTCGCTACAGGGTGGCGCGGTTTGCGACCGGGCGGGAAAACGTCCTCGCCACAGCCGCAAACATTGCCCAGGTAAATTGGCCGGGCAAATCGCCCAAGCAATCAGCGCAACCCTGTCAGCGCCCGACCATGTCGTTGAGTCTCTTCTGGATGAATCCGCGAATGAACGTACCGATGGGGGTGGAAACCCCGGCGCCCGCTCCGACATATTCCGCGAGGCTGAGGTCCTTCTCGCCGACCGGGGACTGACTGGCGACCAGGTCCGCGGTCTCCTTCTTGTCACGGCTGGCGCGCAGCTTGATGAAGCCGCCCATGGGCGGGGTCAGCACGCCGTTTTTGGTCATCACGGTGAGCAGTTTGTCGGTGTCGACGCCAGCGGCTTCGGCCAGTTCGAAGGCTTCGAGGCCAATCATGATCTGGCTCCAGGAGACGAGGTTGTTGGCGATCTTCATCGCCATCCCCGCGCCGATGGGGCCGGCATGGACGGTGTCGGTGGAGTAGGTGTCCAGCACCGGCTTGACCCGTTGGGCGATGGCTTCGTCGCCACCGAGCATGCAGAACACGAAGGGTGCGTCCTGGGCGATGATGGTTCTGGTGACGGCGGCATCGAGCACGTGGATGTTGCGCTCCGCGCCGCGTTCGGCGAGGGCGATCATGGTCTTGGGGTTGACGGTGCTGTGAATCAGCAGCACTGAATCCGCTTTCATGGCGGGGATCAACTGCTCGGCGCAGTCGTTGACCTGGGCGTCGTCGCGCACGCAAACGCCGACCACGTCGGCGTCGGCGGAGACATCCGCAATGCTGCTGGCCAGCCTGGCCACGCCCTCGAAACGCGCCATGGCCTCCGGGAAAGCATCAAAGACCGCGACCTGGTGTTCGCTTTTCGCCAACAGCATGGCCTGACCGTAACCCATGCTGCCCAATCCGATAAATCCAACCTTCATGACATTATCCTTCTCTGCGCGGCCGCTGCGGCCTGAATGTTTAGGGAATCTGTTGGCATACCCGGTCGCCGAACCGGCACCGGAGCCGGAGAAGGGTAAACGCCTCTCTGGCGAAAATCCATACCTCGCCAGGGCTGCCGGGAGGGCGCGACCGCTGCCGCCGCCGTCGATCAGCACCGGGAACGGGGCTGCGGCGGCGCGCCACGCTGTACCGGGGGTGCCCTTGCCGACACGTCCATTTGTCTTGTTTCAGACAGCCATGACCGGGAAATGATCAGCCGCGGCGCTCGCCGGACGGCGCCCGCCCTTTGCGCAGCAGCAGGGCAAAGCCGAGCAGGGCGAAGCCCAGGGCGGTGACGATCACCAGAGAGACCAGCCCGTCCCGTATCTGGCGGCCGGTCAGCGGCGTCAGGAAGTTCCACTTGTGCAGGTGGCTGAATGACAGGCCCTCGAGCCGGTCGGCGCCGTCGACGTGGTCCACCAGGGCGCCGTTGGCCGGATCGATGAAGGCGGTGCCGCCGGGATGATCCACCCGCCACACCGGCAGGCGCTTGTTGCGGAAATCGTAATCCGGGCCGAATTGGGTGACGATCGCGCTGCCTTCGATCCGGCCGGGTGCGAGATCCAGGTGGGTGGCGGCAAAAAAGCGCGCCAGGTCTTCATCGGTCAGCGGTGACGGGGCGCCGGTCGCGGCGTCGACCAGGCGCGCCGGCCTGCTGGTGGGGGTGCCATCGAAGCGGGCGTGATGGCCGACGTGATGAGCGGGGTTGCCCGCCGGTTCGTCGAGGCGATAGAGGAGTCGCCCTCCGGGCCCGGTGACCAGGGTGATGCTGTTGAGGGGGCGCTCGGCTGGCACCTCGATCGGGGCTGTCGCGGTGCCGAGGCCGGCGATCTCGACCGGAGCGGCGTAGGTGAGCAGTTGCGGGCCGCCGCCCCCGGCGTTGTGGAGCAGATGGAAAAGCCCGCTGAGGGCAAAGGCCAGCAGCGGCAGCCACAGGCCGTAGGCCAGTGCCCGGTGCCAGCGGCGCTGGCCGCCGAGGGCGCGGCGGGGCAGGGTGAGCGCCATGGCCATGCCGGTCAGGCACATGGCGGCCAGGGCGGTTGCCAGAACCAGCAGGACCGCCACCCGGGCGGGCTCCACGTGGTCGAGCCAGCGCCAGGAGTGAAAGGTCTGGAAGATCGTCTGCTGCAGAGTTCTGGTGTCGTTGGTCAGGCTGGCGAGGGCGTTGAGTTCGGTGTGGACGAAGGCGGTGAGGTTGTCGTCGCTGTCGAAGTCCACCCGCCATACCGGCAGCAGGCGATTGACCGCGGGGTAGGCGTTGTCGAAAGTGGTTTGCAGCGTCATCGCGCGAATGGGAGTGTCCGCGAGGCCGGTGTAGTGGCGCGCCAGCCATTCGCCGTGGCGGCGGTCGAAGCCCGGGTATTCGCGCCCGTCCGCGAGACTGAAATACTGTCTCTGGATCCCGCCGTCATGGGTCACTTGCAGCATGCTGCCGCGAGCGGTGGGAACGACCTTGACCAGCTGCGGGCGATCGATGCCGTTGGCGGCGAGCACTTGCGGAATGGCGGCGATATCCGCGCTGCTGAATTGCCCCTGGGGCGGGAAGAACACCGCTTGCTGGGGGCCGAACCAGGTCATCAGCGGGTGGCTGAGGCCGGACAGGCCAAACAGTATCAGGGCGGCGCCGCCGGCCCAGCCGAGCAGGCGGTGCCAGCGGCGGCCGAGCCTGGCCAGGGTTGCCTTGGCGATTGCCATGGAGTGGATCCTGTTCAGAAGCTGAGGCGGACGCCGACCGTGGCGGTGCGCGGCTGTCCGGGGCGGTATTCCAGCTCAGGGCTGCCGACCTGATTGCTGGTGTAGGTGGAGTAGCGGTGATCGGCGAGATTCTGCACCCGGGCGTAGAACTCGACGGTATCGCTCAGGCGGTACTGGCCGCGGAGGTTGAACAGATCGTGGCCGCCGTAGTCCCGGGTGTTGGTCTCGTCGGTGTAGTAGCGTCCCAGGTACTCCCATTCCAGCTCCACCCGCCAGCCGCCGTCGGGGGCGGCGTAGGCGAGGGTGGCGTTGCCCATGTCGTCCGGCGCCCGCGGGATGTCGTTGCCGGCGAAGTTGCAGGTGGCGGTGCCGCAGATATAGCTGAAGTCCTTGTATTCCTGGCGGCTGTGGCTCCACGCGAAGGAGGATGACCAGCGCTCAGACCAGCGCGCCATGAGGGTCAGCTCCACGCCCTGGTGGCGGGTCTCGCCGCTGTTGAGGGTCTTGCGGGTATCGTCGAGGATGACGCTGACGATGTCGTCCTCGATGGTCATGTGGTAGATGGCCAGGTCGTAGTCGAGCCACGGGGCGGCGCGCCCGCGCAGGCCGATCTCGCGGCTGACGGCGGTTACCGGTTCCAGCGCGGTGGTGTCCGGCACCGAGCCGCTGCGGAACAGCTGCCCGGCGGTTGGCGCGCGGAAGGCGTGGCGATAGGTGGCGTAAAGATTGTGGTGCTCGTCGAGGTCCAGCACCAGGCCGAGTTTCGGGCTCCACTGGTCGAAGGTCACCCGCTGGTCATCGGGCCGGTAGTGGTGGGCGGGGAAAGGCAGCGGCGCGAAGATGCCCGACTGCGGGACATTCGCCGCCAGGTTGTCGTCGTAATCGATGCGAAAGCGGTCGTAGCGCACCCCGGCGGACAGCCGCAGGCGCTCGATGGGCTGCCACTCCACCTGGGTGTAAGGGGACAGGGTGAGCTGGTCGGCGTCGTAGTCATAGTTGGTCCGGCCGCTGTAGCGGTAACCCACCAGCAGGTCGCCTTCGCGGTCGAGCACCGCGCGGCGCTCCTTGTAGCTCGACGGGGTGTAGTCGATATCCAGGCCGCTGATCCATTCCACGCCGATGTCGGCGAAGTTGTGCCGGTACTTGGCCATCAGGCCAAGGGTGGTGAATTCCGTGGTGTAGACGTTGGGGTCGTAGGACAGCATCCAGAACGGCATCAGATCCATCTTGTTGTGGCGCGCAAACCCGGTCAGGGTCCACAGTCGGTCGGCGGCGGGTTGCCACGCCAGTTCACTGGACAGGCGCAGCGAGCGGACTTCGCGAAAACCGACGTCGCCGTGGTAGAGGTTCCGTTCGGGATCGTGTCGATAATCCTCGCGCCCCAGCGGGGAGACGCCACTCTGGTCGATGTTCGACCAGGCGAACACCGTCTTGCTCGACAGCTGGCTGGTCCAGTCCTGGTCCCAGCGGGTAGTGACCGAGGCGCGGCGGTAATCCCCGTCGTCGCGAAAGCCGCGGTTGTCGGTGAGATTGACCTGCACTCCGGCGCGACCGTTGGCGTTGATCGCGCCGCCGGCGGACAGCAGCGCCCGGTACCAGTCATCCTCGCCGGTTTCGAGGGTCAGCTCGAGTTCAGGCTCGTCTCCGGGCGCGCGCGTCAGGCTGTTGATGATGCCGCCGATGGCGTCGGAGCCGTACAGCGCCGAACCGGGCCCGCGGGTCACCTCCACCTGGCCGGCCTGGGTCAGGTCGATCTCGTAGAGGCCGTTGTGGTTGAAGAACCCGGTGGGCCGGGTGGGAATGCCGTCCTCGAGAAAGAGGTAGACCCCGCCGGTGGTCAGCGGTTGGCGGATGGCGGTCATGTGGCCTTCGCCACCGACGTTGTTGATGTGCACGCCGGCGAGGCGGTTGAGCACTTCGGCAGGGTGGCTCGGCATGATCTGTTCGATGGTTTCGCGATCGAGCACACCCACGGATTCCGGCAGCTCGGTGCGTATCCGGCCTTCGCGGGTGGCGGTGACCACGATCTGCTCGATGTGCGCCACCTGTAGTTCCCCTGGAGCCTGTGCGGTGGCGCCGCCGCACAGGCTCCAGGCGATCGCCGCCAGGCTTGCTGCTGTTATCCGGCCAGGCATCATCATATAAAGGTCAGGCTCCTGTGGACGGGGGCGCCATCGCCGATGGCAGGGGTCGATGACAGGGATTCGACCGCAAGGATAGTGGCAATCGCGCCCTTCACCCATGCGACAAATTGTCTCACCCCCGCAGCACCGGGTCGCCAGCCGTCAATGGTCATGGGCCGCCCGCTGCGGGCGGCGTTCCAGGGCCGGGTCGAAGGCGTTGAACGCCTCGTTGCTATGCAAGCCGAAGGGCTTGGCCAGCGACTCGCTCATGTAGAAGTCGGGCTTGTAGTCGATGTGTTTCCAGTGGTAGAAGTCGTCGGCCTCGATACCTTCATATTCGATCACCAGCATCGATCCCGTATGGTGCTTGCCGGCGTTGGTGACGTGGTGCTCGATGTGATCGTGGGTCATCCAGATGCCCGGGTTGTTCATCTCGATGATCACGTCATAGCGCTCGCCGGGAGACATGGCGAGCACGTCCGCGCCGTAGGGTGCCGGCAGCGGCAGGCCGTCCTTATGGGTCACCAGCATGTCGTGGCCGTGGGGGTGGAAAGCGACCGGGATGCTGGGCGCGTAGATCCGCAGTCTGACCACATCGCCCTCCTTGACCCGCAGCGGCTGGTTCAAGGGAAATGACTTGCCGTTGATGGAAAAGTAATCCACCACTTCGGCGGGGTGGCCGCCGGTGCCGTACTCGCTGGCGACTTCCGAGTTCCAGCCGGAGAACATCAGGATGGCCTCCTTGGTCACGCGCTTCTCCAGGGCGCTGGGCTTTTTCGGCCTGACCACCAGCGGACCCCACATGCCGCGCAGGTCGACGTGCTCCGAGACGTTGACGTGGCAGTGGTACCAGAGGCTGCCGACGCGGTCGGCGACGAAGCGATAGGTATAGCTGTCGCCCGGCTCGATGCCCAATTGCGTCACATCGGGCACGCCGTCGGATCGCCAGCTTTTGGTCTGGTAGACGCCATGCCAGTGAATACTGTGGTTGAGACTGGTGAGGTTATGCACAGTCACTTCCACTTCATCGCCCTCCTGCACATGGAGGAGAGGGCCGGGCACCTGGCCGTTGAAAGCCCAGACCTTGGTGGTGAAGCCGGGGGCCACCTCCAGATCCAGCTCATCGATGGTCATCTCGAACTGGCGAAGCTCGGCCAGGGCATTGCCGGCCAGCAGGCAGGCCGCCAGCAACAGGCTCGTCGAGTGCTTGATCATGGTGGTCAACCTCCGCTGTTACAGCACAGTTCACGCAGGTAGAGAACCAGCGCGTTGATTTCGTCGTCGTTCAGGTTTTGGCCCCAGGTGGGCATCAGCACGGATTTGTTGATGCTCTTGCCGCCGTGCTTGATAGCCTTGAACAGTTCCTCGTCGGTGCGCGCCGACATCTCGCCGCGGTCCCGGTGGTTGCGGGGCTGTACCGACATGGCCGGCACGTTGACGCCGTTGCCATACCCCTCCACACCGTGGCACTGGGTGCAATAGATTTTGTAGAGCGTTTCCCCGTCGGCCCCCCGGGCGGGCAGGGCGGCCGCCAGCAACAGCGGAGCGCACAGGGTCATCGCCATCGTCAGGGCTTTTGCGGGGCTCAAGGCTGCTGTCGCGCTCATGGCTGTTCCTCCCCGATGAGTTTCAGGTAGTTGCTGAGTCTTTCCACCGCACTGTCGTTGAGATTGGTTTTGGGCATCAGAGTGTTTGGGTCCCAGGCCACCGGGTCGGCGATAACGGCCGCGATGAATTTTGGCTGCAGCCGCCGCCAGGCGCTGTATAGCTCGGGCCCGGAAAGTCCGCCGGTATTCGGCGCATCCTGGTGGCAGGCGTCACAGCCGTTGAACTTGGTGAAGTTGAGCTGGCCCATGCGCGCGGCGATGGTGCCGGGTTCATAGGGGGTGGCGGCAATCAGCTCGTCGAAAGGGTGCAGGCTCATCAGGTATTCCGCAGCCTGCCGCGCCTCGTCGGCGGCCAGGGCGGGGTGGTCCTCCAGGGCCGCGGGGTCTATCGCATCGCCGTCATCGGTGTGTTTCACCGCGGCGGGGGGAAAGACCCCGGCGGGGCGCAGGCGCACCGGGGTCTGCAGCCAGCTTTCGAGCCACTCGGCCTGGAATTTATTGCCGGCGAAGTACAGCGGCGGCCCTTTGCGGCTGATTCGCTCCTCGTGGCCGAGGGCCTGGTAGTCGGGGCGCTCCAGGGCGTGGCAGGAGGCGCAGTTGGCCTCCACCAACTGCTTGCCGTCGGCCACCGCGCCGGACGGGAGCTGTACCAGCCCCCCCGCCAACAGCGCCGCGGCCAGGGTTTTCACGTTCATGGTTGCACCTCCTCTCAACGCAGCAGTAGTTGATCGCCGCGGCCTTTGGCTGGGTCGGCATCCGCGTGCGTCATCAGCACAGAGATCGCCCCGTTCAGCGCGTGTTTCATACGGTGATCGACAATGGCGTTATTGGTGGGGCGGTCGGCGGGCGGCACGATATCCATGACCATGCCGTGAGCGGCCGCGACGCTGACGGTCTGCAGGCCATGGCTGACGTTTTTCGGGTTGCCGTTATCCCACACCCGGTCCCAGATGCCGGCAATGGGGTGCATTGCCGCCGCCTCGTTGACCATGGCATTGGCGTAGAAGATGCGCACCCGCTCGCCCGGCTTGGCTTCCAGCGCCAGGCTGGCATTGGGATCGTGCACTGGACTGTAGTGGTATACCTTGCCGTTGATCAGCGACGCCTTCCAGCCATTGCCCATCGCCATGTCCTCGGCCGAGGTGCCCTCGGTGTACAGGTCGCTCTGGATGATGACGTACTCGCGGTCAGGCTTCGGATAATCCTGGCTATAGCCCTCCTTCGGATCGACGATGATCACGCCGTACATGCCGCGGCCGATATGCTCGGCCATCGAGTCGGCACCGCAGTGGTAGATGAAGACGCCAGGGTAATCAGCGCTGAACGTGAACTGCTTGGTATCGCCCGGCTTTACCTCGTCGAACTCATCCAGGACATCGACCACCGCCGCGTGGAGGTCTATCGAGTGACTGTTGCCATTGTCGGGGTGGTTGTGCAGGGTGATCTCCACCTTGTCGCCCTCCTTGACCCGTATCAGCGGGCCGGGAAGAACGCCTTCGTAGGTCCACATGCGCTGGGTGGTGCCGGCGTTGTCGATGGCGACATCGGCCTCCTTGGCCGTGAGTTCGATCTTGATGGTTTCTGCCACGACAGGCATGGCGGCTATAACTGCGCCGGAAAGAACGAGGTTTTTGAACAGGTTTTTCATGGGTGCTCTCCATTTTTATGGTGGATAGCCATCTCATAGCTAGAATTATGCCAATCTTTTTTTGTATTGATTTAAAAGGATTTTTTGTTAGTTTGTGTTTTTGTGACATCGATAAATATGTGTCTATATGACTAATTTTTGTTTATATGACGCCGCCGCCCGGCGTGCCGTCGGGTGCTCGGGGGCACAGTGGGAGGACGTCGCCAGCCGCTTGACGGTTGCACCTGCTCGATGTCGCAGCGCAACATAATCGCGCCCTGGTATTGGACTTGACCCCATGGCGCTGTTATAGTCGCCGCCTTCGCGGTGCCCTTCGGTCGGCACCTCATGTGTCAAAGGCAGTTGCTCCAACCCTCCTCAGACACCTTTAAAACCACCCGCCTGCGACCGTTCCATTGCCTCGTGCGTGGACAGGCTGGTTCCGGAGTATTCAATCCATGATGTTCAATGAACTCGGCCTGTCGGCCGAATTGCTGCGTGCCGTGTCCGAACAGGGCTACAGCCAACCCACCCCAATCCAGGCCCAGGCCATCCCCGTCGTGCTCAAGGGTGGCGATGTGCTCGCCGGCGCTCAGACCGGCACCGGTAAGACCGCCGGATTCACCCTGCCGCTGTTGCAGCGGCTGAGTGCCAATGCGGTCGCCGGCAACGGGTTTCGCCCGGTGCGGGCGCTGGTGTTGACGCCCACCCGTGAACTGGCCGCCCAGGTCAGCGAAAGTGTCACCACCTATGGCAAGTATCTGCCGCTGCGTTCGGCGGTGATCTTCGGCGGCGTCAATATCAACCCGCAGATCAGCCTGCTGCGCAAGGGCGTCGATATCCTGGTGGCGACACCGGGGCGGTTGCTCGATCACGTTTCCCAGAAAACCCTGGATCTGTCGAAAGTCGAAATTCTGGTGCTCGACGAAGCCGATCGCATGCTCGATATGGGTTTCATCCACGATATCCGCAAGGTGCTGGCGGTTTTGCCCAAGCAGCGTCAGAACTTGCTGTTTTCAGCGACGTTTTCCGAAGAGATCAAACAGCTTGCCGACCGCCTGCTGAACAAGCCCGTACTGATCGAGGTGGCGCGCCGCAATACCGCCTCGGAGACGGTGGCCCAGGTGGTGCACCCGGTCGACAGGGAGCGCAAGCGCGAGTTGCTGTCGTTGCTGATCGGTACCAATGACTGGCGCCAGGTGCTGGTATTCACCCGCACCAAGCACGGTGCCAACCGCCTCGCCGAGCAATTGGAGAAAGACGGCCTGACCGCCGCCGCGATCCATGGCAACAAGAGCCAGGGCGCTCGCACCCGGGCGCTGGCAGATTTCAAATCCGGCAAAGTTCGGGTACTGGTGGCCACCGATATCGCCGCTCGCGGCCTCGATATCGATCAGTTGCCCCATGTGGTCAATTTTGAACTGCCCAACGTGCCGGAGGATTATGTCCACCGTATCGGCCGCACCGGCCGCGCCGGCAATGAAGGGGAGGCGGTATCACTGGTGTGTGTCGACGAACTCAAGCTGCTGCGCGACATCGAACGGCTGATCAAGCACGATGTGCCGAAAGTGGTGATCGATGGCTTTGCCCCCGATCCGAGCATCAAGGCCGAACCGATTCCCAACGGGCGCAACAACCGCGCGCCGCGAGCGGCATCCGGTCCCCGGCCGGGCGGCGACCGGCCATCTTCCCGGCCGTCCTCTCGGCCGCGCAATGCCGGGAGTGGCAGTGGCGGTCGGCGGGCAGGTGGCCAGGGCGGCAACTACAACCGCTGATGGCGTGCGCGCTGTGCCGGGCCCGCCTGTGCATCCCCCGCCGGGCGCCTCGTCCCACAGGCGCCGCCGAGGCGGGAAGCGCACCGTTGGGTTTCGGTGCGCTTCATTCTTCAGCGCACCCTATGGCTCTCAAGCCAGCGGCGGGCGCAACTCGATGACGAAGTAGCTCGATGATGAATGTCGGCACATCCCCATAGGGTGTGCCGACGCAGGAGGCGCACCGTTCTGGCTCGGTGCGCTTCATTCCTCTATGACCGGCACCCCGCTCGGCGGTGGCGCCATCAGACGTTGGCTGTCGGCCGTCCATGGCCCTGTGGCGTTCACTCCTTGATGACGGCCTCGACCTGGATGCGCAGGTTTACGGTCATGTCGAAACCGTATTCCTTGCCGAAGGCGAGGCCAAAATCATCCCGTTGAAAGCTGCCGCTGGCATCGGCGCCACACGCTTCCTTGTTGAGCATCGGATGCATGATGCATTTGAAATGGGTGATCTCCAGATCCACCGGTGCGGTGACGCCGTGGAGGGTCAGGTTGCCCTTGAGAGAGGTGGGCGCGCCGTCCTTGAAATCCCCGAGGGTGCCGGCAAACTGGGCGTCCGGATAGTTGGCCGTGTCGAACAGTTCGTCGCTCCGCGCCTTCTTGTTCATTTCGTCGTGACCGAAATCGACACTGTTGACGTCGATGGCGATATTGACCGAACCGGTTTGCGCTTCTTTGTCCAGCACCACTTCACCCTTGGTGGTGTTGAACTTGCCGCGCCAGAAGGACAGACCCATGTGGTCCGCTTCGAAGCTTGGATAGGTATGGCTTGGATCTATCTCGTAGGTGACGGGGGCCGCGAATGCACTGCCGGCGGCGAAAGCGCCGGCGAGGATCAGGGTCGAGGGGATTTTTATCACAGAGTCGCTCCTTGTCAGTGGATAATCATGGTTGACGATGGCTCGTCAGGGTCACGCCTGATGATAATAGCGAACGTGGAGGGTGCCGTCTCCGAACTTGTAGGTTTCGAGGCTGGGCACGCTGACCACGCCATTGTCGGTCTGCATGTGATTGAGGATATGGGTGGCGGCCTCGTTGCCATTGACCAGCAACAGCACCACTTCGGTGGGACATTTATTGCCATACTGGGCCCACATTTCGTCCAGCTCCTGCCAGCCGTCCCGGGGCTCCTTGCCCACGTACTCGATAGTCAGGCCGTTGGGGGCGATCTCGCGGAAAGCCGCCAGCATCTCTTCGAATTTGCCTTCGCTCCACAAGCGGTACTGCAGGCGCAGGAAGGTCTCAATGGTCTTGGCGTCGGGGGTGCTCATGCTCGGTGCTCCTTGATTGTGTTTATTGATTGAAAGGCCGGGTCGCCAACCGTCGCCCGTAACCCATCGGGTGAATGACAGGCTCGCGATGACGATTTCCCGGTGTCGGCAATGCCGGGTGCGGCACATCCCGCTGTTGGGCGGGGGCGGTGATTGCCGAGCCAGCGCAATGGGACGCGCCCGCCGGCATACCCTAGCAAACGCCAACCGAAAACGCGATAACAATAGGCGCGACAAAAGGGCATAAACTCATCTCTGGAAAGACGTGGATCGGGGTGGCGTTGCCGCCAACGCGATGGCTCCGCTTGGACCCGCTGTGATTCGGCCTGCCGGGATGGGGGATTTTCCGGGAACGACTTCGTTTTTGGCGGCGGGTGAACGGGCGTACAGATCAGCGGTCACAGTAATCCGCAGGAAGAAATGGAGCGCGATCGTCGCAGCGCCTGAATATGAACGGTCGCTTCAAAGGGTTTCCGAAGCCGTGCGCCGACTTTCTGGATCGCCGGCGCGGAAGCGGAAGCAGACAGGGTCGCGTGGGTATTTCAAAGGGGTTTCCTCGATGCTATGGATACTTGCGGTGCATGTTTCCGCGATGCTGTCGTGGTGCGCGGCGCTGCTTTACCTCCCTGTACTTATCGTCGGCATCAATGCCCGGCGCGCCGGGATCATGGAAATGCGCCGGCCGTTCAATACCGTCGAACGGTTTGTGTTCACCCATGTGGCCACTCCGGCGGCGCTGGTCGCGATCATGTCCGGCACAGCGGTCTTTGTCCTCAACCGCACCGTCGACGGCTGGCTGGTCGCCAAGCTGACACTGGTCACCGGCCTGGTTATCTGCCACACCCTGGTGGGCCTGCTGGTTTTGCGCGCCGAGTCGGTCGGTGACGGGCAGGGAAATGACAAGTCCTTGCGGCCCTGGTGCCAATTGCTGGGGAGCGCGGTATGTGTGCTGATAGCGGCCATTCTGTGGGTGGTGCTGGCCAAACCCTCGCTGGCCCTGTCGTGAAGCGTGCAGCGCAGCGGAGGGCGGCCGGCGCCGGGCGGGCGACGGCTTCAGGGCAGCGTTTCCTCGGTGCTCACCCCGACCGCATATTCATACACCAGCCGACCGCCGAGGATGCCGGTGGCCGCGATCAGCCCCCCGGTGAGCAGCGATATCCACAGTCCCCAGGGCAGGATTTGCGATTCCGGTCCGTCGAGGCGCAGCAGCCAGTTGAGGGTGGCCAGGGAGAGCAGCATCACCGCCAGTATGGCGTGGCACCAGGCGGTCACCAGGCGGCGGATGCGCGCCACCGTTGTCAGATCCACCAGCCCCGCCATTCCCGATATCCATCCCCCCAGAGCGCCGACCCCCGCCAGCCAGAGGCTGGCCCTCGCCCAGAAATAATCCCCGCTGAACAGGTAAGCGAGATCCGTTGCCACCAAGCCCAGCAGCGCCGCCACCGGAAAGTGGATCAGCATGGGGTGCAGGGGATGGCCGCGGATCGCCATGTGGCTGAGAATGGGTTCTGTCGGCATCGGGAGCCTCTGGTTTTTGGCCGGACGGGCGCCGGGCGTGCGCGCGGGGTTATCGGGCTGTCGCTTGGGAGAGTAACAGGCCCGGGCGTGGTTATCATCCCCCTGCTGATGGCGGGCTGCGCCGGCCCGTTCTCCACTCTTGATCCGGCGGGGCCCTCCGCCAGTGCCGTGGCCGGGCTGTGGTGGGGCATGTTTGCCGCCGCCACTGCGGTGCTGCTGGCAGTGGTGGGGCTATGGCTGTACGCGGCGGGCCGCACGCAGCGGGAGCTCAATAGGAAAGAGCTCAACAGCGAACTGCCCAATAGTGAACGGCTCGATGGTGAACGGCTCAGCCGTGAAAAGTTCAGCGACGAACAGGCCGTGCGCATCCACCGGCGCTGGATCATCGGTGGTGGACTGATCCTCCCGGTGACCGCTATTGTGCTGCTGCTGACGTTTGGCATTCCGGTGGGGCACAACATGCTGCCCTTGCCCGTGAAGGAGGAGGTGCTGCGCATCGACGTGACCGGCCACCAATGGTGGTGGCAGGTGAACTACCCGGACGGGGGCGTCGAGCTGAGAGATGAACTGCATATACCCGCCGGTGTGGCGGTGGATCTGTACCTGACCAGCGCCGACGTGGTCCACTCCTTCTGGGTGCCGAGGCTGGGCGGCAAGCTCGATATGCTGCCGGGCCGCACCAATATCCTGCGCTTGCGGGCGGATGAGCCGGGCACCTATCGCGGCCAGTGCGCCGAGTTCTGCGGGCTGCACCACGCCCACATGCAGTTCACCGTGACGGCCCACAGCGCCGCGGATTTCGCGGCCTGGCTGGCGGAGGCCCGCACCGATGACTGACCATATCAATCCTCGCAATGAAGAGCTCCATCAGCGTTTCGAGGCGGTGTGGGGCAAACTGCCGGGCTGGGGCACCCTGGCTGCGGTGAACCACACCACCATCGGCGTGCGCTTCATGGTCACGGGGATGGCGTTTTTCCTGTTCGGCGGCCTGCTCGCCATGTTGATGCGCACCCAACTCGCCCTGCCGGGACAGGACATCATCGGCCCCGAGGTCTACAACCAGCTGTTCACCATGCACGGCACGGTGATGATGTTTCTGTTCGCCATCCCGGTGCTGGAGGGCCTGGCCATGTATCTGGTGCCCAAGATGTTGGGCTCGCGGGACCTGGTTTTTCCCCGCATCAGCTCGCTGGGCTATTACTGCTACCTGTTTGGCGGGCTGATTATCGTCTTCAGCCTGGCGCTGGGGATAGCCCCGAGTTCCGGCTGGTTTATGTACACTCCGTTGACCGACGCGACCTATTCGCCGGGGCGCGGGCCGGATTTCTGGCTGCTGGGCATCACCTTCGTGGAAATTTCCGCGATTTCGGCGGGGGTGGAACTGGTGGTGTCGATCCTGCGCTCCCGGGCCAGCGGCATGTCGCTGGGCAAGATGCCGATCTTCTGCTGGTACATCCTCGGCATGTCGCTGATGATCATTTTCGGTTTCCCGCCGCTGGTGCTTGCCAGCATTTTGCTGGAACTGGAGCGCGCCGCCGGCATGGTGTTTTTCTCGGTGGCTGGGGGCGGCGACCCGCTGCTGTGGCAGCACCTGTTCTGGATGTTCGGCCACCCCGAGGTCTATATCCTGTTTTTGCCCGCGGCGGGCATCGTCTCGACGTTGATACCGGTGTTTGCCGGCCGCCCCCTCGTCGGTTACCGATGGATTGTGCTGTCCATCATCCTGATGGGCTTTATCAGTTTCGGGCTCTGGGTACACCATATGTTCACCGTGGGTATTCCACAGCTCGCCCAGGCGTTTTTCTCCGTGGCCAGTATGCTGGTGGCGGTGCCGACGGCGATTCAACTGTTCGCCTGGCTCGCCACCCTGTGGACCGGACGGGTGGTCTACAACCTGCCGATGCTGTGGATCTTCGGCTTTCTGGTGGTGTTCGTCTGCGGCGGGCTGACCGGGGTGATGCTGGCGCTGGTGCCCTTCAACTGGCAGGTGCACGACACCCATTTCGTGGTCGCCCACATGCACTATGTGCTGGTGGGGGGCATGCTGTTTCCGCTGATTGCCGGGTTCTATTACTGGCTGCCGCACTTTTCCGGGCGCATGCCCTCGGAGCGTTTTGGCCGCTGGGGGTTCTGGCTGACCTTCGGCGGCTTCAATCTCACCTTCCTGCTGATGCACCTCACCGGTCTGCTGGGCATGCCGCGGCGCATCTACACCTACGAAGCGGGGCTGGGCTGGGACTGGCTCAACCTGTTGTCGTCGGTGGGGGGATTTGTCATGGCGATGGGGGTGGCGATGCTGATCGTCGACTTTGCGCTGCACTTCCGTTTTGGCCGCCGGGCGGGAGAAAACCCGTGGCATGCCGACACCCTCGAATGGGCCACAACCATGCCCGCCAGCTCCTACAACTTCGTCAGCCTGCCCGATATCCGCAGCCGCCACCCCCTGTGGGACGACCCGCAACTGCCGCACAGCATTGCCGCCGGTGAGCACGGCCTGGCCGACATCGATCATATCCGCCGCGAAACCTGGGGCACCGACGCGGTGACCGGCGAGGTGCGGGAAATTCTTCATCTGCCGTCGAACTCCTGGCTGCCGTTGCAGGCGGCGCTGCTGATAGCGCTGCTGTGCATCAGCCTGCTGCTGCGCATCTACCCGCTGGCGCTGTTTGCCACCATTGCCGCGCTGCTGATCCTGCTGCGCTGGAGCTGGCACAACGGCGCCCACCCGCGCGCCGCGCCGGTCACCGGCAACGAGCCCGCCGCTCCGTCCCTGCATTCCCGCACCTGCGATGGTCCGGGCCTGTGGGGGATGGTGGTGACGCTGATGGCCAATGGCACCCTTTATGCGTCGCTGCTGTTCGGCTGGTTCTATCTGTGGACCGCGGCGCCGCAGTGGTCGGTGCCCGAGGAGGGCCCCATCGCCCTGTGGCCGCTGCTGGCCAGCGGCCTGCTGCTCAGTACCGCCGCGCTGCCTTACCGCTCGGCGCTGGCCGAGTTGCGCATGGGTGGCGACCGGCGCCTGCAGTCCCGCCTGTGGACAGCCGCGGGACTCGGCCTCGGCCATGTCGCGCTGCTCCTGTGGGTATTGCTGGGAGCGTCCCTCGCGCCTCAGACCCTGGCCCACGATGCCGTGCTCTGTGTCATGCTGATCTACCTGCTGCTGCACAGCGGCCTGGCGGTAATCCTCACCGCGCTGCAGGCCTTGCGGGTGCGTTGTGGTTATGTGGGTCGCAAGTTGCCCTATGAGCCGGTGGTGCTGTGGCCCTTCTGGCTTTACACCCTGGGGGTGTTCTGGCTGGGCTTTGTCGCTTTCATCCTGCTGCCGATGGCCTGGGGAGACGCCTGATGTGGTCGCCATTCCATCCGCTGCACCTGGTGCTCGGCCTGATTGTCTGGGCCGCCTGGTTTGTGGCCATGTACGGCGGACTCTCAGTGGTCTGCTCGGTGGCGCCCCCGGCCCCCGCCCTCGGTGCCCGAACCTGGATCAACGCCGCGCTGCTGGCGCTCACCGCAGTGATTACCGCCCTGCTACTGATTCAGGGCTGGCGCTGCTGGCGGGCTTCGGCTCCCGCGGGGGAGGGCAGCCCCAACCAGCGTTTCATCGGCCGGGTGGCCGCCGGCGCCTACCTGCTGACGGCGGTGTCGACGCTGATGATCGGCCTGCCGGTGATCGTGCTGCCGCCGTGCCTCTGAGCGTCGTCCCCAGCCTGCTGATCGCCCTCGCCGGGCTCGGGCTCGGGCTTGGCGAAGCCGCGCTGGCGCACAGCCCCCTCGGTGGCGACGGGCAGGAGCACCGGGCGGCACTGCTCGGCGCCCTGGCGCTGGCGGCATTCTGGTTGGCTTATGTTGTCGGATCCTGGCGCGCGCCGCCAAAGCTGCGCCATGCACTGGCCTTTCACAGTGGTGTCCTGCTGGCCTATCTGGCGGTGCTGGGGCCCCTGGACGACTGGGCGGAAACCAGTGCGGCCGCCCACATGACCCAGCATATGCTCTTTATGGTGGTGATTGCGCCGCTGTGGGTGGTGGGCCGGCCGCTGCCGCAAATCGCCGTTGGCGGTGGCGGGATCCTGGCGCTGTTGTGGCGGCCCATGCTGCGTTTTGCCCGCCACCCGATGCTCGCCGCCTGGCTGCATGGCGCCGTCATCTGGTTCTGGCATATGCCGGGTTTTTATATCCTCGCCCTGCAAAACCCCTGGTGGCATACCCTTGAACACGCCTGTTTTCTGGTCAGCGCCGGCTTGTTCTGGTGGGCGGTGCTGAAAAGCAGCCAGCGCCAGGCGCCCTGGGCGCTGCTCGCCGTGCTGCTGACCCTGGTGCATACCGGATTTCTCGGCGCCATCCTCACCTTTGCCCAGGCGCCGCTGTACGGGGAGGGCCTGGGCCTTCAGGACCAGCAACTGGCGGGCCTGATCATGTGGGTGCTGGGGGCTATTCCCTATCTGCTGGCCGCGGCGTGGGTCGGCCACCGCTGGTACCGCAGGTTGCGATGACCGGCCAGGGAAGACCGGATCGTGCGCCGCAGAGGGTGCGGCAATCGATCCTCAGATCTTCAGGAGCCAGCTTTCAGGGAATCGACCTTGATGGAATCGATGATGGGACAGGGCACTTCACCCGCACAGCGCTCGCAATCCTGCACCAACTGGTTGAGCACCGCTTGTATCCGGGTCAGGTCCGCCAGTTTGTTCTCGATCTGTTCAAGGCGCTGGCGGGCAATGGCGCGGATGGCGGAGCGCTCGACGCCGTCCTCCAGTTGCAGTAGCTGGCTGATTTCGTCGAGACTGAAACCCAGCTCCTGGGCGCGCTTGATAAAGCGTATGCGCCCCACCGCCTGTTGCGGGTAGTAGCGAAATGCCCCGCGCCGCGGCGGCACCGATAGCAGCCCGCGCTGCTGGTAGTAGCGGACGGTTTCCACGCCGACCCCGGCGGCTTTGGCCAGGCGGCCGATGGTGAGTTCTCTGGTGTTCATAAAAAGCCTTGACTCTGGGGTCGGATACAGAGTGTAGGCTCGAACTACCATTGTGAAAAGCAGGAGGAAGAGCGCCATGAGTGATTGCCACGACCAACCGCCAGCGACCGTCGCCGCCGGGCAGTGCTGCAGCCAACATCCGCCGCGAGGATTGACGGACCCGGTGTGCGGCATGGCGGTGACTGACCAGTCGGCGCATCATTTTCGGCACGGCGAGCAGACCTGGTACTTTTGCAGCGCCCGCTGTCGGGAAAAGTTTGTCGCCGACCCGCACGCCTATCTCGACGCGGGGACAAGCCCCGCTGTCGCCACCCCGCCGGGAGCTGTATACACCTGCCCGATGCATCCGGAGATTCGTCAGGACCACCCCGGTGACTGCCCCAAATGCGGCATGGCGCTGGAGCCGGAAATGCCCTCGCTGGAGGAGATGGAAAACCCGGAGCTCATCGATTTCCGCCGCCGCTTCTGGTGGACCCTGCCGTTTACCCTGGTGGTGTTCGTGCTCGGCATGTTCGGCCACCAGCTCCATCTGATGGCCGGCCATGTCCAGAGCTGGGTGGAACTGGCGCTGGCGCTGCCGGTGGTGTTGTGGGGGGGTGCGGTATTCTTCCGCCGCGGCCTGCAGTCGATCCTCAACCGCAGCCCCAATATGTGGACCCTGATCAGCCTCGGCACCGGCGCGGCATTTGTCTACAGTGTGGCGGCCACCGTGACGCCGGGCAGTTTTCCGGCGTCCTTCGAGGCCCACGGCCGGGTCGCCGTGTATTTCGAGGCGGCGGTGGTGATCATCTCCCTGACCCTGCTCGGCCAGTTGCTGGAGCTGAAGGCCAGGGACCGGACTTCCGGTGCCATCCGCGCCCTGCTCGGGCTGGCGCCGAAAACCGCCCGGCGCATCGCCGCTGACGGCAGCGAGGAGGACGTCGCGCTCGAACTGGTGCAGGTCGGCGACCGGTTGCGCGTGCGCCCCGGCGAAAAAATACCGGTGGACGGCGAGGTCATCGAAGGCCAGAGCGCGGTGGACGAAGCCATGCTCACCGGCGAGCCGGTGCCGATCAGCAAGCGCGCCGGCGATACGCTGATCGGCGCCAGCCTCAATACCTCCGGCAGCTTTATCATGCGCGCCGCCAAGGTGGGCGGGGATACGGTGCTGGCGCAGATCGTGCAGATGGTCGCCCAGGCCCAGCGTTCCCGGGCGCCGATGCAGCGCCTGGCGGATGTGGTGGCGGGCTATTTCGTCGCAGTGGTGGTGGCGGTTGCCCTGCTCGCCTTCTTCGCCTGGGGACTATGGGGGCCGGACCCGTCCTGGGTATATGGCCTGATCAATGCCGTGGCGGTGCTGATCATCGCCTGTCCCTGTGCCCTGGGATTGGCGACGCCGATGTCGATCATGGTCGCCACCGGCCGCGCCGCGACCCTCGGCGTGCTGTTCCGCGATGCCGAGGCCATCGAGCAGCTGCGCACCGTGGACACCGTGGTGGTCGACAAGACCGGCACCCTCACCGAAGGCCGGCCGGCGCTGCGCGACGTGGTGTCGGTCGGCCGGCTCGATAAAGACGAGGTGCTGCGCCTTGCCGCGAGTCTCGACCAGGGCAGCGAGCACCCCCTGGCCCACGCCATCGTCACCGCGGCCAGGGAGCGGGGCCTGGCACTCGATGCGGTCGAGGAGTTCGATTCGGCCTCGGGTATCGGGGTGCGCGGCCGCCTTGGCGAGAGCCGGCTGCTGCTCGGCAATACGGCGCTGATGGCGGCGGAAAATGTCGCCACCGAGGGCTCCGCCGGGCAGGCCGAGGCGCTGCGCGAGCAAGGGGTCACGGTGGTGTTCCTCGCTGTCGACGGCCAGCTCGCGGGCCTGCTGGCGATCCATGATCCGATCAAGGAGACGACGGCCAACGCCATGGCGCAGCTGCACCGTGCCGGTATCCGGGTGGTGATGGCCAGCGGTGACGGCGTCGCGACCGCGCGCCATGTCGCCGGGGAGCTGGGCATCGATGAAGTTCACGGCGAGATGAAACCGGAGGACAAACTGGCCCTGGTGGAGCGCCTGCAGCGGGAGGGCCGGGTGGTGGCGATGGCTGGCGACGGCATCAACGACGCCCCCGCCCTGGCCCGGGCCGACGTGGGTATCGCCATGGGCACCGGCACCGACGTGGCGATGGGCAGCGCCGGCGTGACCCTGGTAAAGGGCGATCTCAACGGCATCGTCCGCGCCCGGGCCATCTCCGCCGCGGCCGTCGCCAATATGCGCCAGAATCTGCTGTTCGCCTTGTTTTACAACGCACTGGGCGTGCCGGTGGCCGCCGGCGTTCTGTACCCGGTAACGGGTATCCTTTTGTCGCCCATGGTGGCGGCGCTGGCGATGAGTTTCAGTTCGGCGTCGGTGATTGCCAACGCCTTGCGTCTGCAGAAGCAGCGGCTGGCGCGCGACTGATCAGCGGCGTTCGGTGGACAGCCCGCTGGCACCGGGCTGTCGGAGTGGTGGGCGGCGCACTTTTAGTACCAATAACAATTCTTATTTTCTTATTGATACTGAGTATTGTTTGAAATAATATCCTCGCCTTCAGCGGCCGCCGTCCTGGCCAGCCGCCTTGCTGGAGAAGAGGTTCACAGTGATCAGTCAGCTCAGAGCCATAACGGTCGTCGCCGCAATCGCCGGGTCATTCACCACTATGGCCCAGGCCCATACGCCGTATCTCGCACCCACCAGCTTCGACCC
>Ga0265293_10003376_pt1 | contig 29718 bp, 31 predicted proteins | sample Munlanlewell138R_FD_192505 | JGI IMG/M metagenome (GOLD analysis project Ga0265293, IMG submission 192505) | Leachate microbial communities from a municipal landfill in Southern Ontario, Canada - Leachate well 138R | ecosystem: Engineered > Solid waste > Landfill > Unclassified | place: Canada... | reverse complement strand
TGTATCTCGTCAAGAAATTCATCACTGATAGACGCTGTTAAAGCAAGCGGATCTACCCACAATAATTCATCTCCCCTTTTAATCTCCGTTCCCAATAATCCCGGCACAAAAAGCACCGGCGTGCGGGATAAAATTTTTACCTCCGGCGCGGGATCAAAGAATTCTTCGGGAGGAGCAACCAGATCAATCGTCAATCGTTCATCGGCGCGGCAAATCACCACTTCGTCGGACAAGCGCAAATCAGTTTCCGACGCGTCAAAAAAATCTTCCGGCGGAGTTGCCAGATCAATCACTTCCCTCGCATCGGCATGGCAAACCACCACCTCATCGGGCAAAAGAAACGGTGGATTATCAACAGCAAAGAAATCCGCGGGCGGGGTTGCCAGATCAATCGTGGTGGTCGCATCCGCGTCTTCAATGATAATCTCGGGCAACTCCTGCGCCCAAGAATAGGCGAATAAAGATAACGCAACCGGCAAGAATACAAACAACGGTAAGCATCGCTTCATATTCCATTGATTAAATTAAACTAAATTGGCAAATCCGAACAAATTTTGCGGTCGCAAAATTTGTTCGGATTTCAATTGTTACCGCTTTCGATCATTGAATATCTCCGGGGCGTAAACATAGTCGCCGTAGGTAAATCGGGAACAACCGGCGCCGCCGAGTTTGGCAATCGCGTCTTCAAGGGCGACTTCTAGCATTAACGCCTTCCAATTTAATACAAGACCGATGGAAAACAAAACCGGCAATCAAAAAGCCGGCAATCCTTATGGCGATATTTTAATTGAAACTGATCGCGAACGGCAAACTTTATTTTCTGGCGGTTTTTCTCCTGCCATAGAGAAACAAAGTATTTTTCCGGCGCCAACGCGCGCCGGATGTTTTGATTATATCACCTCTTGATTTTCCCGCAATCCCCAACTTGGCGCGGTGAAACCTGAGCAAAATATTTTAAGGCCTGAATGCTCTTGACATTTCAAGCCAAAGGTATAGCTTTTAATTGAGACTCGGGAATCCCTTTCTTCCGATGCCTCGCATGGCGATGCAAGAAAAGCAACAACGGTTTCTCCCTCCTATTTGGTTGTTGCTTGCCACTCCACTATCTTTTTTGCATCGCCCTCCTCTTTTTTTGAAATTTCAAAAGCGCCCGGCGCTTTTTTGGTTTGTGGGGCAGGATGTTGTAAAATAAGAATATCAACCGTATGGCCGGATAAACGATAAAAATCTTATTATGCAAAACGAACCATTGGACGGATTTTTCAATCCCCAAACCATCGCCGTCATCGGCGCCAGCGACCGTCCCCATTCGGTGGGCGGCGCGATTTTTTCCAACATCAAAAACGGCACATTTGCCGGGAAAGTGTTTCCAGTCAACAACAAAAACGCCGCCGTGCAGGGTCAAAAAGCGTTCCCTTTCGTCGGCGACATCGGCGAAAAAGTTGATTTGGCGGTGATTGCCGCGCCGGCGCCCGCGGTCTTGCCGATTTTGGACGATTGTGCCCGCGCCGGCGCCGGCGGCGCAGTAATTGTGTCGTCAGGGTTCAAAGAATCCGGTAAACAGGGAAAAAAAGATTTTTCTGCGATACAAAAACTTGCCCGAAGTTCGGGAATGCGGATTTTGGGGCCCAATTGCCTGGGATTTGCCAATCCTCGCGCGGGGCTGAACGCCAGTTTTGCGCCGCAATCGCCCCTGCCGGGAAGCATCGCCTTCATCTCTCAAAGCGGCGCGCTTTGCGGCACTCTTTTGGATTGGTCTTTGCGCGACAATATCGGTTTTTCGCACTTTGTGTCCATTGGTTCAGCGGCCGATATTGATTTTGCCGAAATGATTGAATATTTTTCCCGCGATGAAAACGTCGGCAGTATTCTGCTCTATATGGAATCTTTAAACGACGGTCCGCGCTTCATCGCCGCGGCACGCGATTTTTGCCAAACCAAACCAATCGTTTGTCTAAAAGCCGGCGCCAATTCCGCGGGCGCGGCCGCGGCGGCGTCGCACACCGGCGCGATCGCCGGCAACGATAAGGTCTTTTCAGCAGTTTTTGAACGTGCCGGAGTGATCCGCGCCGCCACCATCAGTGAATTTTACAATTACGCCCGCACGCTCAACCATTGCAAAAAACCACAAGGCCGCCGTTTGGCGATCATCACCAATGCCGGCGGCTCGGGCGTTATTTCAACGGATTTTCTGGCGCAAAACGGCGGCGAATTGTCAAAATTGGCGACAAAAACCATCAAAACGCTGGCCAGCACACTGCCGCCAGCGGCCAGCCGCGCCAATCCGATTGATGTTTTGGGCGACGGCGCGCCGGAGCATTACCGCGCCGCCGTGAGCGCCTGTCTGAAAGACAAAAATGTTGACGGCATTATGGCAATCATTTCGCCGCAAGCCGTCACTCAAAGCAAAAAAATCGCCGAAGGGATCGCCGGCATTGAGGACATTGCCGCCAAACCGGTCTTCATTTCTTTTATGGGCGCGGCCCGGGTGGCCGAAGGCGTGGAAGTTTTCCGGCGCGCCGGCATTCCGACCTATCGCACGCCCGAAAAAGCCATCGCCTGTTTTTTGGGTTTGGCAAAATGGCAAAAAGATTTGAACCGGGCGAAAAAAACTTTTTCCCAAGTCCATTTTGACTTTGATTCCGCCAAAAATGCCGCGGCGGAAGTTTTTGCCGCGGCGGCAGAAAAAAAACAAAGCATTATTGACGGCGAAGCGGCGCAAAAGATCCTGCAAGCCTACGGCCTGCCCGGCAATCCGGCGCACCCGGCGAAAACCGCCGGACAGGCGGCGACCATCGCCAAAAAAATCGGCTTCCCCGTGGCGTTGAAACTGCAATCCGGCCTGGCACACAAAACCGAACTTGGCGGCGTGCGTTTGAATCTTGATACCGCCGCCGAAGTCAAAAAAGCGTTTGATGAAATTGAAAAGAACGCCGAAAAACATTTGCGGGCGAAAGATTTTCGGGAGATCACCGTGGAAAAAATGGTTGATAAGAAATACGAATTGATCGTCGGCGCCAAGATTGATCCTCTCTTCGGCTCCGTGATCGTTTTTGGCGCGGGCGGCACCGCCGTGGAGATTTTTGACGACACCGCCATCGGCCTGCCGCCGCTGGACGCCGCCGGCGCGAAAGAATTGATGGCCAAAACCAAAATTTTCAAACTGCTCAAAGGCTACCGCAACATCAAAGGCGCCGATATTGAAGAGCTTGCCGGCGTGATGGCGCGTTTTTCCCGCTTGCCGCTGGATTTTCCCCAAATAAAAGAAATCGACATCAATCCGCTGGCAGTTGATCAAACCGGCATCGTCGCCCTTGACGCCAAAATCATTCTGGAAAATTAAAAGTCAAAACTCAATGATGGCACGATCGCCAATCCGCATGCCGATTTTTCGCGTTTGGCCGCCGGCAATTTCCAGCGCGTATTTTGCCAATCCCTCAGGAACATAACTCGGACAGGAATCGGCAACGCACGGCGGCGTATTTTCCGAAATGCCGACAATTTCGCCGGCGGAGTTCATCCAGACAATATCCAAGAATATCAAGGTATTCTTCATCCAGAACGAATGTTTTTCTTCCCGGTCAAAAACAAACAACATCCCCTCGTTTTCGTCCAAGCTTTCACGAAACATTAGCCCCCTTGCCCGATCAATCGGATCGTCGGCAACTTCAACCTCATAGCAAAAGCCATTCAGGCAAACTCGCGGCGCGTTAATTTCAACCGCGCTTCCATTTTCCCTCGGAAAAGAAGCAACGATGCCGGCAACAAAAAACGCTACCGCGAAAACCAAAATTATCAAAACTTTCTTATCCATACGCAACTTTTCACAACTGCCCCCTTACCATACTTTGCCAAACTGCCAGCCCTGCTTTTTGGCATTTTCAAAATAATTGCGCAAAATATTTTGCGAATCGGCAGTGGTCTGATTTTTGCCGACAATATAGTGAACGGCCAAAATCGCTTCAATGTATGAACCGGCGTCAAAACGCCACCAATCGCCCTCGCCTTCATAATCGCAATTGACGCACACAATCAAACGGTCGGGATTCGGTTGCAACAGCATCCCATGCGCCGCGTTGGAGTGTCCGCCCGCGTCCGCGCCCAAGCCGGCCAAAGATTCGGCCACCTTTCTTTTTGCCACGCGGCCGGCAGGTTCATATTTGTCGTCGGTCAAAAAGAAAATGAATTTATATCGGCGCAAATCCGGAACTTTCAGATTTTTGATCCTTTCGTCGGCGCCGGAGATATCCTCTTTTAAAATGCCATAGAGCATCGCCGCGTAGGTGCTCACATTATAGGTCGGCGGCTCCTTGATCGCCGGAAACGCGAAAATATCTTCAACGCGCAAAAACTTTCCCGCCGGCGGTTCGGGATTGGAAGTGATGAGTTTCGGCCGTCGGCCGTTTTGGGTAAGCCATTGCGCCATCTTCACGCCGTCCTTGCCGCCCGAAGCGTTAATGATATAAACATCGCGGTCGCTATCATCGCAATTTTTGAAAAAGCTTTGATAATCAACCACCGAAAAACCTGCACCGCCGAATTCCCGCGCCAAAATCCGCCCGGCGTTGGCGGCATTGCCCGAACCGACAAAAACATTACGGCAGTTTTTTTTGATTTCAAGTTTCGGATATTCCCATTTGGGCAAGTTATCCAAAGTTTGCCGCACGTAATAATCCAGCGTTTCAATTTTTTGATTCTCCAAATTTTCCATAGTTTTGCGAGTTTTTTTACTATGCCGTCATTCTAACAAAAAATCGCCTGAAAGGCGATTTTTTGGATTTAATCAATAAAGGTAAGCGCCTTGCCAAAATTGGCGCCCCGGCCGGTTCTGCCGATGCGGTGGACATAGTCCTCCCAAGTTTGCGGCAGATCGTAATTGATCACATGCGTCACATGGGCAATATCCAATCCGCGCGCGGCAACATCGGTGGCCACCAAAACTTGAACGCGATCGGATTTAAACGTTTCCAGCGCCTTGACGCGCCGCGAATATTTCTTGTCCCCATGGATGGATTCGGCCTTGATGCCGGATTTTTCCAAGGTCTTGCAAAGTTTTTCCACGCCGAATTTCGTGCGGCCGAAAATCAGAACTTTTTTGAATTCTTCTCGGACAAGCATTTCGCGTAAAAGGTCAACCTTGTTGCGTCCGGCGACTTTCACCACATCCTGCTCCACATTTTTTGAAGTATCGCGGGTTTTGATGGAAATAAAAACCGGTTCGCGCAAGAATTCGCCGATCAAGCGTTTGATTTCCGGCGACAGCGTCGCCGAGAAAAACAAGGTTTGCCTCTCCTTGGGCATGCCCGCCATCAGAAACCGCATATCGGCGATGAATCCCATATCCATCATCCGGTCGGCTTCGTCCAAAACGATCGCGGAAAATTCCGCCAAATTGATCCTTTTGCGGTCAATAAAGTCTTTCAACCGCCCCGGAGTGCCGATAATGAAATTGTTGAAATAGCGCAATTGCGCCAACTGGCGGCCAACGCTTGCCCCGCCCACGCAACACGCCGAGAACATTTTCATTCCTTGCGCCAATTTTTTAAATTCTTCATCGGTTTGCGCCGCCAGTTCGCGCGTGGGCGCCACGATCAGAACCCTCATTCGCCGATTTGATAAAACCTTGTTGATCAGCGGCACCAAGAACGCCGCGGTTTTGCCCGTGCCGGTATCGGCAACCCCCACCACGTCCGCACCGCTCAAGACCGGCGGAATCGCCAATTCTTGGATCGGCGTGGCGTTTTGATAGCCGACGGCCGCAATTCTTCGCTTGAGAATTTCATCAATGGAAAAATCGGCAAATTTGGCACTTTCTGTCCGTTCGCCTCCGTTGCCGTCAACCATAACGGCCTTATTCACGAATTTTGCCGGATCAATTTTGATACCGCCAAAACCCCTTCTTTTCGCGCCAAAATTTTTGGGCGCGCGATAACGCGGTCGGCGATCGCCGACCGAAAACGATCTTGACTTCATAAAATAACCGCCAAAACCGCCGCTTCTTTCTTTTGTCTGCATACTTTTCTTCCTTTTTTGGCCCGTTATGTTTTCCAGGGCGCTTGCCAAACGAAAAACCGGCCAATATTTCATTTCGCCAGTTTTTCAAGAGCCGCGATACTGCCGGTTCTCACTGAGGACAGGATTGATAATAATGCCTGAACAAAAACTAACGAGAATTTCAATTATGTTTCCATTCAATCACAAAACGGCAAAATTGTCAATAGCGCACATTTCAGCCGCGGTCAATCGCGGATTGGTGCGGAAATTGCGCCGGGTTTGTAATTCATTTGGCTTTCAAAAAAATCTTTGTCAATAACGCTTTCAAAACAAGTTCTTTGCGCTTTATGCCCCCATCCTTTGGGCAAAGTCGCCACTCCCTGCGGCCCGGTATAATAAGAATAGCGATCCTTGCCCTCATCGATGGCAAATTCCGCCGCAAATTCCGCACACAGCTCAAACGACAGATCTCCGGTCGCCGTGTAGCCATAGCTTTCTCCCGTCGCCGGATCCGCCGGCATGGCATATCCCAAAACATCAAGCTCGGAAAGCTCCGCCGGCAATTCTTGGCGCGATTGCCAAAAATCAACAATCGCATATTGCAGGTTTTGCAAATCATTCACCCGGCGTTCGTCAAAACGGATGTCGCGCTGTTTTGCCGGCGATCCCGCCAAAACAAAGCCATAGCCAATGCTGGCAAGAACAACCGCGCCGACGATCCACGCCAATTTTTTGGGCAGATTTGAAACAATTTCACGTTTTTTTAAATCCCAAAGATAATACCCGAAAACCGCGGCCGCGGTTGCCAAAATAACCAGCAATTTGAGAAAAAATTGGATCGTCAAGTCACCCTTCAAAAAATTGAAGACAATGGTGACTGAATCAATGATCATCGTCATCGCCGCGATAAACAGAGTGATGTACCACAGCCATTTACGGATTTTCACTTCGCGCCCGGCCAAATCGGTTTTAAACCCCCGACCAATGATCCAAGACACCAGCACGTAAACCGGATACGACACCGCCAGCATTGATGTCGCCCAGAGTAATGTTTCATATCTGCCGGCATACATTCCCATGGGGTTTAACTTGTCGGGAAATAAAAAATTAATGTATTGCCACCACAGCGCGATAAAACCGATCACGCCCATATAGAGCGTCGCCGCCGACAGCAAATGCAAAAAGAAATCTTTGGCTGTCTCCCGTTTTGTTGTTTCCATATTTTTAAAGTTATTATGATGATTTTAATTTTTCCGGCGGAATTTGGCAAGGATCAGAGCGGCTATTTGCGGATTGACCAATTTGTTCAGTTTTTCCTGATTGCCGGATTCGGCCGCCGCGCGCACCGCGGTGGAAGAAAATTTTTCAAATTCCTTGTCGCCGATGATGTAATGATAGTGATTGACGCCGAAGTTGTCGCGGTTATAGATCATCACCGCATTTTCATAGATAATGTCGTTATTGTCGCGAATGCCGCGAATCATCACTGTCATATCGTTTTGGTTTCTTTTTTTTAAAAATTCATCCAGAGTGGCGATTTTAACCCCTCTGCGCAATCCATATGTTTGCCACATTTTTTTGCATTCTTCGGGAGTGAAAATGTTTTTCTCTTTTTTAACGGGATTAACCGAACAAATCACCAAAACATTGCCAAACGCGGCGGCGGCGCGATTTGCCAGCGCCGCGTGCCCGTGGTGCGGCGGACAAAAAGTTCCCGGATAAATATAAACTTTTTTCATAATTGTTTGGCAAAATCTTTCTGGCAGGCAATGGCAAGCGCAACGCCCTCCTTAGAGATCGTCGCTTAAACAATCGTAATTCAACGAAGATAGCTTGATTATAACAAAAAATCGCTCCAAAAGCGACCCCTGTTAATGGAAAATTTTCCGGTCTAGTGCTTTGCCGCCGGACGATATTTCTTGGGACGGTGTTTTTTAACCAGGCGGCGGTGAGCGGTCTTATTCTTGTTCTTGCCGGGATTATGAGAATTTTTCATATTTTTGATTGTTGACCGTCACTTCATCTTTTGATTTTTCATAAAAAGATTGCGCGGTGAGCCAAATAATAAACGGCCGGCGCAATTTTTCCAACGACCAGCCATCCTCTTTGAAAAGGGAGGATTTTTCTTGGCGAAAGCGCAACAACAAATCGCCGTTCGCCCGCAAATTGCTCGGCGACAACTTATTGTGCTCGGCCAAGAATTGCTCTTGAGTGATTGTTTCCGTTTCAACGGTTTTAACCACGTTCCGCTTGATTGCCGCTTCCATACCTTAACCCTACACTATTATCGCCAAATGGCAAGCAAATCATGTGGTGTGAATAGATTTTTTTATATGGTTTATTATAATGGTAATAGAAAAAACAAAGGTCGATAGTCCGCTTAAAAATAACTTATCGCTCCGCAAAATGAAAACCAAATATGCTTTAACGGCCATTGCGGTCGTTTTGTGCTTTGTTTTATCCACCGCGGTTTCGGCAACAGTGCCGGCGGGAAACCAATATGGCAATGCCACTTCAAGTGCCGCCGCGGGCAACGGCAATATGTCGCGATTGGAAGCGTTGCAAAAACAATATGAACGGCTGGCCGCGATGATTGCAGAATTAAAAGCTAAGCTGGGGCAAGGCTCCGCATCAGTGGTCGCCGATCAAGCTCAATTGGATTGCGCGCGTGCCGCGGTATCGGCGCGGGAAAGCGCAATCGCGACCGCACAAGACGCATTCGGCAATTGCACAGCAACGGCGTTGTCCGCCAGAAAAGCCGCGCTTGAATCCGCGTGGAACATCGCCGAAAGCCGCGAACGCAACAAGGCTACAAATGACGCTTGGAATAAATTCACCCAAGACCAAAAAACCTGCCGGGAGAATCACAAAAAAACGGTGAAGGCCGCCTGGGATGAATTCAAGAGCGCGATCAAAAATTGCAAGATCGCCAATGGCGAAGGCAACCGCGAAGGCATTGATCTGTCATTGGGCAATTAAGAATTGCGAAAACAAAAACGGCGGCCTACCGGCCGCTCTTTTTGTTTTCGCGCCGCCGGCGGGCCGTCAGTCAAAAAATGAAATCAAATATTCATCAATCTCGCGCTGGTCGGCATCATAGAAATGCTTTTCTTCGGCGCGCAATTTCTGCGCCAAATCTCGGCCCACAAACCGCCAGTGCCACGGTTCATATTGATAATAATGATTGTCACCCGGATACGAAAGAATAAAACCATACTGGTGAGCATTGTCTTCCAACCACCGGTAAGCTTTTGTTTTTTCAAAACCCGAAAAACTTGCCCCAACCTCGGAATCGGTAAAATCAATCGTGGTGCCCAATTGATGCTCCGAATAACCCTGATCCGCCGAAAATTGGTTGGCGCCCGATCCGTAAACCATTTTGTAGGAAGCCTTGATCGCCGTCTGCTCGCCAAACGACCGGTAAGCGGAGATGATTTTAATATCAATGCCGTCGGCAACTGCCGTCGCCATCATCACTTTCAGAAACGGCCACGCTTTGGCGTGAAAAAGATAATCTTCTTCGGAATTGAAAACATATTCGGAGTCAATTTTCGCCAGCGATTCTGGGATATAATTCTCGTTTAAAAAATAAATCTTGGAATATTTTTTCAGCAGTTCCGGATCAATGGTTTTCAATTTTTCCAAAGTCTGCACCGATCCTTGTATCTGGCCGACCTGCGAGTGCAAATCGTCCATCCGCGCCTTTTCTTGGAGGTATTTTTCCATCGCGTCGTTATATTGCAATCCCAAATAATCACGCTGGGCGGAAGCAATCGCCAAATCGCGCTCGGTTTGTTTAAGCGCCCTTTCCAGTCCGTCGATCTTTAACAATAAATTTCCGGCAAACACGGAAAACCCCTCCCTGGTTTGATTCAATTCGTTTTCAATGACGAGCTTATTCTCTTCCAGCAAAAAAACCAGCGGGAACAAGATTACCAGCGCCGCGCCCGCCGCCAGCACGGTAATTGCCAGCGCCGACCCGATGAATATTTTTTTTATTTTTTCTTTTTCCATATCATTTTTAATTTTTGCCGATCCGGCGCGCTAAAACTTGAAAATCATTTTTCAAGATTTCTTTCATATTGGCGTTATAGACCGCCACCGCGGGATGATAAAGCGGCACGATAATTTTGCCGCCAAACTCCGGCCCGGTTTCAAAAATCTGGCCGTGGATTTTGCTGATGCCTTGTATTTTATCTTTCAGTCCGTATTTTTCCAGCAAGAACGCCGCGGAAAAATTTCCCAAGGCGCCGATTACTTCGGGATTGATGATTTCAATCTGCCGCTCCAAATAAGGCGTGCAGGCGGCAATTTCTTCCGGCTGGGGATTGCGATTGCCCGGCGGCCGGTCCTTAAGAACGTTGCCGATATAAACCTCCTCTCTTTCGATTCCCGCCGACGACAAAAGCTCGTCTAAAATTTTTCCCGCCGCACCGCAAAACGGCCGGCCGGTTTTGGCTTCGTTTGTTCCGGGAGCCTCGCCCACAAACATAATTTTGGCGCAATGATTTCCCTGTCCGATCACCGGAAAATAATTGTTTTGCCGGCGGAACTCGCAAAGTGCGCATTTTCGGCAGGCCACCACCTCATCCTTGATTTGCTTCATCGCCGCCGTTTTCTCCGAAATTTCACCTGTGTTCGTCGCCATAAATTCATCGTTGTTGACTATTGTTCTATCATACACCAAAATAAAAATCGTGTAAGTAGCATCGCACAGTGATCACTCACCGGGTTTAAAATTAAAGGGGTCTATCCCTCGTTACTGCGAGGGTTAGTCCCCTTTAATTTCGCGCTTAAAATTCTTTTACCAGGGTCTAACCGCTCGCGAGTATCTCTCGGATTACCTCGGGACAAGCTCGAGGGATAGACCCTCAAAATACAATCTCCGGTGAGTGGTTACTATTGCGCACCCGGCAGCAACATGATGGTCACGCCGCACAACAAATATGGAAGGCAAGCCGCGGCAACGCCGTTTTAACCAAATCGGGAACAATCGGAAAAAATGACAAATTGTGGAAAAACTATTGGACACAAAACAAATTTATGCTATCTTTCCATAAAGGATTGAAAATAATAATTCCGACCGCGTTAACACGGCGGAAAAATAAAATATGGCACAAAAAGCAAATTCGGCTTTTATGAAGCCGATGAATGTGAGCGATACGTTAGCCGCCGTCGTCGGCAAGGGGCCGATGCCCCGTTCCGAAGTCGTGAAGAAACTTTGGGAATATATTAAGAAAAACAGTTTGCAAGACCCGAAGAACAAGCGCAACATCAACGCCGATGCGAACTTGCAGGCGGTGTTTGGAGGCAAGAAAGTGGTCAATATGTTTGAAATGACCAAGCTGGTTTCCGCCCACCTCTCGTAGTTTATCCAATCAAATCTTGCGCAAAAAATCCGCTTTCGCGGGTTTTTTGTTTTATCCAATCGCCACAATATCCCCCGCCATTAACACATCCTTAAAAACTCAAGTTTATAAGGGTGTGTCTGATATGTGGCGGAATGCTTCCAAGAACTTAACAAAAGTTTTTCCGTAGGGTGTCAAAGAATGTTCCACGAATTTGCCGCGATACTTTTTGTTCACAAGCCCCGCCGTAAAAAGCCGCCTTACGTGTTCGCCAATAGTTTTTTCGTTGGCATTTACGGCCTCAACAATTTCTTCCAGTGTAATATTTTCCTGTTTGGCTAAAATCAGGAGAATCTCTATCCTATAATGGTTGGCCATCCCCTTTAAATGCCGCTCCATTTGTTTGGCAGTTTTTGTTTTTGCCATTGTCCTATTATTTTTTATTGCGTTTTTATTATTATAGAAAAACATACCAACATACTCAAGTTTGTAAGGGTGTTTTACCGCCAAAACGGAGCTGTTTGGATATCAAAGCAACGGACTACTGATTGATTTCGGCTTGATCGCCTCCGGCCGCCGGCGCGACGCAATTGGTGTAGTTCTTTTCCTCGCCGTTTTCAAAAATCATCACAGCGTCACCCTTGTTCCAGAAAATGAACGACTCGTCCTCGTTGGCATAGCGGACTCCCGATGCCGAAATCGTCTGCGGCAAATCAAAATTCCGCCCGTCGTCCAGAACAATTTTCACACTGCCCGCGGGAATCGGCATTTGCCCGGGTTCAACGAAAACAGGCTCGCCCTCATAGAAAGACGCTTTAACGGTTTTGCCGCCGTCGCAAACATAAACCGCTTGCGCGATGAAAATTTGTTCACCGGCCGCGCTTTGTTCCGGCAGTCCCGTTTGGCCCAAAGGAGTTTCTCCGGCGGAACCCGCGTCATTTTTGCGTCCTGCATACCACGCCGCCGCACCGGCACAAAAAATTACAATGATAACGATTATCCAAATACTTTTTTTCATAGGTTTTTATGTTTGCGGGAAATATTTTTGTATTCCCAGTAAGAATAGACCGTGATGTAAAGCGAAAAGAACAAAATCGGGAAAATAACCAGATAAAAAGCCGCGCCGGGCAGAACCAATCCTCCAAGGGCAATTATGCCGGTAATCTTGAATAATTTTCCGGCAAGGCGATGAGTTTTGTCCCAGACTTCTTCGTTACTGATCGTCCACGGAGTTCTGATGCCGATAAACCAGTTCCGTTGAGCCTTTTCCATTAATACCCCACAGTAATAAAACAGCACGCCAAACGCCGGCGACATAAACTGAACCATATTGAATCTGGCTCCCAGATTCCAGACCACGGTTAAAAGATGGACATAGAGAAAAAAGAGAAGGAAAACGACGATAAACGCATCAAAATATTTTCTGAATTTTTCAATGTTCGGCTTTAACGGGTCAATTTTTGGAATGACCCAAAAAAACAAAAGCATCGCCAAAGAAACGATCGGCATCAAAAACAATCCCCAAAATTTGGACATATAGCCGTTAACTTCACCGTCAATGTTCCAATGCGATGCCACAGTTTCGGGCGTTTGCGGATAAAAATAAGCGCTTACGCCAAAAGACGCCAGAACGATTAATAACGCGAAAATGATGCTTTTTTTCATATTTTGGAACCGCGGAAAAATTTTCCACGGAGCATGATTTGCCGCGAGGCGACCGGACAATCCGTTAAACCCATTATAACAGATAATTGCCTCAATAAAACAAATCGTCCACCTTCATTTTGAAAACTTTGGCAATTTCCATCGCCAGCTTGAGGGAAGGATTGTATTTTCCCTGCTCTAAAAACACGATCGTTTCCCGCCGGACACCGGCTTTTTGCGCCAGTTCTTCCTGAGTCATCCCTGATTCGTTTCTCATTTCTTTGATCTTGTTTTTCATCGCTATTTTTGTTTTTTGATCAAATATCTGAAAATGAAAGCGTTGGCAAGAAGCAGAAAACAAACGCTGAACGCCCAACACTGGGCCGCAATATAAAGCGCATTGTCTCTTGAGGGGGAAATCGCCATCAAAATGAAAATCCCGACCGTGGCGATCCAGCCGTAAATCGAGATGGCATAGCGGGAGGCCGTACCCGCGATTTGATAATCTCGTTCGTCGGCCATCACTTCCTTGGCGTTGAGCTGTTTCTTACAATAATACATCGCCGCGGCGGCGGTGATCACAAAAACAATTGGCAGATAATAGTTATCCAAGGTGATGGAAACACTGATAAGCATTGAAAGAGCGAAAACAATCGCAATGCGGCAAATCTTGTATTGTTTTAGTGTCATACGTTTTAGTTAATTATTTCTAACAATTATAATGTTATATTATTCTAACTTTTATGTCAAGCCCCGCCGGGGAAAAATCGCCCCGAATCGCCGGCCAAAACAAAAACGGGGACGCTCCCCGTTGATTTTCAATCCGCGCCGCCAGACGCGTTCAATTGATCTTGCCGACAATCACCGTGTAATTCTTGCCGTATTTTTTGGCACACTTGGGGCAAGTGGTGTACCACATATACCATTTTTCAATCTTCATCCCCCTCTCTTTGGCGATATTCTCAAAATCCCGGCACCACTCGCCGGTTTCCTTGAAGTCCCCTTCGTAGACCTTGCTGAAAAATCTGCCCGACAGCACAACATTTTCAGCCTCGGGAATTTCTTTGTCCACCGCCAGATACAAATCCATGTTCCATTTTGAAGTGTGGTCCGACAAACAAAGATTCTCCGGCGTGCCGGCGCCGGCATCCTTGACCTTGGCCATCAATTTAACGATCACCGATCCAAAATTCACCGGCATAAAAAACAAAGTGAAAACCTTGCCCTTGATAAATTTTTTATTTCCCCACTCCAAAACCTTTCCGTCCCAAGGCACGGGATCAAATTTGGGACAGCACTCTTCGTTTTGATTGCTCATATTAATTTACAATGCTTTCAAAATTCAGCACGAAATATATTTGGCTTTTTATGAACCAATTTGATTAATTCTTCAATCCTTTGGTTGCCAGTCTTCAATGAAAACGCCGCGCCCGCGCTTTTTGGCCACGACCTTTTGGCCTTCGCGCCAGCCAAGCTCCACGACCAGATCGCGCGGAATGGTCACCGCGATTGACAATTTGCCCAATCGCGTCAACTTGCGGATGTTTCTTTCGTCAGCTTTGCGATTCATATTATTTTGCGGTTATCAATGATGCTATGTTTAAATATAGCACAAATATAACATAAATATAACATTCCCCCGCCCTTCCTTTCAACCTCTAACCACCGCACGGCTTGGCGCCCATATTCCGCATGGAATATGGAAAACCAAATAACGGGGGTTAAAAATAGGGGCCCAACCCCTGTTGTTTTTGCCGGCGTTGCCAGTGCGGGGCAAAATTCATCAAGCAACCTTTCGGGTATTTTTATAGCCATCAATTAAATATAAAATTCCCGGGATGAGAGGAACCGCCAAGTTGGCGCTCAGATTCGCTTCCGTCAGAAATCCGACGGCAAAACCCGTTGCGACCGCGGCGACAATAAGCCATCCTCCGACTTTGGGATATTTCCAGCCCAGAGCCAACCCGATAAAAACCAGCGGCATCATCGCCAATGCAACATTCTCCCATAGAGAATAATTCGAATTAGCAAACGGCAATGGATTACCGTAGCCAAAATAAAACGGCAGGGCAAAAATTAAGATACATAATGCCAATACTCTAGCTGTCCATTTGATTGTTTTCATATTTTTGATTATTTTTTATATGCTTTGAACGATACGATCAACGGCGCTATCTATATCAAAAGCTTCTCTTTCGCTAGCGCAAGCTTTTCTTTGTACTTCGTCGTAATTATTGCAATTAGGATATTGCAGAGTAAAACTGACATTAACAAGCTTGCCATTCTTGGCGGTGGTGTAAACATAGGACGAATAGACACTGCCTGCCGCACCTTCATTTTTTATATTTACGCAATAAGTTCTGTCATCAACCATCCTCTCCGAAGTGATATCCGACATACTGCTTATTTCCTGCGGTGTTTCTGTGCAGGAATAAATTCCTGATTGGATTTTAACTGCTGGCGGCCATTCTTGAGCAAAAACATATTGAGTGGTTAATTTCTCCGGGTATTGGAATGAAATGCCATTGTCGTTGTAATGCTTCCAAAGCTCATTTTCTTGATTAGCTATAACCGACACCTTAGTTATCAGCCAACGGCTATCAAAATTTCCCACATTAATTTTCGTTACATTAAGATCAATCGGTCGAGAACCTGCCATGCCCATACTCGTCATATCTATGATTTTCCCAAATATTTCGTAAACACCCTGGTCAATTTTCACCATACCCGCAATTTCAATTCTGTCGGGCCATGGACTGGAAGTAAGCCGACCGACTGCCTTAGACGGATCGACTTTCCATTGCGCCAGTAAAGCCGGATCAAGGAAGTCCTTATAATTCGTTTCGATATCCTGACTGGCCGTGGAAGAAAGTAAAGAAACGCTCTTCAATGAATGGCCGAAGTCTTCAACAACGCTTCTAACCGCAGCCTGTTCGACGCCCGCATTGAGTTGCCAAATGGAATAATTGAGATAGCCGGCAAAGCTAACCCAAAGAATATACGGAACCAAAAGCCAAGCGGCCGGCCGGGAGATTTTGGCAAAGGCGATAATCGTGGCGAGAATAGCGAGCCAGAGAAAAATAATCTCAATAAATGCCAAGCCAGGATTGTGCAGACCGAAAAATATAATTGACCAAAAAATATTTAAAACCAACTGACCGATGAATATGCTAAGGGCGATTTTAACATCTTTACGATCCAACCCTTTCTTCCACACCAGGAACGCCGCAATGCCCATAAGAGCGAATAACGTCGTCCAGACCGGACCAAATACCCACGCTGGAGGATTAAGAGCCGGTTTTACGATTCCGGCATACCAGCCGGCAATGGACGGCGTCGTAAATACCGAGCCGATGATGCCGGCAAGCTCAGAAACGACGATGGCGATGACGAGTTTGAATACGTTACTCATATCTGTAATTATATTATTTTTAAATTTTTATGGTATAAACTCCAATCGTCAAAATGCTCCACTATGAATCTCCATTCGATTCGATTGGATTGATTGATCATGTCTATTTGGAAAATAAATTTTTTATGGGGCCAATTACTTTTGACCGGTTATGAATCTTAAAAAATTGTTCATTTTACGATAACGAATTCTTGAGTATATTTTTTTCCACCAAGACATTCTCTCTGCTTTTGGCTCGTTCATAATCTTGCAGTTAAGATTCGGGTATTGAGATTCTATAAGCTCTAAAATGAGATTTGTAATTTTTACTACATCTTCTAGTACGCCGGGTAGTGGATATATTGAGACTGACGGAATAAGATGCAACCTGTGCAGAGGATTTGCGCACATAGCAAAATTAGATTCCCGAATCGCTCCCCAGTTGCCGTGAGAAAAAGAGGATGTCCAATCATAATAGGCATCATAAATATTCTTACATCCAGCTTCATCGCTCATTTTACGTAAATCTGAGTCTGTCCATTGCCCGAGGTCTATATCCGAAAATTCCTCCCATCGGTCTTCGTTTACTATCTCTTTAAGAAATGCCTCGTCGATAAAAGATGGTTTATCCTTTAAATCCCTATTTTTTAAATAGCTTAATTTCATCTTCCCAATTCCATAATTTCGAAAATTACCCCACATAGCTTTATCATTTTTTTTGATGAGATAAGAAAGCGTGATGTATGCCTCCACACACGATCTAAGGACAAGCCTACCTACCATTCCTCTTGATAAATTTGTAGCAACTAATTCATCAAGCAATCTTAATGCATAAAAACCAAAACCAAATATTGTGTCATGTCTAGATTCAATAGCCGTAGACTCATCTGTCTTAAGATAATGAAGCAAAAGAAGGTGCCGCGTTCTATGGATTTGATCATGGCTAATTTTGATATTATCTTTTCTCTGCTCTTTTCTTGGTAATGGCGAACAAAGTGTAGATTTCAAACACGCTTCCCAGAATTTTTCCGGCCAATCACTTTGCTCACCTGTGCTTCGCATTTGCATGCCAATTTCGGAAGCACGTATGAAAGGACGAATATGTCTTAAATCACCATAATTTGGATACTCAAATACACCACGCAGGGTTTCGTCAATATCGCCGATAGAGCTTGAAAATTTTACTTTTCCGCCATGGATTTCGCACAAAAACTTTATCCACCTACAATCGGTAGCCTCTTGTGATTGATGCCAAAGAGTCGTGCTTACGCCTTTTGCAAGAAAATCAGCAACCTCCTTTTCATTGCTTGGTTCTCCTAAAATTTCTTTCCATTCTTTGTAACCAGGAAGTGCAGGAAATATAACTAACGATTGTATAATTTTCTGTACTTCAGGATGTGATTCTTTGAGTAAATTAATTAAAGCAAGCCGGTTTTCTTTTGACCATTTTGCGATTCCCGAATGCGTAATGTCTGATAATTCCGGATGTCTGTTCACTAAATCAGCGACTTTTCGAAAAATATCAAGAGCATCTTTTCGCTTTAAGTTTCCAATTATCAAAACAGCCCAGAGCATTTCTGGCATTCTATCGTCTTTCCAAGAAGAAGGGCTCATCTGAAGCTGTCGGAAAGGGGGAAAAAGTGTTTTGCCCTCCAGTTTATGCTTGGAAATGTCTGTTGTACGGTTTTCTTCTGTTTTTTTCTCTGACTTATTTTCCATAGATATTTTTTATTGAAACAGATTTTATTTTCGTATTTTCTTTCTTAGCAATAAATAGATAATACTAATAATTAGCGAGGTGCCGACCGGGGGTAACACATAGAGCACCAGATTGGCAACATTAAACAGGATCGAAATACCGCTATTCAAAACATTAAACAGCCACGGCACGAGATAGGCATACGAAATCCACATTAAAAATAGCCAGAGTATCGCCTTTATCGCGTTATAGAGTTCCCACATCCCAAATGCCTTAACTACGATATCGTGCAGGACTTTATAGAACTGGAGCACATATAGCAGCAAGCCAAGCGTACAGAACGTGAACGCGCTGTAAAACGCCCGGACAAAGACGCTCGGCTCAGACAACGGACTAATTGATTGCCATTCAAACCTGATTCCTAGTGCAAAGTGCCAGAGTAGTAATACCAAAACAAGAATCGCGTAGGTCGTCCCATTACTTACGATCTCTTTTGCGTTTTTCAGTAGAATCTTTTTGTACCAGTCATTATTTTCCATGTTGTTTTGATTCGATTTCCATATTTCAAAAAATAGATCGCCGATGAATCTCAATTTCGACACCCCATATTTCGACAGTGAATTTATCTACATCCTCTTTTGCGGACAACGAAACAAGTAGATCCTCTGATCGTTCCATAAACTGCCTCCTGATACTTCTACCGTATGCCCCCATATCATACTCATCAAAATTTTCTTTGACAGTTACTACCTCTTGTAATAACTGATCCCTTTTAGGACTAGTAGGCTCATGTCCTGCTGGAACATTAGCAAACCACAATGCGACATATTTCTCCTCAAAATCTTTTATTAGTGGCTTTAGTTTCTCTACAAGATCTTTTTTGCCTTTTTTAAGGGCGAAAATGCCAATATAACAAGCGCGCTCCATAATTCGCGGTTCTGTGTAGCCGAACCTAGAACCGCTTTCTTTTGTAAGCATCTGTATTGCAATCGAATGTATTTGCTTGATTGAAATTTCCGCAAGCTCTGGAACTTCCTTATCTATCGCCATCAATCCAATTTTTGCGTACGTTTCAACTATCTCATCAAAGCCGTTGAGAGTGTCGTCAATTTTAGTCGCCTCATGGACAAACCAACTCGGCTTACACATTAGAGACTTTATCGACTTTATTAGCTCATTTTTTTCTGACTTCCATTTTTCTTCCTGTGTTAATGAAATGAACAAGTCGCATATACTTGCTATGGTTTTTGATATCGTCCCGACCAATAAATGGTCGGCATTTTTAATTTTTTCTGCCAACGTTCTTGCCGTATCACTTAAATTCTCTGCTATATCAAGCATCATTTTCTTATCGCTTCTTTCATCGCGTTCATCGGATGCTTTGCTTGCTCGATCTGCTAGATTAAAGATGATTTCCTGGATGCCATCGAAAATCGATGAAAGACCAGTGATCGTATCAAAGTTAGATCCCAGTGATCTTCCGGCAACACCTGCAAAGGCCGCACCAATAAGAGCGGTGAGATGTTCAAAAATTGTTTTAGTGTGTACTCTTGGATCGTAGTATCTTGACAGCGCAAGTTTATTTAATATGGTGGTGTATGAGCGCAATGCTTCTTGGTAAACGACTTTATGCAAAGGAGTGTTAAATACGATCCCGTAGCCGGCTATTTTAAACAAGGCATCAAAAATCGAAGATAATCCTAAATTATTATTTTTGTCGATTACTAATACGCCTAATGAGCTTAACCATTTTGAACCCTGAAATAAAACTTCGTTACTCCCGTTCTTAATTGCTTCTTCTAAATACTGGTTGAGATATCCCTGACACTGCGAGAGTATAGAATTTTCACCAGTATCCCACCTGTTAACTGTTTTTACATTATTCGCAACAAAGCAAAGTGATCCGAGCGCAGATACTACATGCGATGCGCCAGTATCATCGCCGATCTTCATGTACTGCTTTCCGGTTTCAACTAGACGCTCAAGGTTCGGTGTCAAAAATGACTGCGAATCACTTTGAAACGCAAGTAATACCCCTGCTGGAAAAGTAGGAAAAGTAAGAGATGATCCACTTCGGATCTCAAGATATTTTGAAATGATCTGTGATATAACATCAATGATCGCCAATGCGAGTTTCTTTTCTTTAGCGTTTAGCGCCTTATCGTGAAAATCAAACAGATATGCTAGGCGATTGTTTATTTCGTTTAAGAGAGTTTTATTCGCATTATAAACCTGTGCCTTAAACAATCCCGCGTCCTCTTTTTTGGCATCGGGGCTTGAAGAAAGTATTTTAGACACTGCACTAGCGTGTTTATCTAATCCTCCTAAATGATTGATGGTTTGATCGCGTACTAATATTAAGCCAGAAAAGGGGTTGATTCTTGCGCGTATTCGACGCAATAAAATATACAGAGATGGAAACGTAATGCCTAATATCAATATAGATACGGTCACGCTCCATGCTTGATAATAAACATTGGACACTAGATCTGTCGCAGATAAAAATGCAAAAACAAAAAAGATAAATGATGATATCCCAATAAAGATATAGATCGCATTAGTTAAGCGATCCTTAACCATCGTTTCGTAAAATCCAGCAGAAAAATTCGACGCAGCATTTTGTATTAAAAAAGTCGAAACAGAAAATATAATTGCAATTACCCCAGCCAACATCGCACCTAGCCCGACATATATCTGAACTAGCTCGCCGTTCTCAATACTGAAATGGAATAATCGGGGAAGAAAATAAGCTATGCCAAGAATTAAAACTATGTATACAGTTATAGAAACATAAAATAAAAACTTCAAAAACCATCTCCATGCTTTGGTCAAATAGAGTTTAAATCTGAATAAATTTAACCGAACTTTGTATCTTGATCTTTTTACGGATGTAATTATTGAAATCTTGGTTTTTAAAAACGTTTCTCTACTTACAGAGTAATATCGAGCAACTGTTTCTTTAAGCTTTAGGAAGTTCATCTCCATATAATTCTTTATGCATAAACATTCACCTTTTCGTCCACGTAGTTGTCGTAAACGTGGAAATACACCTTTTGGGTTCGGTCTTCACAGTCCGGTTCGGTGTATGTCGGGCCCGGGAGCTCATCATAGAGAATGTCGCGGATGGTTATTTTTACATCGGCTCGGGTTTCCTCTTTTCGCTTCCAATCCAAAACCAGCTTTTCCGCTTTCAATTTCGCCAATAACTCTTTGGCGACTTTTTTTACCTGATCGGTCTCGGCCGGGTTCAGATTTTCTTTACGGAGAATGTCGAATACGGCCAGTTCTTCTTCAGTCAGATTTTCAGAAACAGCCCGTGCATCTTCCACGCTCAATTCCTTAGCTAGTTCGACCAGCTGATCAAAGAAGACGTCGAGGTCATGCGAGCCGCTATTGTATTCGTGCAGAAGTTTATTGAGCCGGTCAAGGAAATGCTTTCGGAGTTTGTTTTTGCGGATCATTTCTTTAATCTTTTCCTCCAGCTCGGCGCTCAAATGTTCGGCTTCGATGTTTTTCGTATCCGAGTCGTCGAAGAATTTTCGCAACGCTTCGAAATCAATCTTGCTCAAATCTTTAAGCTTTGGTGCATCTTTAATCACATACTCACCGGCCCGGATCGAACGGTCGAGCAAACTTTCCAAATCTTTTTTCACTTGCGATACGTCGGTATCTTCATCAATAACTTCCCGTATTCGTGATGCAATCACTTTGTATGCCGTCACTTCGTGGTAATAATCTTCTGCTTTCGGCTCCGGCAGAACTGCTCGATAGTATTTATACGCATCCCCGGCAAATTCAAGATACTGCTGTTTCGTCTTTTCGTCCTGCAATACCCGATTCGTAAACACATCGACAAGCCTAATTTTTTCAACATCTTTTGCTTTGAGTAGGTCGTTGATATCAAGCTCAAGAGTCTTTAGAAATTGACGAGTTTTGGAAACCGTAGAAAAAAGTATTTCCACCAATTCATTCTTGTCCTGAATAATTTCATCATCGCCGCTTTTCGTGGACGCATAAATCGCGAGTGCCTTTTGCAGATTGCGGAATACGCCGATATAGTCAACGATGAGTCCATTCGTTTTACCCGGATAGACACGGTTGGCTCTAGCAATAGTCTGCATGAGCGTATGATTTTTGAGTGGCTTATCAAGATATAACGTCGATAGATTCGGCACATCAAAGCCGGTCATCCACATGGCGCAAACGAAAACGATGCGCAGATTGCTGTCTGGGTCTTTGAATTTTGTTTCCAAATCTTCATTCAAAATCCGGGAACGGAGAGGTCGCATATTGATTTCAAACTCCTCCATGTCCGCAATTTCGTTCTGACTTTGGCTGACTACCACGGCCATGTCTATGTTCTCGTATTTTTGCGCTTGTTCTCTTAAAACTTCCTTCTCGTGTTCGTTCTTCGTTTTAGATGCGGCGATGTTCATTTTGGCCAAATGTCGTTGCATCTCTGCCTTTACCTTCGAATACATGCGAACAGCGGTTTTCTTATCAATAGAAACAACCATTGCTTTACCGTTATATCCTCGGGTTGTGAAGTGCGCCACAATATCTTCCGCGACTTTATTGAGACGATCTTCACGCGTAATCAAGTGATAGAACGTCGAAAATTCCTGTTCTAGTTTTTCTTCCTCGTCAGTCGCCAACTCATAAAAATCCATCACTTTCTCCAAATCATTTTGGATTTCTGGATTCTCGTTTTCAAGTTTGGGAACGCGATTTTCGTAGTAAAGCGGCACAGTCGCCCCATCCTCTACCGATTGAGCAAAATTGTAAGTGGAAACGTAATCGCCAAATGTTTCTCTGGTTTTCTCCTCACCCTTGGCCATCAGTGGCGTGCCGGTAAAGCCAATGAATGACGCTTTCGGCATGGCAATACGCATATTCTGCGCCAAACGATCGTATTGCGTTCGATGCGCTTCATCCACCATCACGATAATGTCGCTTCGCTCCGACAGAACAGGCGGCTTCTCCTCTGGCTTGGTGCCGAATTTATGAATGAGGGTGAATATGTGCCGGTGATCTTCGGAGAGAAGCTCTCGCAAATTTAAGATGGACTCCGCATGAACTTCTTCTTCGTATACCGCACCGCAAGCGGAAAAAGTTTTATAAATCTGTTTGTCGAGCTCGTTTCTGTCGGTCACGACCACGAATGTGAAATTGCCGACCATTTTGCGGAATACCTTTTGCGAAAGAAAAATCATCGAATAGGATTTGCCGGACCCCTGCGTGTGCCAAAAGACGCCGAGACGGCCATTATTCTTATCTCGGTTACTGATCTGCTCGAATGCCTGATTTACGCCAAGTAGCTGGAAGTATCGGGAGATGGCTTTTACTCTTTCACGGAAAGAATCATCGAACAGTGTGAAGTTTTCAACGATATCGAGAAATCGTGAAGGTTCGCAGGTGCCTTTGATGACTGTCTCCAAGCTCACACGCCCTTCTTCGTCCTCGCTTTTTATTTTTTTCCATTCGTTGAAATGCTCGTAGGCAGATGTAAGCGTGCCGACTTTAGTTTCGATGCCGTTGGAAATGATGATGAACGCGTTATTCCAAAACAGTTGAGGAATAGTGTCTTTGTAGTCTCGGATATTTTCCTGATAGGCGTTTCGTAAGTTCTTATGCGATGCTTTGAGTTCAATTAAAACAAGTGGCAGACCATTCACGAAACCGATCAGATCCGGTCGGCGTTTATGAAGCTCGCCGGTAATCCACATTTGCGACACTAAAAGAAAATCGTTCTTCGCCGGATCATTAAAGTCAATAACTCTGATATTGATCGTCTCGAATGAACCGTCTTCTTTGCGAATTTCCGCTTTCACGCCGTCCTTGATGAGCTTGTATAAATCGTGGTTGGCGTTTACCAAGCTGGCAGTGGAACGGTCGCGCGTGAGTTCCGTAATAGCTTGAGCAATCGCTTCTTGCGGTGTATCCGGATTAAGCTTTTCAAGTGCCGGTCTTAGATGATTGATCAAAACAACTTGTCCTTGATTTTCTCGGCCCAAAAGCGCGTCGCCCTCATCAGAGTAAGCATTGATAAAATTCTTAGCGCCCCAAAGCTCGCCAAAGATTTTGACAGCCGTTTGCTCTATTAATTTGTCTTCAGAAAATTCGTTCATAATCTTAAATTTTTACTAAAGCAATCATCCGATCTATAGAGTCTTTCAATTGTTCTGGGCTATATGCCGGCCTAGTCGTATTATCTGGATGATGAATCCTGTTTCTTACATATGTCATCAGTGTTTCCTCTTGGGGACCCTTGATGGGATCCGGCCATTTTATTTCCTTGGTTTGTCCTTTGGATACGAACCAACTTTCCGTATCGTCTTGTGATACTTTCTGTGATGGGGTCGTTTTCAATTTATCTTCTATTGAAGAATACAAATCATCGTGGAACTCAATCGTTGGCAAATCATACGCTAAATAACAAATTTCGCCCCACGAAGGACTCCATTTAAGCAATCCGAACCCTGAAGCCCGAGCATCCTTAATTGATATATCAACACCGCTCTTTGTACAGACCTGAAGTTTAATGTCTTTATTGTCGTACACATTTTTGAATAAAAATGGCGAGTGCGTTGAAACCATTATCTGAGTCTCGTTCGAAATTTCCTTGAGGTGATCAAATAATTTACCTTGGAGCTTTGGGTGTAAATGCAACTCCGGTTCATCAATAATGATGACAATTTTTTCTTTTGAAATTTCCGCCATCGCCTCAAGAAGCGCGATAGCAACCCCCATTTCAATACCAGAACCACCATGATCAACAGGCAATTCGAAACCATCAAAAGGAAAAACTATCTCGGAATGCTCATAGGGCGTAAGAGTTTTCAAAAGGCTTAAATCAATATTTTCAACTCCTAATTTATCTAGAATTTCATTAGTGGCGGCGATGGTTTTTTTCAGGGTATCACCATCTGTTTCTGATATGACTTTCTCGTGTAGCTTTTTCCTCTCATGCTTGAAATGATCGGCATCCGCTTTGCCTCGTTGGCCTTTATCAAAACGCCAATTCAGGTCGTTAATGATATTTGTGAATGACGAGCTATATCCTTTGGTCAGTTGTTTATTCCTCGCTTTGGGGAAATAAAAAGCCCTAGGTAGTTCGACATCAACGTTTGGAAACGAGAGCTGTCTTTCAGTAAAACGAAATTCGGATCCGGTTCCTCGTCTTTGTGACCATCCATCGGTTCCTCTTTCAGCTACAGGCACAACATAATGAGAAATCGTCACAAGATCACAAAATGCCTTCCCTGGAGCAGACCGTTCGCGCTTCTTGGCAATAAGGGTTACTTTATTGCACTCGACATTTTGGGTTGTAAAACCATCAGGAAGTTTAGCAGTGAAATTCTCTGCAAATTCAACAGTTATTTCAATTTCATTTTCTCCACCCTTATAAAAATCATTAACATCCAATCGCGAACCAACGAAACCTGGTGAAAGGCAAAAATTAACAGCCTCCAAGATTGCGGTTTTGCCTGTTCCATTATCACCTATAAATATACTGAAATCAGAAAAATCTATTGGTGTCTCAAGCTCGCCAATGCCTCTGAAATTTTTGATTGTTACTGATTTCAATTTCATATTCTTATTTCTCCGGTTACTAATTTTGGCAAAAGCAAATCTCGCGTTTTTTTTAAATTAAAGTTTTGAACAGTCAAATTCTTAATTTCCTCCAACATCGGATTGATAATTTCCTCTAATCTTTTCAAAACATCTTCTTTTGGAATACTCACGGGCATTGTTAAAAATAAATCGCCCTTAATTACTGGCATTTTTGTCCCGGCACTATATTGATTAGCCCATGCAATAGTTTCTTCACGGAATAACGTAATGGTTAAGAACGAGGCTAGATTTGTTTTTATAGATCGAAATACAAAAACTGAAATATTGGTTATACCCTTAAATGGAGCTAACGTAACCTTATGCAAATAAGCACGGATTGATCCAAATAGAATATCCCCTTCTTCAAATATAATTCTCGATGTGGTCAAATCAGTTGATTTTCCAAATTCGGATAGAGACAAGCTTTTTGTTTTCATTCTTGCCATGTCCACCAAGGGCAAATCTTGATCTGTTTTTTCATTATATTTTTCTCTGATTAATTTCCCAACATCAGAAAGCTTGCCAACCATTGATATATTTTCTTTTTCGCTGAACCACTCGGTATACATGGCCTGTGCGATTTCTTCCAAAATCTTAATCCGTTTCGTGTTGTTCTCAATAAGATCGTCATAAGTAGAAAGAACATCAGCGATTTGTTTTTGAGTTGGGATATTGGGAATTTCTACCTCCACGCTCGAAAAGACAGTCTTATTTATTTCCTTGTAAGTAGCACCGGACGCAAGACTATTGATTTCCTCGACTTTACTCTTTAATAGGTAGTACAAAAACTCATAATCGATTTTTGTCGGATTGCAAATAAAATTTTTACTTCCCTGATTTGTAGAGATTTCAACTTTAGCGATGGATACTTCTCCGATGGTTGCTCTGGACGAAAAAATAACAGAATTGATCGGTAAGAGTTTTGCACTGCTGTTTTTTAGACCAAGCGGAGTAATTTTTCTTTGAGTATCAAAAATATACTTATTTTTTAAATCAGGAAGTGTCGCCCAGCAGATATTTCCACCGTCCCAATACTCCGACTTGGTACTGCTTGGAGTTCCACCAGATTCGATCTCGGCAACATCACCGAGTTTTACCTTATTCCATTTTTTTAACGCCTGCGTTGTCATATTATTTTTTTTCATCCCGTTCTTCTATTTGCTGTCTTTTTTCTTCGGGTAGAATATTATAGATTTCTTCAACTTCTTTCGGTTCAGTAATCATTTTTTCTGCAATCAAATTCACAAGCTTGAAAAGAACTTTTGCCGTTTCCATGTCGTCACGCAAGTCTATTTGTCCAGGATGCACTGAATCATTTCCAATCACACGAACAATATCTAAAGATTTCTGTACACCCTTTGGAAGTCCTTTCGAGACCAGGTTTTTAATATCAGTGTTTATATTCTTTCCATCCTCTCCTAATTCGGTACAGAGTTTTTGAATACACAAGCGCAATAAAGCTGCTGCCCCTCTAGGTGATTTTTGCAAAATGGATCCTGCCTCTTCATAATCATTTTTTATATCATCGCTCAAATCTTCATTCGGTGGTTCTATGCCCGCGAAATCTGGATAGACCATCTTCCCTTTATTCCAAAGACTGAAATGATTACAGTGGACACAATAACAAACATCAGCATCTTCCATTTCTGAAAATCCACCTCGCTGAGCCTGATGATATAAATCTAGCCAGACTTGGTTGGCAAAGGCATTGCAAAATGGACAATTAAACGATGTCTTTTGAAATTCTGGCTGTTCATATGGAGTCTTGGTCATAGTTTTATTTTCTTCAGGTTATTAAAAATTTTGGTTTCGATGGTGTGGGCTTCGTCGGTCAGGTTCTTTAATTCGCTGTGAAGTTTTTTTATTTTTTCCCCGAAATTTCTTTCATCTCCGTTGCCGTTATCGGTAACGCCAACATACCGGCCCGGATTAAGTGAATAGCCGGTTTTCTTCACTTCATCTATCGTCGCCACCCTGCACAGCCCCTTAACATTCTGGTACTTTTTACCATTCTCTCCGCGATAGTTGCGCACGATGCTTGCGATCTGCTCTATTTGTTCATTAGTCCAATCGCGATGTGCTCGGTCTATTTGTCGATAAATATTGCGAGCATCAATAAAAAGAATTTTGTTTTTACGATCTGTTTTCTTTTTTCCTTTATCGAGGAACCAGAGCGTTACCGGCAACGTTACGTTATAGAACATATTCGGACCCACAGCCACCATCACATCCACCAAATCGTCATCAATCATTTTGGTGCGAATTTCTTTCTCGCTATGTCCGGCATCGCTGGCAGAATTAGCCATGACGAAACCTGCTCGACCGGTGTTCTTCAACGCGCTTAAGAAAATCTGAATCCAAAGATAGTTGCCATTGTCATTGCGAGGTATGCCATACAGAAAACGCGGATCATCTTTAATACGTTCTTTGTCGATACCATTGACGTTGAATGGAGGATTAGCCATGGCGAAGTCGAACTTGCCAACCGAGCGATGCAAATCCTCATAGTAGGTATTTCCCTGTCGGATGTCACCGGACAGGCCATGGATCGCCAGGTTCATTTTGGCTATTCGGACCGTCTGATCCGTTTTCTCTTGGCCGTAGATTGAGACTTCACGAGATGCCTTTATTTTTTTGCCGTTCTCAAAATGTCGCTTAATAAACTCCACGGACTGAACGAACATACCGCCGGAGCCGCATGCTGGATCGTAAATGTATCCCTTGTACGGCTCGATAATTTCGACGATAAGTTTGACGATGGATGATGGCGTGAAGAATTCACCACCACCAGACCCGTCGGCAATCGCGAACTTACCCAAGAAGTATTCGTAAATTCTCCCGAATGCGTCGCCTTCTATGTCGTCCGGTATCTGATTGAAATTCTTAAGAAGCGTGATGATAGATCGGCTATCCAGTTTTTGAAATGACTTCGGTAAAATTCCGGCCAGCTCTTTATTTTCCGTTTCAATCTCTTTCATCGCATCGTTAACAGCCTTGCCCATATCGGTTCCCTCCGGCAATTCTATAAGATATGAAAATCTAGCTTTTTCAGGAACAAAAAGCGTACCCTGGGCGTGGTAGTCGGTCGAAGATATTGGCCGTTCGCGAGCGACTGAAGCGCCGCCATAGTTTTTCGTCTTGGCTTTTCGCTCTGCCGCAATTTCTTTTTCGATTTTGCTGAATTTAACACCGGCGAATTTGAGAAATATCAAACCCAAGACCGGCTCGGCAAACTCATTGAGTCGCAAAGCCGAATTGGCCCTCATATGATCGGCCGCTTCCCATAATCTATCCTCCAACTTCTTTTCCGGTACAATTACTTTATTCTGCTTCTTTCGCATACTAACAACTCCATCAAAACCATTATGGTCTTTTTTTATTGAACGTCGGCTTAGTACCTTATCAAAAGCTTCTTTTTGCTCGTCTGTCATTTTAATTTGTCCTTTTGTTTTTGCCATATGCGCGTATTATTTTGTGTTTAAATAACCTTCTTCTTTAAAACTAAAGTGACTGTTTTTTGAAACAATGACATGATCCATAACTTCAACACCCATCATTTTACCTGCCTCAGTTAATCGCTTTGTAATTTCTATATCGTCTTCTGACGGTTTCGGATCGCCAGACGGGTGATTGTGCGCCGCCACGATTTGAGCCGTAGAGTGTTTAAGGGCCGGTTCAAATACTTCCCGAGGATGGACTAAATTTGCGTTTAGGGTTCCCATCGAAATTATCTCTTTATGCACGAGCTGATTTTTCGCATTAAGATACAAAACTACGAAATGCTCTTTTTTGAGGTCCCGGATATCAGTTAATTGTGCCACCGCATCTTTTGCATTACTGATAGTCGGGAGGTTGGTATCGTTCACTTCCAATGCGCGTTTGGTAAGCTCAAAAGCTGCAAGAAGCGTCGTGGCTTTTGCGGAATCAATACCGCCTATTTTTACCAAATCTTGATAAGTCATTTGCAAAAGCCGCTTCTTGGAATACTTGGATAAAATCTGCGAAGCGATTTCAATGACATTCTTTCC
>Ga0265293_10003375_pt1 | contig 29721 bp, 36 predicted proteins | sample Munlanlewell138R_FD_192505 | JGI IMG/M metagenome (GOLD analysis project Ga0265293, IMG submission 192505) | Leachate microbial communities from a municipal landfill in Southern Ontario, Canada - Leachate well 138R | ecosystem: Engineered > Solid waste > Landfill > Unclassified | place: Canada... | reverse complement strand
TCCCCGCAAGCGGGTCCCCTCCATTTATTCCACGGTGCCAAAGAGTTGTCTGGCACCTTACTACCCCAGTCTCGCCGACGGGCAAGGGTTCAGGAGCGGCGCTTCGCTGCTCTGAACCCAACACCCGAAGGAACAGAGACATGACCAGCGCAACCGACAGCAATCCCCGCATCTATGTCGCCTGCCTCGCAGCCTACAACAACGGCTATCTGCATGGTGTCTGGATCGACGCAGATCAAGACGCCGACGAAATCAGGGACGAGATTGCCGCGATGCTTGCGCGCTCGCCGATCAAGGGCGCGGAGGATTACGCCATTCACGACTATGAAGGCTTTGAAGGCGTCACCATCAGGGAATATGCCAGCATCGAGAGCGTGGCGCGGATGGGCGCATTCATCGCCGAGCACGGCGCATTAGGCGCTGGTTTGCTTGAGCAGTTCGTCGGCGACATCGAGCAGGCCGAGAGCGCCTTGCAGGATTGCTATCATGGCCAGTTCGCCAGCCTCGCGGACTATATGGAGGAGCTGACCGCCGAGAGCGTTACGATCCCCGAAGCCCTTCGCTACTACATTGATTGGGATGCGATGGCGCGCGATGCCGAAATGGGCGGCGAGTTCTTCACGATAGAAACCGCCCGCGACGAGGTGCATATCTTTTCCAATCGCTAAGGGTGGAGTTGCTTTGCTTGCGATGGTGGGCAAAGCAACTCGGCGGCTTAGTTGTCGATGATAAAAAGATTATCGCGCATTGTAATTATCACTCTGGCACACCGACATGCGGTTGTCTAAATAGATAAGTCGCGGAAGTATGGTTAAGAAAACAACAACGAACCATGTTCGGCTGATATGAACAACGTTTCACTTTATTCTGGCTACCTCTAGTAGCGGCGGTTTCGGAAACTCTCTATCCGGGCGTTGCCCTGTGCCGTCCGGCTTAGGGAGGTGACGCCATGTTGAGTATTAATTGGCGTGTGCCGGGGGCTTACGGCCACGCGAAAGCTATTCCCCCGTCCGGTTTCGCTTGGGAGTATCTTCGTCGCCATGAAGATTATCATCGCGACTTCCAGACCATTGCCCGCGTGAAAGAGCCGGCCGCGAACGAGCTGGAAACATTCTCGCAGCGTTGGGGCTTGCGATTTCCCATGCGATCCCGAAACCCCGCCTGACCGGCAATCCCTGTTCTGGATTCCAAGCCTTCAGCCACGAGCCATTCAACTGTCTCCGGTGCAGCATCGTGATGGGGCGACGGAGCCTATCGTGACGCTGGCGCATTTGTCCGGCCTCGACCTCCGGCACGCGGCGGACGGATGGCATGGCCTCTGGCATGTCGATGGCGTCACGCATCAATTCTGGCTGCCCCAGGCCGTGCCCGACGCAGCCGCCTTCTATGGAACATTCCTGCCGATGGACGACCTCTACGACCTGCGCGCTCACGCCGCCCGGAGGCTTTGGCGCTCGATCAAGGGCCGTTCGCCCGGTCCCGATTTTCGCACCATGCCGGCGCAGCTCCGGCAATTTCATATCCTGTCCCTGCGCGCGCTCGACGCCCGCTTGCGGGGCGAAAGCTACCGCACCATCGCGGAAGTGCTGCTCGGCTTTCGCGGGACCAAGGAGGATTGGGAAGTCGATCCCCGCAAGAACCAAGCCCGGCGATTGGTCGCGCATGGCCTGAAAATGATGCGAGGCGGCTACCGCCTCCTGTTGCATTATCCGATCAAGGTGCCAGCGACGTGAACCGCTATTCAATGCTATTTGAAACCTTGATGGTGTTACGCCCGGCTGCCTTGGCAGCATAAAGGGCTTTATCCGCCCGATGCAGGAGCAATTCGTATACTTCTTCCGTGGCCGCGTCTCGCGGAACGGTTTCGATGCCCGAAATCCCTATACTGACCGTCAGTTGTCCGAACACGCTGCGATTATGGACGATTTCAAGATCATGCACGGCCCGCGAAACGTTCATGGCGACGTGTTGTGCTCCGCCGATACTGGTATTTGGCAAGATGATAAGAAATTCTTCTCCGCCATATCTCGCGCCCCAATCGCCAGGCCGGCGGATTGTCGACCGGATTGCCGTGCCTACCGCCTTCAAGGCAGCGTCACCAGCAATATGGCCGTTGCTATCATTATAGGATTTGAACCAATCAACATCTACCAAAGCAATGGCGATGGGCTGTTGTTCTCTGCGGGCGCGCGCTATTTCTTTGGGGAAGATAGTCTCCAGGCCATGCCGGTTAAGAAGGCCGGTGAGGGCATCCGTTTCGGCAAATGCCTTGATTTGCTTGTAGGCTGTGAGCAGGTGGTTATTAGACTTGGATAATGCTACCTCCAGCTTCTTCAATCGGGAAATGTCCGTTAAGGCAACCGAGATGGCTATCACCGAATCAACGCCGTCATGATAAACCGGGTTCACCGAAACCAAATAGGCATTGCCCCGAAATGTGACGTCATGGTCGGCGACTTGCTCGCCGCTATCGAAGGCGCGGAAGTCTCGACGCGCATTGGCAACCAGATCAGGCGGGCAAAAATCCGCCATCGACATGCCTTTTAACTTATCAAGCGAAGTGTCGAGCACGGAAGCATATTTTTGACTCACCGCAACGTAGCGCGTTTCCCGATCTAGCAGGCAGATCGCTACAGGGAGTGAAAGAAAAATTCGTTGTATTTCTTCAAGAGACAATTTGGACAGCATACTCGCCCCGTTTCGATGGTGCTCGCTGGCGTAGAACTCCTCAAGTATTGCAGCGGAATATTGCCGCAAAATCGGCCATAACTTAGCGTTTGGCCACGACCGCCTGTTCCAAGATTCGCCGATAACCCTCGCGTGAAAGCCATTGGGCGCGCGTAAGGTGACTTTCCCAACAACGCCGCGTTCGCGCTTCGTCGCCGGCCGGATCGCGATGCAGGACGATTCGCGCGACTTCCATCCAGTCCGCGCCTTCGGCCATAGCATCGAGAAGGCGCAGATAGGTGACGTAATGCTGTTCGTCGTAAGGTGTAATGTCGTTTCCCGTTGGCGCTTTGTCGTCCACATCGGGATCGAGTTCGACAAGCATTCGCATGTCTGCTCCCCGTATCCGTAGAGGGCTTGCCTGCGGTACGCCCCCGCAAACGAAACTCTCTGACTCTTGGTGATCGGGGAGTTGGAAAACCGCTGTTACACGGCCCCGTGGCCTTTAGCTCGGAGAGCCTGTTGTATACGCCACAGGCTCCCCGACCATAAGGTCAAGGAGTGCGGTGCCGTAACGGCCGGCACCAACCGGTAACAGCGGGGTTTCCACGCCCCAGAGCAGCGCGTCTGCTCCGCTTTCATGTCTAGCCGAATTGCGCCGGAATGTCTTTCCCTAATCAGCGCGGCAGGCGATGACGCGCTGAAATCCGTCCCCTTTTCAGCCTTCCGGCGCTCCCGTTGGGGTGCCGCCAGCGCATAGGCGCAAATGCGGCACGCTACGCGCCGCCGATCACCCGCCAAGGTTCGCCACAGCCCGCCGAAGTTTTCGGCGGCCACATCAACGAACCGAAGGTGATCTTATGGCCATCCGCCGCAATGCGGAGCTGCCGCCGCGCCTGTTGCGCACACAGGAAGCCGCGCGCTTTCTCGGCATCTCCATCCGCACACTAGAGAAACACAGGACTTACGGCACCGGGCCGGCTTATCGCAAGATCGGCGGCCGCGTCCTCTACACCGTCCGCGACCTTGAAGCCTGGAGCGCAGTCGGCACCCGCAAATCCACGCGCGACAAGAACGCTGGCACGGTCTTTCCCGCACGCCCGCTGACCCCCGACGAGCGGGGTAAGCTCTAAATGTTGCACGACGATCATAGACCCGCGCAGCCGAGCGACAGCAGCGAACGCAGCCGCCTCGACCCCTTCGTGGTCGCGACCGGCGACGCCAGCCCGCGCGATCAGCGCGACCTCATGGAGCGGCCCTTCTTCTCCCTGGCGAAGCGACCGCGCACCACACCGATCCTCTACCGGGCTGCCGAAGTCGAGGTGCAGGTGTTCGCCATGCCCGAACACGGCATGGCGACCATCTGGGACGCCGATGTGCTGATATGGGCGGCCTCGCAGATCGTGGCGGCCGAGAACAACGGCCTCACCACGTCGCGCTTCTTCCGCTTCATGCCCTACCAGCTCTTGCGCGCCATCGGCCGGGCAACAGGCAATCGGGAATATCTGTTGCTCAAGGCCGCGCTGGCGCGGCTGCAATCGACCGTCATCGCCACCACGATCCGAAACGGCCGGCATTGGCGGCGGCGGCAATTCTCATGGATCAACGAGTGGGAGGAAATGACGACGCGCGCCGGCCGCGTCGAGGGCATGGAGTTCGTCTTACCCGAATGGTTCTACAACAGCGTCATCGACCGTTCGCTGGTCCTGACCATCGACCCGGCCTATTTCCGGCTGACTGGCGGCATCGAGCGTTGGCTGTATCGCGTCGCCCGCAAGCACGCCGGACGCCAGCCCGAAGGCTGGGCGTTCGAGGTTTCCCACCTTCACCAGAAATCCGGCAGCGCGGCGCGGCCGTCCGACTTCGCGCTCGACCTTCGCCGGATCGCTGCCCGCCAATCGCTGCCCGGCTACAGCCTCCAAATTGAATTGGAGGACGGGCGGGAATTGCTCCGCTTTCTCCCCGAAAAACAATTCACAGTGCCTGTTGATAACCATGTGAATCCTATCGGGACATTAGGCGCACGCAGTATCGGGACATTAGGCGCAAATCGCGCGCCGGACTCTATAGAAGAATCTAACAAAGAATCTAACTCTTCTTCTTTGACGCTCGCGCACGCGATGCGTGGTGCCGGTTCTGCCCGGAGGGCCGAGCCTTGACCCGTCGCGCCCATCGCAGCGCGCACGGCCGTCCGTTGCCGGACGGACCCGCGCCCTTCACGACGCTGGTTGAACTCACCTTCGACAAACGCAAGGTCGAGCACTGGATACGCTTCGGTCGCAAGAGCTACGAACAGATACTCGACCGTCGCCGGAGCATCGTCGGATTCGCGCCGGAGAGCATCTTCGCCTTCGTGCGATGGGCGGCCGGCGAGCATGGCACGATCATTTCCCGCATCGACATTGTGCGGACAATCGGTCGGGGCGAGCCGTTCCAGACGCTTCCCTTCGTGCGGCCCGGCGGCGACATCCTGTTGCGGCTCGACGGCTGGCCGAAGGTGCAGCGCGCGCTTGCCGTCATCGACGCCGTGGAGGCCCTGGGCCTGGACCCGGCCGATGTGTCGCCGGACTACTGGCGGCACGCGCATAACCGCCTGTCCGCTAGCCTGGAGCCGAACGCCTACACGCCGGAGCGACATGCGGCATGGATCGGGCGTCGGAGGATCGGCCCATGACGCGCCGCCGCTATCTCGCGGTGACGGCGCTGGCCGCTATCGGCGTTGCCGCCGCAAGCGCCGTCGAGATGCCATTGAGGCTCATCTGGAACGCCACCGCCAGCGCGCCGGTCGGCTTCTACACCGTAGAGCCGGCCGACCGGATCGAGGTGCCCGATCTTGTCGCCGTCATGCCGCCCGAACCGCTCGCCCGCTTCATGGTCGGGCGCGGCTATGTCGGGCGCGACGTGCCGCTATTGAAGCGCGTCGTCGGCCTTCCAGGGCAGCGGGTTTGCCGCGCCGGCCGCATGATCACGGTTGACGGGATCGAGATGGGCGACGCGCTCAACCGCGACCGGATCGGCCGCGAACTGCCCGTCTGGCAGGGCTGCCGCGTCATCGCTCCCGGCGAAATCTTCCTCATGAATTGGGAAGTCCGCGACAGCCTGGACGGCCGTTACTTCGGCCCCATCCCCGCAAGCTCCGTCATCGGCCGAGCGGTCCCGCTCTGGACCGATGAGGATGGCGTCGGCCGCTACGAGTGGCGCGCGCCGACCCGCTGACTGCGCGCTTTCCCCGATCAACAAGAAGGAGACTGACAATGCCTGCCAATATCTTTGAACCCACCGCCAACGGCTATGCCGGCCGCGTCCGGCTGTTCGGAATCGACGAGGCAATCGCGCTCGTCGCCATCGAGCCGAGCGACGCCGACAATGCGCCCGCCTATCGCATCCACCTCGACGACGAGGACGGCCCGGAAATCGGCGGGGCGTGGAAACGTGTCGGCGAGCGCGCCGGGGAATACATCGCCCTGGAGATCGACAGCCCGCTTTTCCCCGCGCTGTTTCGCCCGGCGCTGTTCCAGGCCGACGACGAGGGGCGCACCTTTCGGCTCGCATGGAAGCGGCCGAAGGCGCGCGAGGACCGGAGCTAATCGGTGCGGCTTCCGATTATCCCTTTGTTCGCGGGAAATCCGTCTCATCCCTTCGTCCCGCTCGGCGACCAGACGGCCGGCGCGCGCAGCGAAGGTCAAGGGCGGCCATCGGCCGGCGCTTCGCGCGCACCCTTTACCGTAGCGAGCACGCTGGCAGGCTGGAGGCATTGCGGAGACAGGGCGGCATGGCGTTGTGCCGTCCTGTTGCTCGCCGGGGCGCTTTCCGTCTGCATAGGAACGAGCGTCGCGGTCGCGCAATCCGTTCCGGTTGTGCGCCCGGTCGCGGCCGATCCCCATGCCGCTCACATCGCGGAGGCGTCGCAGCGGTTTGGCATCCCCGAACGCTGGATTCGCGCCGTGTTGCGCGCCGAGAGCGCGGGCGACGTGCGGGCGATTTCATCGGCCGGCGCGATGGGGTTGATGCAGGTTATGCCCGACACCTGGGCGGGCTTGCGCATCCGCTACCAGCTTGGCCGCAATCCCTATCAGCCGCGTGACAACATCCTCGCAGGCACGGCCTACCTGCGCGAGATGTGGGATCGCTACGGCAATGTCGGCGCGATGCTCGCGGCCTACAATGCCGGCCCCGGTCGCTACGACGAGCATCGTTCAACCGGCCGCCCGCTGCCGGCCGAGACACGCGCCTATGTCGCCGCGCTCACTCCGATCTTGAGCGGCGCAGCTGCATCCGAAGCGCCGTCATCGGCATCGCCACCGCCGCCCGACTGGCGCGACGCACCGCTCTTTATCGTGCGGCCGAGCGACAGCCGGGCAACCGCCGCGCAGTCGTCCAGCGCGCAATCCGGCGACCTGTTTGCGTCCGCTTCGGAGCGGGATCGCCGATGAAAATCGCCTACGCGGACCCGCCCTATATCGGCTGCGCACACCTCTATCGCGACCATCCCGACTATGCCGGCGAGGTCGATCACGCGCGCCTGATAGAGCGGCTGGAGCGCGACTTTGACGGCTGGATATTGCACGCCGCCGCGACGCCGCGTTCCATCGCGACGCTCGCGCCTTTGGTCGAGCGGACGGGCGCGCGGTGGATGGCCTGGGTGAAGGGATTCGCCGCGTTCAAGCGCAATATCCCCGTCGCCTTCGCGTGGGAGCCGGTCATCGTGAAGGCCGCGCGAAAGCCTGTCGTCAGCAAGCGGCTGGTGATGCGGGACTGGATTCAGGAGAGCATCACCCTGCGGCGCGGCCTCACTGGCGCAAAGCCGGAAGCGGTCTGCCATTGGGCGTTCGAGATGGTCGCCGCGCGCCCCGACGACACGCTCGACGACCTGTTTCCCGGCAGCGGCGCGGTCGCCGAAGCGTGGCGCACATGGCGTCTCAAATTCGCATTGCCGGACGAGCCGGCGGCGCGGGTCGCCGCACCCATCGTTGTGCAGGATCAGGCAGCGGATGGAGCAAGTTCATGAAGGCCGGAGGGGCAGAGAAGGTCGAAGGAGCGGAGGGCAAGATAAAGGAAACCGGCACTACGCTGGCCGGATTTCTGAATTTGTTGTTGTCTGCACACTGGTTAGGTGGTCCGCAAGCGGCACCATGCTTTTTGATCCCGCGTGCCGCGATCTTGCGCAAAGCCTTGGCTTTGCTGGAGTTCGACCGGCACCATGACCGCCGAACGCCCGATTTTCTTGAGTTTTGGCCGGAGGCGCGTCCATGAGCGCCGACGACGAAAACCGCTTCCGACCGAAGCCCGGCCGCATCCGATCCGACGCGCGGCCGGGCAAAACCAAGAGCTTTCTCACGCAGGCGAAGAAGATCGCGCGGCAGCACAGCACCGCGCCATCCAGATCATCGCCACGCCCAGGCAAGACCCCGACAGCCAAGGGCGGCAAGGGCGCGCGTTCGTCAGGAGGACCGGGCGTTCGGCGCGGGCGTGGCGCGGCCTTCGTTCGCGCCCGCACTCTGTCAGGTGGATGGCGGCACAGCGCGCCCGGAATGCGGCGCGTCGTCGTCAAGACCCGCTACGTCAAGGACGCCGGGAGGAACGGAAGGGCGGCCGCTCATCTGCGCTATATCCAGCGCGACGGCACGTCGCGCGATGGCGAGCGCGGGCAACTCTATTCGGCGACCGAGGACCGCGCCGATGGCGCTGCCTTCCTTGATCGCGGCAAGGACGACCGCCACCAGTTCCGATTCATCGTCTCGCCGGAGGACGGCGCGGACCTGTCGGACCTGACAGCCCATACCCGCGACCTCATGCGCCAGGTGGAGGCCGACCTTGGCACGAAACTCGATTGGGTCGCGGTCAATCACCACAACACCGGCCATCCCCATGTGCATGTCATCGTGCGAGGCAAGGACGACCTGGGCGAGAACCTTGTCATCAACGGCGACTATCTCGCCAACGGCATCCGCGAGCGGGCGAGCGAGCTTGCGACGCTTGAGCTCGGCCAAGTGACCGAGATCGAGCAGACCCGCAAGCTGTCGGCCGAGATCGACCAGGACCGTTTCACCCGCATCGACCGGGCTATGGTCGAGGAAGCCGACGACAGGTTCCTCGACCTTCGCCAAGAGCCGGCCGAGACGCGCCGCCAGTTCAATCGCGCCCTGCGCCTGCGCCGTCTCGCCAAGCTGGACAAGATGGGGCTTGCGACCGAGCACGCGCCGGGCGTTTGGGAATTGAGCGAGCGCATGGAGCCGACTTTGCGCGAGATGGGCGAGCGCGGCGACACCATCCGCAACATGCACAAGGCGCTAAAGGCCGATGGCCTGGAGCGCGACCCGCTCACCTTCCAAATCCATGACGGGCCGCCCGAAAAACCCATCGTCGGCCGCGTCGTCGATAAGTATCTGTCCGATGAGCTGGGCGAGAACCTGACCGTTGTGGTGGACGGGATCGACGGCCGGACCCACCATGTCGCCGGCATCGACCCGGCCCGCGTCGAGGATGCGCGTATCGGCAGCGTCATCGAGATCGGCCCGGCCGACACCGCGCAGCGGCCATCCGACCGGAGCATTGCCGCCATCGCCGAGGATGGCAGCTATCGGCCGAGCCGCCATCTGGAACAGGCGAAGTTCGAGGGGCGCGTTCCAGGCGGCGACTATGAGGGCTATGTCGATGCTCATGTGCGCCGGCTGGAGGCATTGCGCCGCGCCGGGATCGTCGAGCGGATCGACGCCGATCAATGGCGCATCCCCGAAGATTTCGAGAGCCGCGCCGCCGCCTACGATGCCGGCCGCAACCGGCAGGCCAGCGTTCGCGTCCTTTCGGTGCTCGACCTTGAAAAGCAGATCGGCGCGGACGGCGCGACCTGGCTCGACCGGCGATTGGTCACGTCCGACGCATCCGACCTTACGCCGGCCGGCTTCGGCCAACAGGTGCGCGAGGCAATGGACCAGCGCCGCGAGCATCACATCGACCAGGGCGACGCCACCCGCAGCCGGGACGGCCGAATCTTCTATCGGCGCAATCTTCTCGCGACGCTACGCGAGCGCGAGGTTGCCAGCGTTGGGGCAGAGATCGCCGCGAGCAAGGCGCTGCCGTTCCGGGCTGCCACGGACGGCGAAACCGTCAGCGGGAAGTTCACCGGCACCGTGCAGATAACCAGCGGCAAGTTCGCCATCGTCGAGAAGGCGCATGAGTTCACCCTTGTTCCGTGGCGGCCAGTCATCGACCGCCAGCTCGGCCGTGAGGTGATGGGCGTCGTGCAGGGTGGTTCGGTATCGTGGCAGCTCGGCCGGCAGAGGGGGCTAGGAATATAGCTGATTGGCGATCAACCACGCTTCAAAAAGCAGGTCGCCGTCGCGGTCGCAAGGAGTTTGCCTTCGGTGGATTTCAAGGTGCCTTCCGATGTGGCGAGATTTCGAGATACGTGGACGATGTTTCCTTCCGCCACGAGTTCTTGATCGCGCGGCACCGGCCGCAGCATTTTTACCTGAAGGTCAATCGTGCCGTAGCCGACGCCAGCCTCCAACATCGAGTGAACGGCGCAGCCTGTGACAGAATCGAGCACAGCAGAGGCGAATCCGCCGTGGACCCCACCGAGCGGATTCAGATGCCGTCCATCGGCGCGCGCCAATATCTTCACACGACCTTCATCGACCTCCACGAATCTCATGGGAACAGTCTCTGTCATCGGCGAAGGCGGAAAGCGGTTGTCCACGATGGCGCGCAGCAGCTCTAGGCCCGATACCTCCAGAGGGTTCATAACATTTCCAGTCCTGATTAAATTTCAAACGAGAAGCGATCCGAAAACGACTTCGGTGAATTGCTTCAACGGCGCGTCGCTCTTTTCCGCGCGCATCCGTAGAAGCGCCCCTTCCCAACTGTTGAGAAGGAATTGCGCCAGCGTCGAAGCGGGTTGCGGATTGCGGATTGCGCCGGCCTCCTGTGCTTCGGCGATGCAATCTTCAAAAAGGCCACTCCATGTCCTGAAATGGACGGCGATCCGTTCGCGGATCGCGGCGCTATGGTCAGCAACTTCAAGGCTCATGTTTCCGAGCAGACAGCCGCGCGCATAGTCACCCTGCGCGAAACCTCGGTTTCGCTCGTCGAAATAGCCGCGCAGGCGTTCAAGCGGCGGCACATTTTTGTCGAGCAGCAAAGCACGCAGGCCCTCAAGGGCGCTATCGAAATAGAAATCGACCACCGCGCGACCGAAGTCTTCCTTACTGTCAAAGTAGTTGTAGAAGGAGCCTTTCGGAACCTGCACGGCATCCACGATTTCCTTGATCCCGGTCGCGGAATAGCCCGCGTCGTGGAGCATTCGCGTCCCGGCGCGCAAAAGATTGTCGCGGGTATGGGGATTTGGTTTTGGCCCGCGACGGGCGGGCGTTGCTTGCAGTCCCATAGTCGAGCCTCAAATATATGACTGGTCGTCTTATATTTGATCGGATTTGGCTCTTGTCAAGGCCGTTGACGCCTGCAAGCCAGCCCTCCCGCTTCGTCGCGCACCCGCAAACAGGCTGGCAGCGGGCGGTTTCCCTGGAAGGATCATGGCTTGCCTTTTGCAAGACGACTGGTCATATATAATTTCTATAGCGGCGTAAGAAGGCCGCTTGTCGGGAATCATGCTTGCCACGCCGCTGGCGTTCGGGCGGCCGTCTGCAAAGGATCGTTTCACATGTCGTCATCGTCGGACGAGATCGCCGTTTCACATCGCACAACCAGCCCCCGCCAGGTTTTCGCGATTGTCTGCGTTGGCGTTCTTCTCGCCAATATTGATCTATTCGCCGTCAACATTGCGCTTCCCAAAATGGCCGCCGAATTTCACGGCGCGAGCCTTGAAGACGTGTCATGGGTGCTGAACGCCTATGCCATCGCTTACGCCGCGCTGCTGGTGTTCTTCGGGCGGCTATCGGAGGGCTACAGCCGCGACGGCAGTTTCATTCTTGGGGTGGCGATATTCGCCGCAGCGGCCGCCGCAGGCGCGGCAGCGACCAACTTATGGATATTGGTGGCGCTTCGTGTCGTGCAGGCGGCCGGTGCGGCGCTCATGACGCCAGCGTCTCTTGGCCTTCTACTGGCAACGTTCCCGCCTGACAAACGTGGCGGTGCGGTGCGGGACTGGTCGGCCGTCGCCGGCCTTGCCGCCGCGCTTGGCCCGCTTCTCGGCGGATTGCTGGTTTCGATAAGCTGGCGCTGGATATTCATCGTCAACGCCGCCATCGGTGCGGTCGCGATATTGATCGCGTGGCGAAAACTCCCAAAGGTTCCCGGCCACGACATTGAGCGGCCGAGCTTCATCGCCGCCCTGCTTGTGACTGGCGGCACCTGTGCGCTGATTTTCGCCATTGTCAAAATCAACGCATGGGGCTGGAGTTCACCGGCTATTAGCGGCAGCATCGCCTTGTCCGCAGCCTTGCTGGCCCTGTTTGTCTGGCACAGCCTGCGTTCCCAAAATCCGCTTATCGATCCGACGCTGTTCCGCATCCGGCCGTTCTCCGGCGCGTCTCTGGCGATGTTCCCGTATTCCATCACCTTCGGCGCGATGCTGTTCTCTGTCGCCTTGTGGGGTCAAACCGCATGGGGATGGTCGGCGCTGGAAACCGGCTTGGCCATCATTCCGGGGCCGCTGCTCATGTCGGTTACATCGCTGCTCCTGACCGGAAAGCTGATCGCGCGATTCGGAACGGCCCCTGTCGTGACGGCTGGCATCGTCTTCGTCATTGCCGCCTTCCTGTTCTGGACTTCCTGCCTCACCCTTGAGCCGAACGTCGCCTATGTGGTGCTCGGCATGTCGCTCAACGGGATCGGCGTCGGCCTAACCTTCCCGACGCTGATGGGGGTCAGCACCCATGCGCTGCCCCCATCTTCGTTCGCGACAGGCTCCGGCATGGTCAACATGATCCGGCAGGCAGCAATCGCGATTGGGGTTGCGGTCTTCGTCGCCATTGTCGGCTCCCCGGCATCGCCGGAAGAACGCCTAGCGGCGTTTCAGATCGGTTGGTGGGTCATGGCTGCAATCACCGCCATAACGCTTATCCCCACGCTTCTGCTTCTTCGGGCGGTCGAGGGAAAGCGCGAGGGCTAGGCCCGAAATCTCGCGATCCCTCACGCTCCTGTCCTCTTGGGGTTGATTTATTTAAGACGACTGGTCATATATAATTAATGGGCCGGAATGCCGGCCATCGGAATCGCGACCGCGCATCACGAAAGGAACGCCTTGCATGTCCACACCCTCGCTGTTCACGCCGCTGCGTATCGGCCGCTATGAGCTGGCCCATCGCGTCGTCATGGCTCCGCTCACCCGCATGAGGGCCGAGGCCGGCAATGTGCCGAATGCGCTCGCCCCGGACTATTACAGCCAGCGCGCCACGCCGGGCGGCCTCATCATCGCGGAGGCAACGCAGGTCACGCCCTACGGACAGGGCTACCCGTCAACGCCGGGCATCCACTCGGCCGAGCAGGTCGCGGGCTGGAAGAAAGTCACCGACGCCGTTCACGCCAAGGGCGGCACCATGTTCCTGCAACTGTGGCATGTCGGGCGGGCCTCGCATTCGAGCTTTCAGCCGGGCGGCGTGCTGCCGGTCGGGCCGTCAGCCATCGCCATCACCAGCCAGAAATCGTTCACCCCGGAATGGAAGCAGGTTCCCTACGAAACTCCGCGTGCGCTGGAGTTAGAGGAAATCCCCGGCATCATCGACGCCTATCGCGAGGGCGCGCGCAACGCGATGGCGGCCGGGTTCGACGGCGTGGAAGTCCATGCCGCCAACGGCTATCTGCTGGAGCAATTCCTTCATAGCAGCTCGAACAAGCGCACCGATAGTTACGGCGGATCGGTCGAGAACCGCGCCCGCCTGCTTCTGGAAGTCACGCAGGCCGTGACCGAGATATGGGGCAAGGATCGCGTCGGCGTGCGCATGTCGCCGTTCAACGTCTATGGCGATGTGGGCGACGACGATCCGATTGCGCTCTACAGCCACGTCTTCGCCCGATTGACGGAAATCGACGTTGCCTACGCGCACATGATTGTGGAACGTGATGGCCCCGGTTTCGACGGGGAGAAGCCGCCGGAAATCGACCAGCTTCGCCCGTTTTGGAGCAAACCTCTGATCCTTGCTGGTGGCTTCACCGGCGAGACGGCCGAACAGGCGATCCGGTCGGGCCGCGCTGACGCCATCGCCTTCGGCCGGCTGTTCATCGCCAATCCCGACTTGCCGCACCGGCTCAAGATCGGTGCGCCGCTCAATCACCACGACCGCAAGACTTTCTACGGCGGCGGCGCGGCCGGTTACGTCGATTATCCGGCGCTCGAAGTCGCCAACGATTGAAGACCATTCGCCGGGGCCTTGCAGCGCCATCGTCCCGGCCTTTCCTCCACCAACGAGAACAGGAGTTAAAGATGAAAGTTGCTCTTTTGGCCGCAACGGGCCGCGCCGGTAGCACCATCCTTCCCGAGCTGATTTCGCGCGGGCATGAAGTGATCGCGGTCGCCCGCAATCTCGGCAAGCTGCCGGCCGACCTTCCGGCGACCGTCAAGCCGGTTCAGGACGATTTGAGCGATGCGGACCGGCTGGCGAAGATCATCGCCGGCGCTGACGTGGCCGTCAGCGCGTTCGGGCCGTCCATGTCCGATCCGCGCTATACGAGCGATCAGGCTTACACCGACCAGCTCGTGGACGTGACGGAGCGGGTTATTGCGGCCGTCGAAAAGGCCGGCGTTCCCCGCTTGCTCGTGGTCGGCGGCGCGGGGTCGCTCTGGTTCTCGCCGGGCGTGACGGTGCTCGATTCCGGCCACTGGCCGGAGCAGTATGTGCCAATCGCGAAATCGCATGTGAAGGCTTTCGCCAAGCTCAGAGCGTCCCGCATCAACTGGACCTATTTCAGCCCGCCCATGTCGATCACCCCCGGCGAGCGCACCGGCAAATTCCGCCTTGGCGGTGACGATATCGTCAAGGACGCGGAAGGTAAGAACCGTATTTCCTTTGAGGATTACGCTATCGCTCTGGTCGATGAACTCGAAAAGCCCGCGCATGAGCGAGCACGTTTCACCATCGGCTATTAATTTGGGGTGCGGCGCTAGCGGTAGATCGGGATCGTCATGCCTTGAAGCGGAAGCCAATCGGAAGGCTGGCGCAATCACCGTGACCGCCTGACCTGCACGCTTCAAAGCAACGGCAACCATGCGGCAACGGCGTTCCAAGGATGCGCAGACGGTAAGCCCGCCTAAACTGCTTGGCGGACGTATTCCTATGGCTGCGCTAATCCAGACGCTCGCCGTCGCCGAACATCTGAACTTCCGCCACGCCGCCAACGCGCTTGGCGTCAGCCTGTCAAGCGTCAGCGCCCGCGTGAAGGCGCTAGAAGAAGAACTTGGCGTTCTCCTGTTCGAGCGCCACGCACGAGGCGTCCGGCTGACAGAGGCCGGACGCCACTTCGTCGAGCAGGTGGCGGCTGGCGTCGATCAACTCGACCAAGCCGTGAAGACCGCTAGTATGGCGGCATCAGGAGAATCTGGCCGCCTCCGTATCGGCGTTCATGCCCTAATTCCTCGCAGCTTCCTTGCCGAATTGATCGGCCAGTATCGCGAGGACCATCCCGGCATCGACGTAGAGATTAGCGAAGGAACCGCCCGCGATACGGTCATGCAGCTTCGCGACAACCGGCTGGATATCGTGTTTCTTGCCGGCGCACCCGAATTGCCTGATTGTCATTCACGACAACTATGGACCGAACCTCTCGTTGCGGCGCTGCCGGATAACCATCCGCTTGCCGACCGCGTTGCCGTTACCTGGGCCGATCTTGCAGGTGAAACATTTCTTGTCCGTCGCGGCGGCACCGGACCACAGGTGAATGACCACATCGTTCTTCGCCTTGCCGGACGCTGGCCGGCATCATCCATCCAACGCTTCGATGTTGAGCGCGGCACCTTGCTTTCGATGGTCGGACAAGGCTTCGGCATCACTATATTCGGCGCAGCCACGTCGCTGCTGCAAACCTCCGGCGTGGTCTTCGTCCGGTTCGCAGATGAGCCGGAGCCGGTCCCATTCTCGGCCGTCTGGTCGCCGTTCAATCAAGGAACTTGCTCGACTTGGCGAGCGCGATGGGCCGGGCCGATCCGTCTGGATTAAACTTCCGCGATTCGTCCGGGCCGGCCGCGCATCAGTAACAACGACGTATGGCAGCCTAAGCGCAACCCGTCCTATTTGCCGCCGATAGTATCCGGCGGCCCTCCGGCATCCTCTTTCCTGTTGCTTGTCCCATATTTGCCTACTCTCTGATCGGCTCCGTCTCTTTTCTAGACTGGAGCCTTTATGCGCGGAGGCCGAATCCTTTGGGGTCAGATCGCCGTGGTTTTCACCATCGTTATGGTGACGACCTGGGCGGCGACGCAATGGACGGCATGGCGGCTCGGCTTTCAGGCGCAACTTGGCAATCCATGGTTCGAGTTGGCCGGCTGGCCGATCTACTACCCGCCCGCGCTGTTCTGGTGGTGGTATGCGTTCGACGCTTATGCGCCTTCGATCTTCGTCGAGGGCGGTGTCATCGCGGCGTCCGGCGGCATCCTCGCCATCGTCGCGGCCATCACCATGTCCATCATCCGGGCGCGGGAGGCACGCAACGTCGCGACCTATGGTTCGGCGCGATGGGCGGAGGACAAGGAAATCCGCTCGGCCGGGCTGCTCGGCCCCGATGGCGTCGTGCTCGGCCGGCAGGAACGCGATTACCTACGCCATGATGGACCGGAGCATGTCTTGTGCTTCGCGCCGACCCGTAGCGGCAAAGGCGTCGGCCTCGTCGTGCCGACCCTGTTGACGTGGCCGGGAAGCTGCATCGTCCACGACATCAAGGGTGAGAACTGGACCCTGACGGCCGGCTTCCGGGCGAAGCACGGCCGCGTCCTGCTGTTTGACCCCACGAACGCGAAGTCGTCGGCCTACAATCCGCTGCTGGAGGTGCGGCAAGGCGAATGGGAAGTCCGCGACGTTCAGAACATCGCGGATATTCTCGTCGATCCCGAAGGGAGCTTGGACAAAAGGAATCATTGGGAAAAGACCTCCCATTCGCTTCTGGTCGGCGCGATCCTCCACGTCCTCTATGCCGAACCCGACAAGACCTTGGCAGGCGTCGCCAACTTCCTGTCCGATCCCCGCCGCCCGGTCGAGGCGACCTTGCGCGCAATGATGGACACGCCGCACCTGGGCGAAGCCGGTGTTCACCCCGTCATAGCGTCGTCGGCGCGGGAGCTGTTGAACAAGAGCGAGAACGAACGCAGCGGCGTGCTTTCCACCGCTATGTCGTTTCTCGGCCTCTACCGCGATCCGGTTGTGGCGCGTGTGACGGCGCGGTGCGACTGGCGCATTGCCGATCTTGTCGGAAGCAAGAAGCCGGTCAGCCTCTACCTTGTCGTCCCGCCGTCCGACATCAACCGCACCAAGCCGCTCATTCGCCTGATCCTCAACCAGATCGGCAGGCGGTTGACCGAGGATTTGAACACGACAGGCAAGCGCCACCGCCTGTTGCTCATGCTGGACGAGTTTCCCGCGCTCGGCCGCCTCGACTTTTTCGAGAGCGCCTTAGCCTTCATGGCGGGCTACGGGATCAAATCCTTCCTGATCGCGCAAAGCCTCAACCAGATCGAAAAGGCTTACGGCGCGAACAACAGCGTCCTCGATAATTGCCATATCCGCGTTGCTTTCGCGACGAACGACGAGAGGACCGCAAAACGGATCAGTGACGCGCTCGGCACCGCGACCGAAATGCGCGATTCCACCAACTACGCAGGGCACAGACTAGCACCGTGGCTGGGGCATTTGATGGTGTCGCGGCAGGAGACGGCCCGGCCGTTGCTCACGCCGGGCGAGATCATGCAGCTCCCACCATCCGACGAAATCGTGATGGTCGCGGGAACGCCGCCGATCCGGGCCGCAAAGGCGCGCTATTTCGAGGACGCGCGGTTCATGGAACGCATCCTGACCCCGCCTGATCCGGCAGCGATCCCGCCGCCGCGAACCCGTCATCCGACGATTGGTCGAGCCGCGTCGTCGCGGCGACGAAAGCAGCGGCCCCGGCCCCGGCTGGCGGGACCGAAGGCGATCCGGCCAATGCCGGCATCCGCCGCGAGCCGGAATTGCCGGAGCATGAGGAAATCGTCGCTCTGCCAGGCCCGCCGGTTCAGGACTTCGATTTTCTGGACGACGAGCCAGATGTTGACGCCGCCAAGGCCCGCGCGCTGCGCCAGCGGATGCGGATGGTGGCGCGGCAAGCGTCGCTCGACCCCGGCGACGGCATCGAGCTTTGAAGGGCACGCCCATGACCACACGCACCCGCATGAATGTTTATTTCGCCCCGGACTTGCTCGCCCAGGTCGAGGCGCTGGCGCTGCGCCGGCAAGTGTCGAAATCCGCGATCATCGAGGCGGCCGTCGCATCCTTCCTGTCCGGCGACACTTCGGATCGGCTGGAGGCGGCCATGTCGCGCCGCCTCGACAAGCTCGGCCGCGAGATCCACGCGCTCGACGAGGATCTAGCCGTGCTCGGCGAAACCGTCTCACTGTTCGTCAACATCTGGCTTGCCTCGACGCCGCCGCTGCCGGAGAGCGCGCAAGCGTCCGCGCGCGCGAAAGGTGCCGAACGGTTCGAGGGCTTCATGCAGACCCTTGGCAAGCGTTTGGCGACCGGAGACAGGTTCCTCAAAGAGCTTTCGCGCGACTTCGATTCGCTTCGCGATAGTCCAGCGCAAGAGCAGTTCGAGGCGGATAGCGGACAAGCCTGAATTTTCAAACCGTCCTATTCGCCGCCGATAGCCGCCGATCACCGCATCCGCTTCGATACTTGTTGAATCGGCCCGACTTCCGGCTCTTTTAATCAGCCCCGTTGCGGGGACCGTCTGTCGCGCCCCGTCAAGAATCGGGGCCAATATTGACCACCACATACCACAAGCCGGAAGCGATCCAGCGCGGCGCGCGCATGTTGCGCACGGCGCTTGGGCCTGCCATCGCGCGCTTCCTCGAAGACCCGGCCGTGGTCGAGGTCATGCTGAATCCCGATGGCCGGATTTGGATCGACCGACTTTCCGAAGGGCTGGCCGACACAGGCGAAACCATGTCGCCGGCCGATGGCGAACGCATCGTGCGGCTCGTCGCGCATCATGTCGGCGCGGAGGTTCACGCGCGATCCCCGCGCGTCTCGGCTGAATTGCCGGAGAGCGGCGAGCGGTTCGAGGGGCTTTTGCCGCCTGTCGTCGCAGCACCCGCCTTCGCCATCCGCAAGCCCGCCGTCGCGGTGTTCACGCTCGACGACTATGTGGCGGCCGGCATCATGTCCGCCGATCAGGCCGAGATGCTACGCGCGGCAGTTTCGTCCCGCGCGAACATCCTCGTCGCGGGCGGCACATCGACCGGCAAAACGACGCTCACCAACGCCTTGCTCGCCGAAGTGGCCAAGGGTGCGGATCGCGTCGTCATCATCGAGGACACGCGCGAGCTGCAATGCCGCGCGGAAAACCTTGTCTCGCTGCGAACGAAAGATGGCGTGGCGACGCTCTCCGATCTTGTGCGCTCGTCGCTGCGCCTGCGCCCCGACCGCATTCCCATCGGCGAGGTGCGCGGCGCGGAAGCGCTGGACCTGCTCAAAGCATGGGGCACCGGCCATCCGGGCGGCATCGGCACCATCCACGCCGGCACCGGCATCGGCGCGCTGCGCCGCCTTGAACAGCTCATTCAAGAGGCTGTCGTCACGGTCCCCCGCGCCCTGATCGCGGAAACCATCGACCTCGTTGCCGTCCTTGCCGGTCGCGGCTCCGCGCGCCGGCTGGCCGAACTCGCCCGCGTCGAAGGGCTGGGGCCGGACGGCGACTACCGCATCACCCCCGCAACCCCCGCCAGCACAGGAGAACCCGAATGAAACCGTCTGCCTTCAACACAAACATCAATCCGGCCGAGCCGCCGGCCCGCTCCATCCTGCGCGATCACGTCAAGCGTCTCGCCAGTTCGACCGCGATCATGACCATCATGGCGATGGCGGCGACGCCTGCTCATGCGTCCGGCTCGTCGATGCCGTGGGAACAGCCCTTGCAGCAAATCCTGCAATCCATCGAGGGGCCGGTTTCCAAGGTGGTGGCCGTTATCATCATCATCGTGACCGGCCTCACGCTCGCCTTCGGCGACACCAGCGGAGGCTTCCGCCGCCTCATCCAGATCGTGTTCGGCCTGTCGATAGCCTTCGCCGCGTCGAGCTTTTTCCTGTCGTTCTTCTCGTTCGGCGGCGGGGCGCTCATTTGATGGCGGCTGTCCTCGAACAACTCGACGCGGTGCCGGGATTTTCCGTTCCGGTTCATCGGGCGCTGACCGAGCACATCATGCTCGGCGGCGCACCGCGCTCCATCGCCATCATGAACGGGACGCTGGCCGGGGCCGTGGGCCTTGGCCTGCGCCTCTGGCTTGTCGGGCTGGCGATATGGGCCATCGGCCACTTCGCGGCCGTATGGGCGGCGAAACGCGACCCGCTGTTTGTGGAAGTCGGCCGCCGTCATCTGCGTATCCCCGCGAACCTCGTAGCGTGAGGGCGCGGCCATGATGAATATCGCCGAATATCGCCGCACCGCCAGCCGGCTTGCCGACTTTCTGCCCTGGGCCGCGCTCGTCGGCCCCGGCATCGTCTTGAACAAGGACGGCTCATTCCAGCGCACCGCGAAGTTTCGCGGGCCGGATTTGGATTCCGCCGTCGCGGCCGAGCTGGTCGCGGTCGCCGGCCGCATCAACAACGCCTTCCGCCGTCTCGGATCGGGCTGGAGCATTTTCGTCGAGGCGCAGCGAAGCGAAGCCGCGACCTATCCCGACAGCACCTTTCCCGATCCCGCGTCGGCCTTGCTCGACGCCGAGCGCAAGGCCGCGTTCGAGGAAGCCGGCGCGCATTTCGTGTCGGGCTATTTCCTGACCTTCCTCTATCTACCGCCAGCCGAGGAAGCCGCCCGCGCCGAGACATGGCTTTACGAGGGGCGCGAGCAATCGGGCGTCGATCCCCATGAAGTCATGCGCGCCTTCATCGACCGCACCGACCGCGTGCTCGCCTTGCTCGACGGCTTCATGCCGGAATGTGCATGGCTCGACGATAGCGAGACGCTGACCTACCTGCATTCCACCATCTCGACCAACCGGCATCGCGTGCGCGTGCCCGAAGTGCCGATGCACCTCGACGCGCTGCTCGCCGACCAGCCGTTGACGGGCGGGCTGGAGCCGCGCCTTGGCGGCCAGCATCTTCGCGTCCTCACCATCATCGGTTTCCCGACAGCGACGACGCCCGGCCTGCTCGACGAGTTGAACCGGCTGGCCTTCCCGTATCGCTGGAGCACCCGCGCGATCCTGCTCGACAAGACCGATGCGACCCGGCTGCTCACCAGGATCAGGCGGCAATGGTTCGCCAAGCGCAAGAGCATCGCCGCGATCTTGAAAGAGGTGATGACGAACGAGCAATCCGCGCTCGTGGATACCGACGCCGCCAACAAGGCGCTCGACGCCGACATGGCCTTACAGGAGCTTGGGGCGGACGTGGCGGGCATGGCTTACGTCACCGCGACCATCACGGTTTGGGATGCCGATCCCCGGATAGCCGACGAGAAATTGCGGCTCGCCGAGAAGGTCGTCCAGGGCCGCGACTTCACGGCGATGGTGGAGACAGTCAACGCGGTTGACGCATGGCTCGGCAGCTTGCCCGGCCACGCCTATGCAAACGTCCGGCAGCCTCCCATCAGCACCTTGAATCTCGCCCACATGATGCCGCTTTCGGCATTGTGGGCGGGGCCGGAACGGGACGAGCATTTCGGTGCGCCCCCTCTGCTTTATGCAAAGACCGAAGGCTCGACCCCGTTCCGGTTATCCCTCCATGTCGGCGACGTGGGCCATACCCTCGTCGTCGGCCCAACCGGCGCGGGCAAATCCGTGCTGCTCGCGCTCATGGCCTTGCAGTTCCGGCGCTACGCCCGCAGCCAGGTTTTCGCCTTCGACTTCGGCGGTTCGATCCGCGCCGCGTCGCTCGCGATGGGGGGCGACTGGCACGACCTGGGCGGTGGTCTGACCGAAGGTTCGGACGCCTCCGTTTCGCTCCAGCCGCTCGCCCGCATCCACGACACCTATGAACGCGCCTGGGCGGCCGACTGGATCGTGGCGATCCTCATGCGTGAAGGCGTCGCCATCACGCCGGAAGCAAAGGAACACATCTGGACGGCGCTGACATCACTGGCCTCCGCGCCCGTCGAGGAACGCACCATCACTGGCCTTGCGGTCCTGTTGCAATCCAACGACCTCAAACAAGCCCTTCGGCCCTATTGCGTCGGCGGCGCTTACGGCCGGCTTCTCGACGCCGAGGCCGAGCACCTTGGCAGTTCGGACGTGCAGGCGTTCGAGATCGAGGGGCTTGTCGGAACCGGCGCGGCCGGGCCGGTCCTAGCGTATCTCTTTCACCGCATCGGCGACAGGTTGGACGGGCGGCCGACGCTGCTCATCATCGACGAGGGTTGGCTTGCGCTGGACGACGAGGGTTTCGCCGGCCAGCTTCGCGAATGGCTCAAAACGCTGCGCAAGAAAAACGCCAGCGTCATCTTCGCCACGCAAAGCCTTTCCGACATTGACGGCAGCAACATCGCGCCTGCGATCATCGAAAGCTGCCCGACGCGGCTGCTCTTGCCGAATGAACGCGCCATCGAGCCGCAGATCACCGCCATCTATCGGCGGTTCGGCCTGAATGACCGGCAAATCGAAATCCTCGCGCGGGCGACGCCGAAGCAGGATTATTACTGCCAGTCGCGGCGCGGCAATCGCCTGTTCGAGCTGGGCCTGTCCGAAATCGGCCTCGCGCTCTGCGCCGCATCCTCCAAATCCGATCAGACCTTGATTGCGCAGATCGTCGCCGAGCACGGCCGCGACGGCTTCCTCGCCGCATGGCTCGCCGCCCGCGAAGTCGGCTGGGCCGTCGATCTTCTCCCGACCTTCCCGACCTTCATCCCCTCAACCGAAAAGGAGTCCCATCCATGACCATTCGTCTTTTCCGCTCGCGCGCCGTCTTCATGGCCGCGTCCATGCTCGCCGCGCCGCTGGCGCTCGCGCCCATGTTCGCCACGCCCGCGCACGCCATCATCGTGTTCGACCCGTCGAACTATGCGCAAAACGTGCTGACCGCCGCGCGCACGCTGGAGCAGATCACCCACCAGATCACGAGCCTGCAAAACGAAGCGCAGATGCTTATCAATCAGGCGCGTAATCTCGCGAGCCTTCCATATTCGGCGCTCCAGCAGATTCAGCAATCGGTTCAGAAGACGCAGCAGCTTTTGAACCAGGCGCAGAACATCGCCTTCAACGTTCAGCAGATCGACCAGGCGTTTCAAAGCCAATACGGCAACGTGTCCATGTCGGCGAGCGACCAGCAGCTCGTCGCCGATGCGCGCACCCGCTGGAAAAACACGGTCGGCGGCTTGCAGGACGCAATGCGCGTGCAAGCTGGCGTCGTCGGCAACATCGACACCAACCGCACGCAAATGTCGGAGCTTGTCGGCCGCAGTCAGTCGGCGACCGGCGCGCTCCAGGCGACGCAGGCCGGTAATCAGATTCTCGCGCTCCAGTCGCAGCAGCTTTCCGACCTTGTGGCGCTTCTCGCCGCCAACGGCCGGGCGGGCGCACTGACCGAGGCCGAACGCGCGGCAGCGGCCGAACAGGGCCGCGAGCAGCGCCGCCGCTTCCTAACGCCGGGTTCGGGCTACCAGCCCGGCAATGCGCAGATGTTCAACAACGGCAATTGAGGGCGGGCGCATGGACGGCAAGTTGCTGGCGCGCATCGGCGCAATCGTGTTCGTCGCCATCGCCATCACGGCGACGGCCATCGAAATGACCCGCAAGGAAGACGTGCCGGCGCAGGCGCCGGCACGTCTCGTCCCGCCCGGACGTGACGTGCTGCGCGACGGGCAGCGGCGATGCCAGCAGCTTGGCCAGAAAGCGGCCGACGACGCGGAATGCCTGCGCGTATGGGCCGAAACACGCGACCGCTTTCTCGGTCGGACCCACGCGCCGGCCGCACCGGAAGGGCGGTGACGTGATGGGCGGCGCGGGAGTCATCGACAACTTTCTCGGCACCTTCACCCGCTATATCGACAGCGGGTTCGGGCTGCTATCCGGCGAAGTCGCCTTCGTGGCGACGACGCTCATCGTCATCGACGTGACGCTCGCGGCCCTGTTCTGGAGCTGGAGCGCGGACGACGACATTTTCGCCCGGCTGGTGAAGAAGACGCTGTTCGTCGGCGTCTTCGCCTACCTGATTTCCAACTGGAACAGCCTCGCGAAAATCGTGTTCGACAGCTTCGCGGGCCTGGGCCTGAAAGCGAGCGGGACGGGATTTTCAGCCGCCGACCTGATGCGGCCCGGCAAGGTCGCGCAAACCGGCCTCGACGCGGCCCGGCCGCTGCTCGACTCCATTTCCGATCTTATGGGCTGGGTCGCATTCTTCGAGAACTTCATCCAGATCGCGTGCCTGCTGTTCGCCTGGGCACTGGTCATCCTCGCGTTCTTCATCCTGGCGATCCAGCTTTTCGTGACGCTGATCGAGTTCAAATTGAGCACGCTGGCAGGCTTCGTGCTCATCCCGTTCGGCCTGTTCGGCAAGACCGCCTTCATGGCCGAGCGCGTGCTTGGCAACGTAATTTCCTCCGGCATCAAGGTTCTGGTGCTCGCCGTCATCGTCGGCATCGGCTCGACGCTGTTCAGTCAGTTCACACAGGGCTTCGGCGGCCAAACCCCAAGCATCGACGACGCCATGGCCGTCGTGCTCGCGGCGCTGTCGCTCGTCGGCCTTGGCATTTTCGGACCTGGCATTGCGTCCGGCCTTGTCAGCGGCGGCCCGCAGCTCGGCGCGGGCGCTGCTGTCGGCACCGGCCTTGCCGTTGGCGGCGCGGCGCTGGCTACAGGCGGCGCAGCCGGGCTTGCCGCAAAGGCAGGCGCAGCCGCCGTGCGTGGAGGCGCGACCGCAGCCGGCGCAGCATCCGCCGCCTACAGCCTCGGCTCGTTCGGTCAGTCAGGTGCGGCGGGCGTCGCATCCGGCCTGGGCGGCGTGGCGCACGCGGCAGGTAGCGCAGCCACGTCGCCGCTGCGCAGGGCGGCGGCAAGCGTCAAATCCAGTTTTTCCGAAGGCGTGAAAGCCGGGTTCGGCGCGACGGGCGGCACGCCGCCTACAGGATCATCCGACAGCACATCCGCATCAGCGCCGGCCACTGGCGCATCGCCTGGGTGGGCGCAGCGGATGCGGCAGGGCGGACACACCGCCCACGCCGTCCAGACAGCAGCACACGCCGTCCGCTCCGGCGACAGCCACGCCTCCGGTTCTTCCGTCAACCTCTCTGAAAGCGACCGCACATGAGCATCTTCAAACGACCCGCCGTGCATTACGGCAAGACTCCGCAACCCGAAACGCCATATCAGCGCGCCGGGCAGGTTTGGGACGAGCGCATAGGCTCGGCTCGCGTCCAGGCGCGCAACTGGCGCTATATGGCTTTCGGCTCCCTAATCCTTTCTGCCGGCTTCGCGTCCGCGCTTGTCTGGCAATCGGCGCGTGGGACCGTTGTGCCCTGGGTGGTTGAGGTTGACCGGCTCGGCCAGGCGCAAACCGTCGCGCCGGCCACGGCCGACTATCGGCCGACCGACCCGCAAGTAGCGTGGCATCTCGGCAGATTCATCGAGCAAGTCAGGAGCATCCCGGCCGATCCCATCATTGTCCGGCAGAATTGGCTACGCGCTTACGAGTGGACGACGGATCGCGGTGCGGCGGCGCTCAACGACTATGCGCGCGCGAACGACCCGTTCACGAAAGTCGGCAAGCAACAGGTTTCCGTCGAGGTATCGAGCGTCATTCGCGCCTCGCAGGATTCGTTCCGCGTCGCCTGGACCGAGCAGCACTTTGAAGACGGCAAGCTCGCCACGACGGAGCGATGGACCGCGATCCTGACCATCGTGATTCAGCCGCCGCGCGACGCCGACCGTCTCAAGGTCAATCCGCTTGGCATCTACGTCAATGCAATTTCGTGGTCGCGGGAGATGGGCCAATGAGCAAGGCTTTCCGTAAACCCGCATTCGCCGCCGTCATGTTGTCGGCGACCGCGCTGGCCGGCTGTGCGACCTACAAGCCGCCGCAAATCAGCTATGACGCCAACGTGCCGCCGCTGCCGGCGATCCCCGCGGCCGTCACCGACGACCGGCCGCGGCCGCTGCATATCCCGCCCGCCTGGACGGTCGCACGGGGCGGCCAGACCGCCAGCACGGCGACGGGGCGCGTCGAGAACGCCAATGCGGCCGCCCGCGTGCAGCCACGCCGCGAAGGCTATTACAACGCCATCCAGATTTATCCCTGGAGCGAAGGCGCGCTCTATCAGGTCTATGCCGCGCCCGGCCAGATCACCGACATTGCTCTTGAACCGGGCGAAAGCCTCACCGGCGCGGGACCGATTGCAGCCGGCGACACCGCGCGATGGGTTATCGGCGACACCGAGAGCGGCAGCGGCACGACCCGCCGCGTCCATATCCTTGTGAAGCCGACCCGGCCGGACCTCACGACCAATCTTGTCGTGACCACAGACCGCCGCACCTACATGCTCGAGCTGCGATCCGGGCAGAAGCCCTATATGCCCGCCGTGGCCTGGGCCTATCCGCAGCCGCCAGCCGGACAGCGGCAGGCCGTGCCGTCAACGCCTGTCATTCCGGCCGTCGCCGCGCGTAACTATCGCTATGGCCTGACCGGCGACAATCCGCCGTGGAAGCCCGTCGCGGTCTATGACGATGGCAGGCGCGTCTATGTCGAGTTTCCGGCCGGCATCGTCCAAGGCGAAATGCCGCCAATCTTCGTCATCGGCCCGGACGGCGAGGCGCAGATCGTCAACAGCCGCATCTATCGAAATATCCTGATCGTGGACCGCCTGTTCGGCGCGGCCGAGCTGCGCCTTGGCGGCGGCAAGAGCCAGCAGACCGTCAGGATTGTCCGCACGGACGGGAGGCCATCATGAGCGAGAATGAAACAAACGCCGCACCGATGCGGCTTCGCGCGGAAGCCCCGCGCGTCACCCGCCTGTCGCGCAAGATGATCGCCAGCGTCGGCGCTGTCGCGCTCGTCGGCATCGGCGGCGCATTGATCTATGCGCTCCAGACCCGCGACGGCGGCAAGGGCGGCGAAGAACTTTATTCGACCAGCAACCGGCAAACCGCCGATGGGCTTGCCGGCCTGCCGCGCGACTATACCGGCCCGGTCCTGGGGCCGCCGCTGCCGGGCGACCTTGGCCGCCCGATCCTCGACGCGCAGAACCGGGGCCAGCCTGTCGTTCCGCCGACGATCACCACGCCGACCGTGGATCGCGCCGAGGAACGCCGGCTCGCCGAGGAAGAAGCCGCGCGCACCAGCCGCGTGTTCTTCCAGACAGAGGCCCGCACAGGAAGCCCGGCCGCAACGCCGGGCGGCGCGACCACGCCGGGGCTTCCCGGCCTCGACCTTGCCGGCCTGACAGGGCAGCCCGGCCAGCAGACCGCGCAGGACAAGCAGCTCGCTTTCCTCAATGCGCCGGTCGATCGCCGCACGACATCGGCGGATCGCGTCATGGCTCCGGCATCGCCCTTCGTGCTCCAGGCAGGGGCCGTGATCCCGGCCGCGCTCATCACCGGCATCCGTTCCGATCTTCCGGGGCAGATCACCGCCCAGGTGACGGAGCCGATCTATGACAGCCCAACCGGCCGCATCCTGCTCGTGCCGCAGGGGACGCGGATCATCGGCCAGTATGACAACGCCGTGCAGTTCGGCCAGCGCCGCGTGCTGCTCGTCTGGAATCGCCTCATCATGCCGAACGGCCGATCTATCGTGCTGGAGCGGCAGCCGGGCGCGGACAGCCAGGGCTATGCCGGGCTTGAGGATGGCGTTGATTATCATTGGTGGGATTTGGCCAAGGCCGCCGGCCTTTCGACGCTGCTTTCGGTTGGGGCCGAGCTTGCCGTCGACGACGAGGACCGGCTGTTGCGCGCCATCCGCAACGGCGGCCAGGACACCATCAACGACGCCGGCCAGCAGATCATCCGCCGCCAGCTCAACGTCGCCCCGACGCTGACCATCCGGCCGGGCTTCCCCGTCAGGATTGTGGTCACGCGCGACCTTGTGCTTGAACCGTACAGGAGTTGACCATGACCAAGCTGAAACTCGGCGCGCTCGCCGACGATAAGCCCGTCAAGGTGTCGCGCGAGTTTCCCGCGACGCTCTTTCGGGACTTGCAACTTTATGGCCGATTGCTGGCGCAGCCAGGGCAGCCGCCAATAGAGCCGGAAAAGCTGATTGTGCCGATGCTGGAACGCTTCCTCGCCACAGATCGAGAGTTTCAGAAAGCCCGCCGCGCGGCCGGCTGACCCGCTGGCGGCACCCGGCTTGGGGTGCCGCCAACACGACAGCGCGAATGCGGCACGCTACGCGCCGCCGATCCCCCTCCATGCTTCGCCTAATTCCGGGGCTTTCAGTCGCCCGGAATCCCACAGCGAACCACGGAGGATTCCATGCGCGCAAAGCATCACCGCACCATGAGGGGCCGCCCGCGACAGCCCGCCCCGAAGACGCTCCCCGATGATCTTTACGACTATGACGACGATCCCGCGCCGCGCATCAGCTCGCCGCGTGGCAGTCCGCCCGATGCCTTCGACGTGGAGAAGCTGCCCGTCATCGACGACTGGCCGGAAAAGGTGCCGATCACCGAGGCCGAGATTCAGGTGTTCGAGCGATGGTTCGCCGATGTGTTCGATGAGATATTCGGGCCTCTTCCATCCGTGCCGGGATTGACAAAGTTATCCTCATCTGATAACAAAAAGCCATGAGCGAGGATCGCGATCCGAACCTCGACACGCTTCTGGACCTCGACGGCCAGGTGCTCGTTGTCGATCCCGAAGGCGGCCATTGGGTGAAGTTCATCGTCACCCGCGTTCCGGCGTCGCCGGAGAAGCCGCACGGCCTCGATTACTCGCTCACGCTTCACGGCCCTTCGGGCGAACGGTTGGTCGGCTTTGACAACGCCCATCCGGTCGGCCGGGGCAGACGCGGCGAGCCGCTGGACCATCGGCACCGCCTCCAGACCGTGAAGCCTTACGCCTATGAGGATGCGGCCACGCTGCTGGCCGACTTCTGGCAGGCGGTGGACGCGGTTTTGAAGGAGCGAGGCGTAATATGACCACCCTGAAAGTCGGGATTGCCGGCTACGAAGAAATGAAGGCCCGCACCATGCGGATTGCCAAGGGCGAGGAAAAGCCCGCGCCCGGCGATCCGAAGGTGTGGTTCACATCAATGGAATCCTTCGCCAAGGTGCTGTCGGCCGGCAATCGCGAATTGCTGCGCGTCATCGACGAACAAGCGCCGGGTTCGCTGGAGGAACTGGCCGAGATCACCGGCCGGGCCAAGTCCAACCTGTCGCGCACCCTGAAACGGATGGCGAGCTACGGCTTGATCCGCATGGAGAAGGGCGACGGCCGCAAGCTCGCGCCCAAGGTGATCCACGACCGACTAGAACTAGACCTGCCGCTGACCGAGCGCGCAGGGCCGCGCAAGGCGGCAGGAGGCCGGCAATGAACGTCCATAGTCCCATCGTCCACAATCCCAACGTCACGCTGCGCGCCGCCCTCTATCTGCGCGTCTCGACCACGCGGCAGGCCGAGCATGACGTTTCGATCCCCGATCAGAAGCGGCAGGGCGAGGCGTATTGCCAGGAACGCGGCTACCAGCTCGTCGAAACATTCGTGGAGCCGGGCAACAGCGCCACGAACGACCGCCGCCCGGAGTTCCAGCGGATGATAGAGGCCGCCACCGCCAAGCCGGCATCGTTCGATGTTGTCGTGGTTCACAGCTTCTCGCGCTTCTTCCGCGACGAATTTGAAATGGAATACTACTACCGCAAGCTGGCGAAGAACGGCGTCAAGCTCGTCTCCATCACGCACAAGATGCCACTGGCGGCATAAAACGAATGTTCTGTTTCGGCTTCTGGTCGGTGGCGAAGGCGAGGATGCCCATAAGCTCGCCGCGTAGCTCGGCA
>Ga0265293_10003374_pt1 | contig 29727 bp, 21 predicted proteins | sample Munlanlewell138R_FD_192505 | JGI IMG/M metagenome (GOLD analysis project Ga0265293, IMG submission 192505) | Leachate microbial communities from a municipal landfill in Southern Ontario, Canada - Leachate well 138R | ecosystem: Engineered > Solid waste > Landfill > Unclassified | place: Canada... | reverse complement strand
CATGGAGACCTCCAGCACCGCCCTGATCGTCGCCTCGCTGACCCGCGCCATCGTGGAACACCGGCTGCATCCGGGCACCAAGCTGGCGGAGCAGAAGCTGGCCGACCACTTCGGCGTGTCGCGCACGCTGGTGCGGCAGGCGCTGTTCCAGCTCGCCCAGAACCGCCTGGTCCGGCTGGAGCCGGCGCGCGGCGCCTTCGTGGCCACACCCTCGGCCGACGAGGCCCGCCAGGTGTTCGCGGTGCGCCGCATGCTGGAAGCCGAGATGACGCGGGCCTTCGTGCGCCAGGTCACCCCGGACCAGCTCAAGGCCCTGCGCGCGCACGTGGCACGCGAAAAACGCGCCGTCGATGACCAGGATGTGCCCGGCCGCACCGAGCTGCTGGGCGACTTCCACGTGCGCATGGCCGAACTGATGGGCAACCGGGTGCTGGCGGAGCTGCTCGGCGAACTGATTTCGCGCTGCGCGCTGATCACCCTGATGTACCAGAGCAGCCGCGCCGCCGAACACTCGAACAAGGAACACGCCGACATCGTCCAGGCGATGGCCGCGCGTGACGAGGCGCTGGCCGTGCGCCTGATGCATGAGCATCTGCTGAACGTGGAACAGGGGCTGGCCTTCGACCGCCAGCAGCCCGTCAATGACCTGTCCATGGCGCTTTCCTTCTGACACCCGACCCATGATCTACGACGCCACCGCTCCCTACCCGCGCGATCTGGCCGGTTACGGCCGCGATGTCCCCCATGCACGCTGGCCGGGCCGCGCCCGCATCGCGGTGCAGTTCGTCCTCAACTACGAGGAAGGCGGCGAAAACTGCGTGCTGCACGGCGACCCGGCCAGCGAGCAGTTTCTCTCCGAGATGTTCAATCCGGCGGCCTACCCGGCGCGGCACATGAGCATGGAGAGCATCTACGAATACGGCTCGCGCGCCGGCGTCTGGCGCATCCTGCGCGAGTTCGAGCGGCGCGGCCTGCCGCTGACCGTGTTCGGCGTGGCCACCGCCCTGCAGAAGCACCGCGACGTGGCGCAGGCCTTTGACGAACTGGGCCACGAGGTGGCCTGCCACGGCCTGAAATGGATCCACTACCAGGATACCGACGAGGCCACGGAGCGCGCGCACATGGCGCAATGCATGGCCATCTTCGAGGAACTCTACGGCCATGAGGGCGACCACGGCCTGGGCTGGTACACCGGCCGCGACAGCCCGCACACGCACCGCCTGGTGGCCGACGACGGGCGCTTCGCCTACGACAGCGACTACTACGGCGACGACCTGCCGTTCTGGATGCGGGTGCGCAGGAGCGACGGCAGCGACAGGCACCAGCTCATCGTGCCGTACACGCTGGATTGCAACGACATGCGCTTCGCCCTGCCGCAGGGCTATTCGCACGCCGACCCGTTCTTCCAGTACATGAAGGACAGCTTCGACGCGCTGTACGCCGAGGGCGACCCGGCGGGTCTGGACCGCCCGAAGATGATGAGCATCGGCATGCACTGCCGCCTGCTGGGACGGCCCGGACGCATCACGGCATTGCAGCGCTTCCTGGACCACATCCAGTCGCACGAGGGCGTGTGGGTGGCGCGGCGCATCGACATCGCGCGCCACTGGCAGGCCACGCACCCGCTGGCCACGGCCTGAGCAGCAAGGCGCCACCACCATGCCCATCACCCTGGAACAACTGAACACCGCAGCGCCGGACGAGGCGGTGCGACTGCTCGACGGCGTGTACGAACACTCGCCCTGGATCGCCGAGCGCGCCCTGGCCCGCCGCCCCTTCGTGTCGCTGGCACAGCTCAAGCACGCGATGGCCGAGGTGCTGGACGCGGCCGGCGTGGAGGCACAACTGGCCTTGATCCGCGCCCACCCCGAACTCGCGGGCAAGGCCATGGTCAGCAAGACGCTGACCGCCGAATCGACCAACGAACAGAGCAAGGCGGGCCTGACGAACTGCACGCCCGAGGAATTCGCGCGCATCCAGCAGCTCAACGCCGACTACAACGCCCGCTTCGGTTTTCCGTTCATCCTGGCCGTGCGCGGCCCGCGCGGCGACGGCCTGAGCAAGGCGCAGATCATCGCGGCCTTCGAGCGCCGCCTGCACAGCCACCCCGACGCGGAGCGGCAGGAGTGCATCCGCCACATCCACCGCATCGCCGAGATCCGCCTGAACGACAAGTTCGGCGTCGAACCGGTGGACGGCCAGCGGGTGTGGGACTGGCAGGAGACGCTGGCGCAGCACAGCGACCCGGGCTACGCCGAGCAGGGCCAGCTCACGGTGACCTACCTCACCGAGGCGCACCGCGCCTGCGCGCAGCGCATCAGCCACTGGATGAAGGAGTGCGGCTTCGACGAGGTCGAGATCGACGCCGTGGGCAATGTGGTGGGCCGCTATCACCCGGCCGCACTGAATGCCCGTTACCTGTTGACAGGCTCCCACTACGACACCGTGCGCAACGGCGGCAAGTACGACGGGCGCCTGGGCATCTTCGTGCCCATGGCCTGCGTGCGGCGTCTGCACGAGGACGGCCGGCGCCTGCCCTTCGGCATCGAGGTGGTGGCGTTCGCGGAAGAGGAAGGCCAGCGCTACAAGGCCACCTTCCTCGGCTCCGGCGCCCTCACCGGGCACTTCGACCCCGCCTGGCTCGACCAGACCGACGCCGATGGCATCAGCCTGCGCGAGGCCATGCGGCACGCGGGGCTGTGCATCGACGACATCCCGACGCTGCGGCGCGAGCCGGCGCGCTACCTGGGCTTCATCGAGGTGCACATCGAGCAGGGGCCCGTGCTCAACGAATTGCACCTGCCGCTGGGCGTGGTGACCTCCATCAACGGCGGTGTTCGCTACCAGGGCGAGGTGACGGGCGTGGCCAGCCATGCCGGCACCACACCGATGAACCGCCGGCGCGACGCCGCCTGCGCGGTGGCCGAGCTGATGCTGTACGCCGAACAGCGCGCCGCGCAGGATGGTGACTCGGTGGCCACGGTGGGCATGCTGCACGTGCCCAACGGCTCGATCAACGTCGTGCCCGGCGTCTGCCGTTTCAGCCTCGACATGCGAGCGCCCACCGATGCGCAGCGCAACGCGCTGGCCGCCGATGTGCTGGCCCGGCTCGATGAGATCTGCGCCCGCCGCGGCCTGCGCCTCACGCTGGAAGAGACCATGCGCGCTTCGGCCGCACCCAGCGCCCCCGCATGGCAGGCACGCTGGGAGCGCGCCGTGCAGGCGCTGGGTGTTCCCGTGCACCGCATGCCCAGCGGTGCCGGCCACGACGCCATGAAGCTGCACGAGATCATGCCGCAGGCGATGCTGTTCGTGCGCGGCGAAAACGGCGGCATCAGCCACAACCCGCTCGAATCCACCACCGCCGACGACATGGACCTGGCCGTGCGCGCTTTCGGCCACGTGCTTGAGCAACTTGCCGAGGACAAGGACTGAACCCCCATGACCACGCCCCAACAAACCCTCGACGCCTGGATCGACCAGCATTTCGACGAGCAGGTGCGCTTCCTGCAGGAGCTGGTGCGCGTACCCACCGACACCCCGCCCGGCAACAACGCCCCGCACGCCGACCGCACGGCCGAACTGCTCGCGCAGATGGGCCTGCCGGCCGAGGCCCACCCGGTGCCCGAGGACGAGGTCCGGGCCGCAGGCCTGCAAAGCATCACCAACCTGATCGTGCGCCGCCGCTACGCCGCTGGCGGCCCGACCATCGCCCTGAACGCGCACGGCGACGTGGTGCCGCCCGGCGAGGGCTGGACGCACGACCCCTATGGCGGCGAGATCGAGGACGGCAGGCTCTATGGCCGCGCATCGGCCGTGAGCAAGAGCGACATCGCCACCTTCACCTTCGCCATCCGGGCGCTGGAGGCGCTGGGCGCACCGCTCAAGGGCGGCGTGGAACTGCACGTGACCTACGACGAGGAGTTCGGCGGCGAGCTCGGCCCGGGCTGGCTGCTGGCCCATGGACTGACGAATCCCGACCTGATGATCGCCGCCGGCTTCAGCTACCAGGTCGTGGTGGCGCACAACGGCTGCCTGCAACTGGAGGTGACGGTGCATGGCGACATGGCGCACGCCGCCATCCCCGACAGCGGCACCGATGCGCTGCAGGCGGCCCACCACATCCTGGGTGCGCTGTACGCGCTCAACCGCGACTACCTGAAAGTCACCTCCGGCGTCGAGGGCATCAGCCACCCCTACCTCAACGTCGGCCTGATCCAGGGCGGCACCAACACCAACGTCGTGCCGGGCAAGGTGGTGCTCAAGCTGGACCGGCGCATGATCCCCGAGGAAGACCCGGCCGAGGTCGAGGCCGCCCTGCGCCGCACGATCGAAGCCGCCGCCGCCAGCTTCGACCCGCCACGCGGCGGTCGCAGCGTGCACGTCGACGTCCGGCGCATCCTGCTGGCGCGCGCCATGCAGCCACTGCCCGGCAACCGGCCGCTGGTGCAGGCCATCCAGCGACACGGACAGGAGCGGTTCGGTGCGCCGATCCCGGCCGTGGGCACGCCCCTGTACACCGATGTGCGTCTGTACGCGGAGCGCGGCATCCCCGGCGTGATCTACGGCGCGGGGCCCCGCACGGTGCGCGAATCGAACGCCAAGCGGGCCGACGAGCACCTGGTGCTCGAGGATTTGCGCCGCGCCACCCAGGTCATCGCGCGCACGCTGCTGGACATCCTCCACGACCTGTAAGGGCGGGGGCAGTCAGACGTGCCACAATAATCGCCCGCCTTTTTTTGGGGCGGGCAGTATCTGGAGAACACATGACCCCCGCCGAACAAGCCCTGCGCGACGCCGCACGCGAATACCATCGCTCCCCCTACAAGGGCAAGATCGCTGTCACACCGACCAAGCCCCTGTCGAACCAGCGCGACCTGTCGCTGGCGTACTCGCCCGGCGTGGCCTACCCCTGCCTGGACATCCAGGCCGATCCGACCCTGGCCGCCGAGTACACCGCGCGCGGCAACCTGGTGGGCGTGATCACCAATGGCACCGCCGTGCTGGGCCTGGGCGACATCGGGCCACTGGCCGGCAAACCGGTGATGGAGGGCAAGGGCTGCCTGTTCAAGAAGTTCGCCGGCGTGGACGTGTTCGACATCGAGCTGGCCGAGCGCGACCCGGACAAGCTGGTCGAGATCATCGCGGCGCTGGAGCCCACGCTCGGCGGCGTCAACCTGGAGGACATCAAGGCGCCCGAGTGCTTCTACATCGAGAAGAAGCTGCGCGAGCGCATGAACATCCCGGTGTTCCACGACGACCAGCACGGCACCGCCATCATCTCCAGCGCCGCCCTGCTCAACGGGCTGGAGCTGGTCGGCAAGAAGATCGAGGACGTCAAGGTCGCCGTCTCCGGCGCGGGCGCCGCCGCCATCGCCTGCGTGGGCGTGATGGTGGGCCTGGGCATCCGGCGCGAGAACGTCTTCATGTGCGACTCCAAGGGCGTGATCTACGAAGGCCGCCCGGGCGGCTACGACGAGTCCAAGGCGCAGTACGCGCAGAAGACCGAGGCGCGCACCCTCGCCGATGCCGTGAACGGCGCCGACGTGTTCCTGGGCTGTTCGGCCCCGGGCGTGCTCACGGCCGAGATGGTCAGGACCATGGCCGACAAGCCCATCATCCTGGCGCTGGCCAACCCCGAACCCGAAATCCGCCCCGAGGTGGCCAAGGCCGCGCGCCCGGACTGCATCATCGCCACGGGCCGCTCCGACTACCCGAACCAGGTCAACAACGTCCTGTGCTTCCCCTACATCTTCCGCGGCGCACTCGACTGCGGCGCGACCAAGATCACCGAAGAAATGAAGCTGGCCTGCGTGCGCCAGATCGCCGACCTGGCCAAGAGCGAGATCAGTGACGAGGTGGCATCGGCCTACGTCGGCCAGGACCTCACCTTCGGCCCCGAGTACCTGATCCCGACCCCGTTCGACACGCGCCTGATTCTCAAGATCGCGCCGGCCGTGGCACAGGCCGCCGCCGACTCCGGCGTCGCCTCCCGGCCCATCGCCGACATGGCCGCCTACAAGGAGAGCCTGGCCCGCTTCGTGACGCAAACGGGCATCCTGATGCGCCCGATTTTCAACGCGGCCAAGGCCGTGCCGGCGGCCAACAAGCGCGTGGCCTTTGCCGACGGCGAAGACGAGCGCGCACTGCGTGCCGCCCAGATGGCGATCGACGACGGTCTGGCCACCCCGATCCTGATCGGCCGGCCGGCCGTCATCGAGGCGCGCATCGCCAAGGCCGGCCTGCGCCTGCGCCTGGGTGTGGACGTGGAGAACGTCAACCCCGAGGACGATCCGCGCTTCCGCCAGTACTGGGAGCACTACCACAAGCTGATGGCGCGCGACGGTGCCACGCCCGAGGTTTCCAAGGCCGCGGTGCGCCGCTCCAACACCGTCATCGGCTCGCTCATGGTCGCGCTTGGTGATGCCGACGCGCTGATCTGCGGACTGGTGGGCAACTACAACACGCACCTGGAGCGCATCGACAGCGTCCTGGGCAAGCAGCCGGGGGTGATCAACTACGCCGCGGTCAACGCGCTGATGGCCAACCACCGTGGCCCGATCTTCATCGCCGACACCTACGTCAACGAGGACCCGGGCGCCGAGCAGCTGGCCGAAATCGCCTTCATGGCGGCCCAGCAGGTGCAGCGCTTCGGCATCGTGCCCAAGGTCGCCTTCCTCTCGCACTCCAGCTTCGGTTCGTCCAAGCGCGCGTCCGCGAAGAAGATGCGCCAGGCCCGCGACCTGTTTGTCGCCGCCCACCCGGACATCGAGTGCGACGGTGAACTGCATGGCGACGCGGCTCTCAAGCCCGAGATCCGCAACGCCTACCTGCCCGACTCGACACTGAGCGGCTCGGCCAACCTGCTGATCTGCCCGAACCTGGATGCGGCCAACATCCTCTACAACGTGCTCAAGGAAACCAGCAGCAGCGGTGTGACCGTGGGCCCGATCCTCATGGGGGTGTCCCGCCCGGCCTACATCCTCACGCCCGCGGCCACCGTCCGCCGGGTGCTGAACATGACGGCCCTGGCAGCGGCCAGCCACGTCGGCTGAGCGGGCACGGGCGGGGGCGGGGGCGGTTCAAGCCGCCCCGGTGGTGCCGAAACGGCCCAGCCCCAGCCCAGTCAATCCGCCCTCGCGGCGCAACAGCCACAGCGCCTCCAGCCCGACGCGCTGGGCCAGCGCCAGCCCCTCGCCGGGGCCGGCCACCAGCAGGGCCGTGGCCCAGGCATCGGCGTGCATGCACTGGCGCGCCAACACCGTGACCGAGGCCACGTCGTTGCGCACGGGCGCGCCGCGCCGCCCATCCATGGAGTGCGCCAGGCGCATGCCGTCCACGAGCAGACAGCGCCGGTAGTCCCCCGAACTAGCCACCGCCAGGTCCTCCAGCTCGAGCACGCCATGCACGGCGCGGCGCCCGATCTCGGGACTCTCCACGGCGACCGCCCAGGGTGCGCCACCGGCCTGACCACCCACGGCGCGCAACTCGCCATCGAGTGCCACCAGGGCATGCCGCACGCCGTGCCCATGCAGCACCTCGGCCATGCGATCGACGCCATAGCCCTTGGCGATGCCGCACAGATCGATCTGCAGCGCCGCATGCTTGCGCGCGCGCCCCTGGTTGCGGTCGATCTCCAGCAACTGGTGCGTGGGCGGGCGCGGTGCGCGGGCAGCGTCGGCCGCGGCACGGATGGCCGGCGCGTCGGGCGTGTCGCGCACCGCACCGAACCCCCAGGCGTCCACCAGCGCACCCACGCCCGGATCGAACGCGCCGCCACTGAGGCGGCAGATGTCCAGCGCGCACACCAGCACATCCAGCAGCTCAGCGGGCAGCGTCACCCAGGCCCCCGGCGGTGCCTGGTTGAGGCGGTTGAGGTCGCTGTCCGGCCGCCACGGCGACATCTGCGCATCCACCTCCTGCACGGCCATGGCCAGGGCCCCGGCCAGTGGTGGCTCATCGATGTCCGCCGCCACATCGCAGGTGACGGACCAGCGCGTGCCCATGGTGGGGCCGTGCAGGTTCCGCCGCCGCAGCTCAGAACAGGTCTTCGGCATAGCGTCCCTTCGCCTTCAGTTGTGCCAGGCTCTGCCCCAGCGGGGCCAGCAGGGCGTCCAGCACCTGCGCCACGCCCTCGGCCATCGGCCGGCTGCCGCACACCCGCACGATGGCGCCCTGTGCCAGCAGATCGCGCACCTGCGCCGCATCGCGTTGCAGCAGGTCCTGCACATAGCCGCCACCCGGTGTGCGGGAGAAGGTGGTGTGCAAGCCGGCCAGGCGACCCTCGGCCTGCCAGGCCTGCAGTTCGGCGCCGAAGTAGAAATCCCGCGCCGGGTCGCGCGCGCCGACATACAGGTGCATGGGCCGGTGGCGCGCGTTGCCACGGATGAAACCCGCCAGCGGCGCCACACCGGTGCCGGCACCGATCAGCAGCACCGGTGTGCGGCCGGCGGGCAGCACGAAGCCCGGGTTGCTGCGAATGAACGCCTGCACGCTCTCGCCCGGCTGCAGGGCATGCAGGAGGTTGGAGCACACGCCGCCCGGCATGCGGCGCACACAGATCTCCACGAAACCGTCTGCGCGACCCGAGGCCAGCGAGTAATAGCGTGACACGGCCTCGCCCGGCGGGACGATGCCCAGCAGGTCGCCGGCGGCGAAACGGGGCAGACCACGCCCTGGCAGGGCAAAGCGCAGGATGGCCGCCGGCTCGCCCGCTCCACCGGGGAAGTCCTGCCGCGCCACCAGGGTGAGCGCCACGGTGCGCGGCAGCCGTGGCCGCCAGGTGACGCTCAGAGGCTGCCCCAGGGCCTGCGCCAGCGCCTGGCTCCAGCGCGCGAAGGCCTGGGCAGACTGCTGGTGTATGCGCTCCAGGGGCAGCAGCGTGGCCCAGCCCCGGGCCCGCAAGGCCGCCTCCAGGGCATCGGCAAAGCCGCAGAACGCGGGGAACTGCCGGTCGCCAAAGCCCAGTACCGCCACCTGTGCGCCGGTGACAGGCTGGCGCGCGATGGCCGCCAGCGCGCCCGCCGCATGGGCCGGTGGCTGGCCATCGCCATAGGTGGCGGCCAGCACATAGACGTGGCGTGCCGCCGGCGGCACGCGCCATTGCTCCAGGGCCGCGGAGTGCACCCGGTGCCCCGCCGCCACCAGTGCGGCATGCAGCGCCTCGGCAAAACCCCAGGTGCTGCCACCCTCGCTGGCCACGAAGATCAGGCTGTCGGCCTGCGCCAGCGGGCTGTTGTCAGCCAGACGCGGACGGCTGCGGCGCGCCTGCCACCACAGCAGCAGGCCCGTGCCCCAGAACAGCGGGATGCTGGCCCCCATGATGCCGAGCACCACGGCCCAGGGCCAGGCGCCTTCGCCGGTATGCAGCAGCATCGCCCAGTCCTGCACGCGCTGCGCAACGGTGGCGTCCTGCCACGCCAGGGTCTGGCCGCTGTAGCGGTCCACCCAGCCCTGGCCCCGGGCGGTGGTCACGCGCCAGATGTCTTGCGGATCATCGTCCGCCGGCAGGTTGAGCTGGCGCAGGTCCTGCACGCGCAGCGCCTGCAGCAGCGGCAACTGCCCGACCGGCAGTGCCGGCTCGCTGCCCGGCACGGACACCACATCGGGCTCGGGCGCCGCGTCGAGCTGGATCAGCCCGAACGTGGCCGCGCTCATGACCAGCGCCGCCGCCGCCGACACCGCCAGCACCGGCAGCAGCAGCCGCCCGGACAGCACATGCAGGCGCTGTGCCAGCGTGCCGCGCACCGGTGCGGCCAGTTGTCGCCAGCCGCCCATGCGGCGCAGCAGCAGCACCAGCCCTGACACGGACAGCCCCAGCATGGCCAGGGCCACCGCCGCGGCGGCCATGCGCCCGGCATCGTCGAGCAGCAGGGCACGGTGCAGGTTCTTCACCCAGCGCGGCAGCAGCGAGCGCTGGTAGTCGCCCAGGATGCGGCCATCGGCCGGGTCCACGCGCAAGGCCAGCGCCTGGTCGCCCTCGAAGCCATAGACCACGATGCCGCCCGAGGGCAGGCGCCGCACCTCCTGGGTGCCGGGCACGCTGGCCTGCACACGCTGCACCAGGGTGGCCACCGGCAGGCCCGGCTCGGCAGGAGCTGCCTGCCAGGCGTCGCGCAGGGGATCGAGTGCCAGCAGCGTGCCCGTGACGCCCAGCACCAGCGCCAGTGTGCCCGCCACCAAACCCAGCCAGCGATGCAGTTGCCGCCAAACCATGCCTGCTCCCCTCGTTTACTTGAACTGGTAGCTGAACGACTGGATGTAGGTCTTGCCCGCCTGCGCCTTGCCCGCCTGGGCCGTGGACAGCGGCACGCGGATCTCGGCGGGGCTGTCGCGCATGTCCTCCGCCGCGGCGTCGATGCGGATCTCGTAACCTGCGTCGATCAGCGCATCGGCCAGATCGGCCGTCACCGTGAGCGTGCGGCCCGCGCCCACGCTGGCGCCGGTCACGCCCTGCAGGCGCTGGCCATCACCGGCGGACAGGCGGTTCCAGTCCGCCAGGTGCTTGTAGTACTTGGCCTTGCCGCCGGCCACCCAGAGCGTGCCGGCATAGGCGCCCTTGGCATCGGTGAGGTACACGGCGAGGTAGGCACCGTCGCCGCCATAGTTTTTGAGCTGGGTGGTGAGCGTGACCTCACGGGCTTGCGCCATGGCCGGCAGTGCCAGCGCACAGGCAGCGGCGATGGTGGTCAGCAGGGGTTGGGTTCTGGACATGGAAGGTCTCCGAAAAAAAAGAAAAAAGTACGGGTCATTCGATCTGGCCGCGTGGCCGGGTGCCCGGCGTCAGCACGGGGCGCTGATCCGGGGCCGGTGCGGCGGTGGGGCCGGCGCCCTGGGCGGGGGCCACGTTCGGCGTGGCCGTGCGATCGCGATCGCGCTCGCGCCGGTCGTCGTCATCCCGCCGCTTCATCTTCACCACGCGCAGCGTCTGTGGGTCCAGCTTGGCCTTGAAACGGCGGCCCTGGGCATCCCGGCCGCGGATTTCGTAGCAGCCATCATCGATCTTGATGCGCTGCAACTGCCAGCCCTGGGCGGCCGCGTGCTGCCGCACGGCGTCGCGCGACTGCCACTGCGACACCGGCACATCGCAGTCGTCATCGTCGTCGGCCAGCACCGGCGCGGCGGCCAGCGCCAGACACATGGCCAGCACGGGGACGGTGTGTTTCATCGTCATCTTCATGAAAGACTCCTTGGGGTGAGTGAAAAAAGGCATCAGCGCATGGCGAAAGACTCGCGGTGCAGCCGCCATGGCCGCGCAGCGCGGGCGTGCGCCTGCAGCCCATCGCCCATGCCCCGGGGACCGCAGAACCAGATGTCCAGCGGGCCACCGATGGCTTCCAGGTCTTCGGGTCGCAGGCGTTCGCCCCGGGCATCGTCGTGCACCGTGAGGGACACCGGTGGCCGGGCCTGTGCGCACAGCGCACGCAGCCGCGGCAGCAACGGGTCGGTGGCAGCGTCGCGGGTGCTGTAGTGCATGTGCACGGGCTGCCGCGCGTCCGGCGTGTCCGGCGCGCCCGGCTGGCGCGCCTCGAGCAGGGCCAGGAAGGGCGTGATGCCCACGCCACCGGCCACCCACACCTGCTGGCGCCGGCGGCGGCCCCGGCCATCGAAGCAGCCATAAGGACCTTCGATGTCGACGCGCTGCCCGGCCTGCAGCCGATGGCCCAGGGTGCGGGTGTAGTCGCCCAGCGGTTTGATCACCAGGCGCAGCAAGGGCTCGCCCTGCTCGCTGGTGCCCAGGCTGCCGGGGGCGCTGGCAATGGTGAAGGGATGGGCACCTTCCGCATCGTCAAAGCGCACAAAGACGAACTGCCCGGCGCGGTGGCCCGGCCAACGGGCCGGCAGGGCACAGATCACCTCGATCGGTGCGGCCCCGCCTCCGTCGCCCAGCACACGCACGGCATGGATACGGCCGACGTGCTGGCGTGCGCGGCCGATGCGGCCGGCCAGCGACCACACCGCGGCCAGGCTGCCCAGCGCGAGCAGCGTTCCCATCAGCAGGCCCAGCGGCAACGTCCAGAAGGTCAGCGGCATCAGGGACACGGCATGCACCACCAACGCCAGATACAGCACGGGCATCAGGCGATGCAGAAAGCGCCAGGGACGGTAGGACAGCAGCCGCGTCAACAGGGTCAGCGCGACCAGGGCCAGCAGCAGGTAGAAGGCCAGCTCGCCCAGATCCTTGGCCAGGCCACGGGCGTCGGTGAGCCAGGGCAGCACCGCGTCGCGCGCGGGCCGACCGGCGCGCCCCCACAGGCCCTTGATCCAGTCGCTCGATTCATCGGCACCCCAGTGCAGGATGGCCATCAGCGCCGCACCGATGCCCGCCCACTTGTGCAGGCGATAGACCTGGTCCATGCCGCCCAGGGGCCGCTCCAGCCACGGCAGGCGCAGCGCCAGCACCATGATCAGGGACATCAGGCCGATGCTCCACAGGCCGGACAGGTACAGGACATGCTGGCGCAACCGCCACCAGCCGGTGGCGGCGCCCTGTGCATCCACGAGTGGCGACACACCCAGCTCCGGCGGCACGACGGCAAGCCATGCCAGGGTGATCACGAACAAAAAGCCTCCCAGAGCCATCTTGATACGCATGGTGTTTCCTTGCAATGTGTCAGGGCAGGCCACCCGCCCCGGCGGGGGCGAGTGCCTTGGCAACGATTCTGGAAAAACCACCCTGAACCTTCGCTGAAGGACGCGTTCATGGCACATTCATGATCACGCGCGTATAAGGACGACCATGAACACCCTGCGCCGCCCCCTCATCGTGCTCGCCCTCGCGGCGGGCGCCACCTTCGCGTGCCCGCTCCTGCAGGCCTCCGACCGCGACGACCATGAAGAGGCTCGCCAGGCGCTGGAGCGCGGTCAGGTGCTGCCACTGCGCACCGTCCTCGATCAGGTCGAGCGCAGCTACCCCGGACAGGTGCTCAAGGTGGAGTTCGAGCATGATGATGGCCGCTACATCTACGAAATCGGTCTGCTGCAGCCCGATGGCCGCATGGTCCGGCTCGAGATCGACGCGGTCGATGGGCGCGTGCTGAAATTCAAACGCAAGGGACATTGATGCGCATCCTCATTGTGGAAGACGAACCCACCCTCCGTGACCAGCTGGTGCAGGCCGTCGCCGCGGCGGGCCATACGGTGGAGTCCGCCAGCGACGGCGCCCAGGCGCACTACCTGGGCGAGGTGGAAGACTTCGACGCCGTGGTGCTGGATCTGGGTCTGCCCGTGCTCGATGGCCTGTCGGTGCTGCGCCGCTGGCGGGCCGCGGGACGCAACATGCCGGTGCTGATCCTCACCGCGCGCGGCGCCTGGCACGAGAAGGTGACGGGCATGGACGCCGGCGCCGACGATTACCTGGCCAAGCCGTTCCACATGGAGGAGCTGCTGGCACGCCTGCGCGCCCTGCTGCGCCGCCAGGGTGAGCACGCCAGTGCGCTGTGGCAATGCGGCCCGATCTGGCTGGACACGCGCCAGGCCCGCGTGCTGGTGGATGGCCAGCCCCTGGCGCTCACCAGCCACGAATTCAAGCTGCTGTCGCTGCTGATGCAGCGCAAGGGTCAGGTGCTCTCGCGCACCGAACTGTCCGAACACATCTACCCGCACGACAGCGACCGCGACTCCAACACCATCGAAGTCTTCATCGGCCGACTGCGCAAAAAACTCCCGCCGGGCTGCATCGAGACCGTGCGCGGACTGGGTTACCGGCTGTCCGAGGTCGGCGCCACGGCATGAGCGCCGTGCCCCGCCTGCCCGCCGGCTCGTTGCGCCTGCGCCTGCTGGCCGGCACCCTGGTGTGGATGATGCTGAGCATCGCGCTGACGGGATGGGCGCTGCGCACGCTGTTCCAGGACCACATCACCCAGCAGTTGCAGGCGCAACTGGTGATGCAGCTTGACCAGCTCAGTGCCGCGGCGGAATGGACGCCGGAGGGGGGCATCCGGGTGGCCCCGATGGCCGCCGACCCGCGTCTGTCGCGACCGCTCTCGGGCCTGTACTGGCAGATCGACCGGCTGGGCGCGGCACCCCAGGCCGGCGTGGCCCGCTCGCGCTCGCTGTGGGACCAGGTGCTGGCCGTGCCGGCCATACCCGGCAACGACCGCACCGGCGGCCACCGCGTGCTGTCGCTGCCCGATGCCCAGGGCCACGATTTGCTGGCCGTCACCCGCACCCTGCAGTTGCCCGAAGACCAGGCACCACCGCTGCGCCTGACGGTGGCCGGCGACACCGCCTTGCTGGCCGAGCCCTTGCAGCGCTTCACCCATCTGCTGCTGATCGCACTGGGCCTGCTGTCGCTGGGGCTGGCCGTGGCGGTGGTCACCCAGCTGCACCTGGCCCTGCGTCCGCTGCAACGGCTGCGCGAGCGGCTTGCCGCCGTACGCAAGGGCCAGGCTGCCCAACTGGAAGGGCATTTTCCGCAGGAGCTGCAACCCCTGGTCAACGAGTTCAACCACGTGCTGGCCGAGAATGCCCGCATGGTGCAGCGCGCCCGCACCCAGGCCGGCAACCTGGCCCACGCGGTGCACACGCCGCTGTCCATCCTGGCCAACGCCGCCGCCCAGGAAAACACCCCGCTGGCGCAACTGGTGACCGAGCAGGTGGCCAGCGCGCACCGGCAGGTGGACTACCACCTCGCGCGCGCGCGCGCCGAGGCGGCCGTGCGCGCCACGGGGCTGAGCACGCCCATGCTGGCGCCGGTGCGCGCATTGCTGCGCACCATGCAACGCCTGCATGCCGACCGGTCGCTCGTGTTCGAGCTCGCCCCGCAGGCACAGGATGGTGCCTTCCGTGGCGAAGAGCAGGACCTGTACGAAATGCTGGGCAATCTGATCGACAACGCCGGCAAATGGGCGCGCACGCGCGTGCTCGTCGATGTGCAGCGCGAGGACGGCCAGTTGTGCATCACCGTGGACGACGACGGCCCCGGCATTCCCGAGGCCCTGCGCGGGCGCATGTTCGAGCGCGGTGTGCAACTGGACGAACACCGTCCCGGCGCAGGCCTGGGGCTGGACATCGTCCGCACCCTGGCGCAGACCTATGGCGGCGGCATCGAGGCACTGGCCTCGCCTTTGGGTGGCGCACGCCTGCGTCTGTGCCTGCCGGCGGCCGACGGCGACGCACACACCCCCCCCTGATGCGCCGATCCACGGGGCACGACGCCCCGATGACGGCCGACACGCTTCAAGATGGTTCCCGGACGACTCCGGGTTGCCCCGGATTGGTGCCCGACCGCAAGCTGGGCACCATCCGGTGGGCTGGCCCGGCCACCGTGATGCGGGGGCGTCCGACAAACTGTATACAGATTTTGTGTTCACCTTGCCCGGCAGGAGCCGCGCTGGCACCGATCTTGCTCAAACCGGTCACGTCCCCCAGGCAACCCGCCTGCCCCTTCACGCACGGAGCCCCCATGAACAAGCGCCACCTCCTGAAATCCCTCGCGGCCCTCTCTGCCATCGCCACGTTCGGCCTGGCCCATGCCGACACCCCGGTCAAGTTCCAGCTCGACTGGCGCTTCGAGGGCCCGGCGGCCCTGTTCCTGCAATCGGCTGCCAAGGGCTACTACAAGGCGGCGGGCCTGGACGTGACTATCGATGCCGGCAACGGCTCGGGCGGCACCGTCACCCGCGTGGCCTCCGGCACCTACGACATGGGTTTCGCCGACCTGGCCGCCCTGATGGAGTTCCACGCCAACAACCCCGACGCGCCGAACAAGCCCGTGGCCGTGATGATGGTCTACAACAACACGCCCGCCGCCGTGCTGGCGCTCAGGAAGAGTGGCATCACCAAGCCGGCCGACCTGACGGGCAAGAAACTGGGCGCCCCGGTGTTCGACGCCGGCCGCAAGGCATTCCCGGTCTTCCAGCAGGCCAACCACATCGGCAACGTGACCTGGATCTCCATGGACCCACCTCTGCGCGAAACCATGCTGGTGCGTGGCGACGTGGACGCGATCACCGGTTTCTCGTTCACCTCGCTGCTCAACCTGGAGGCGCGCGGCGCCAAGACGGAAGACGTGGTGATCCTGCCCTACCCGGATTTCGGTGTGAAGATGTACGGCAACGTGATCATCGCCAGCCCCAAGATGGTCAAGGAGAACCCGGCCGCGGTGAAGGCCTTCCTCTCGGCCTTCACCAAGGGCGCCAAGGAAGTCATGGCCGACCCGGCCGCCACCATCGGGACGGTCAAGGCCCGCGACGGCATCATCAACACCGCGCTCGAAACCCGCCGCCTGGCGCTGGCGATCGACGCCGTGGTGGCCAGCCCCGACGCCCGCCAGGAAGGCTTCGGCCAGGTCAACCCGGGCCGCCTGGCGCTGATGGCCTCACAGGTGTCCGACGCCTTCGCCACCAAGACCCGCGTCGATCCGGCGGCCGTCTGGGACGGCTCGCTGCTGCCCTCCGCCGCCGAGCTGGACATCCTGCCGCCGGCCAAGCGCTGAGCCGCTGAGCCATCTGCCCGGTCCGGGCCGGCTCGCCCCCTGCGGCGGCTGGCCCCTTTTCAGGGACGCCCCATGGACACATCCGCTGCCAGCCCGAGCACGCAGCCCTTTGTCGAGTTCGACCGGGTCTGGCTCGCCTACAACGACGACCTGCTGGCCCGCAATGTTTTCGCGGTCGAGGACATCAGCCTGCAGGTCGGCCAGGGCGAGTTCATCGCCATCGTCGGCCCCTCGGGCTGTGGCAAGTCCACCTTCATGAAGCTGACCACGGGGCTGCGCATGCCGAGCATGGGCAAGATCCGGGTGGGTGGCGAGCCCGTCACCGGCCCGCTCAAGATCTCCGGCATGGCCTTCCAGTCGCCCTCGCTGCTGCCCTGGCGCACCACGCTGGACAACGTGCTGCTGCCGCTGGAAATCGTCGAGCCCTACCGCAGCCAGTTCAAGGACCGGCGCAAGGAATATGAGGAACGCGCGCTCAAGCTGCTGGACAGCGTGGGCCTGGGCGGCATGGGCAAGAAATACCCGTGGGAGCTGTCGGGTGGCATGCAGCAGCGCGCCAGCATCTGCCGCGCGCTCATCCACGAGCCCAAGATGCTCTTGCTGGACGAGCCCTTCGGTGCGCTCGATGCCTTCACGCGCGAGGAGTTGTGGTGCACCCTGCGCGACCTGTGGGAAGCGCAGCGCTTCAACGTCATCCTGGTCACGCACGACCTGCGCGAATCGGTGTTCCTGGCCGATACGGTGTACTGCATGAGCCGCAGTCCGGGGCGCTTCGTGGTGCGACGCGAGATCGGAATTCCGCGCAGGCGCGAACTCGAGGTGACCTACACCAAGGAGTTCTCCGACACCGTGCTGGAACTGCGTGGCCATATCGGCGCGCTGCGCACACCCGTCAACCAGTAACCCACCGGCCGTGCGATCCATGAACAAGAAAAAGCAAGTCGAGCGCTGGTCGCCATGGATCCTGATGGTGGCGATCGTCATCGTCTGGGAAGTCATCTGCAGCGGCTTCGGCGTCTCGGAATTCATCTTCCCGAGCCCCTCGCGCATCTGGGAGCAGACGCTGGAGCACAGTGCGACCATCATGGGCCATGCCTGGCGCACCTTCTGGGTGACGATGGCGGGCTTTGGCATCGCCATCGTGGTGGGCGTGCTGCTGGGCTTCCTGATCGGCTCCTCGCGCCTGGCCTACGCCGCCATCTACCCGCTGATGACGGCCTTCAATGCCCTGCCCAAGGCCGCCTTCGTCCCCATCCTGGTGGTGTGGTTCGGCATCGGCGCCGGCCCGGCCATCCTCACGGCCTTCCTGATCTGCTTCTTCCCCATCACGGTGAACATCGCCACCGGCCTGGCCACGCTGGAGCCCGAGCTCGAAGACGTGTTGCGCGTGCTCGGTGCCAAGCGCTGGGACGTGCTGATGAAGGTGGGGCTGCCGCGCTCGCTGCCTTACTTCTACGGCTCGCTCAAGGTGGCGATCACGCTGGCCTTCGTCGGCACCACGGTGTCGGAGATGACCGCGGCCAACGAAGGCATCGGCTACCTGCTGATCTCGGCCGGCAGTTCGATGCAGATGGGCCTGGCCTTCAGCGGCCTGCTGGTGGTCGGTATCATGGCCATGCTGATGTACGAGCTGTTCAGCTGGATCGAGAAACACACCACCGCCTGGGCGCACCGCGGCAGCCAGGGCTGAGGCCAGCCGCCTCCTTTCACCGACGCAACACCTTCATGCCCTGGCACGCCCACCTGTCCTTGCACTACCAGCACCAGGGGGGGCACACGGTGTTGCGCCATGCGCATGAAGGCCCGTTGCGCGTTTTCAAGAGCCTGTACCCCGAAGGCGATGCCATCTGCCACAACGTGATCGTGCATCCCCCCGGCGGTATCGTGGGCGGCGACCGGCTGGACATCCGCGTCCGCGCCGAGGCCGGCTCGCACGGCCTGCTCAGCACGCCGGGCGCCACGCGCTTTTACGCCAGCGATGGCGAGCCCGGCACGCAGCAGGTCGACATCCGTCTGGCCGGTGACGCGCGGCTGGAGTGGCTGCCACTCGAAACCCTGGCCTACCCGGGCTGCCAGGCACACAACCGCCTGTGCATGGCACTGGAGGACGATGCCGAGATGATCGGCTGGGATGTCCTGGCGCTGGGCCTGCCTGCCGCCGCCCGGCCCTTCACGCACGGCCAGGTGGTACAGCGCATCGAATGGCCCGGGGTGTGGCTCGAACAAGCCCGCATCGACGGTCAGGACCAGCGTCTGCTCGATGCCCCCCTGGGCCTGGGCGGGCGGCGCTGCCTGGGCACGCTGTGGCTGGCCAGCGCACAAGCCATGAGCGCGGCGCGGCGCGAAACCTTGCTGGACGCGGTGCGCGCGACGCTGCCCGGACCGGGCGAGGGCGTGGTGGACATGGCGGCAACCTGTCCCGACCCGCATCTGCTGGTGGTGCGCGGCCTGGCCCACTTGGTCGAGCCGCTGATGGCCGCGCTGCAGGCCGCCTGGGCCAGCCTGCGCCACCAGGCCTGGCAACTGCCAGCCGTCCCGCCCCGCGTCTGGCAGGTCTGACGACGGGTGGCCAGCGGCTGCCGCTCAGATCGCCACCAGGCTGCGGATGTTGCGCGCCGCCATCTCCGGGCCCGGCCCGCTGGCGATCACCTCGCCGCGCTCCATCACCACGTAGTGGTCGGCCAGCGCCTCGGCGAAGTCGTAGTACTGCTCGACCAGCACGATGGCCATGTCGCCACGGTCGGCCAGTAGGCGGATGACCTTGCCGATGTCCTTGATGATGTTGGGCTGGATGCCCTCGGTCGGCTCGTCCAGGATCAGCAGCTTCGGCCCCGCTGCCAGCGCACGGGCGATCGCCAGTTGCTGCTGCTGTCCGCCCGAGAGGTCGCCGCCGCGCCGGCCGAGCATCTGCTTCAGCACGGGGAACAGCTCGTACAGCTCGGCCGGAATCGGCGTGCCGCGCTTGCGGTAGGCCAGCCCCATCTGGAGGTTCTCTTCCACGGTCAGCCGCGCGAAGATCTCGCGTCCCTGCGGCACATAGCCCATGCCCAGCCGCGCGCGCTCGTAGGGTGTGGCACGGTCGATGGACTGCCCGTTGAGCACCATGGCGCCGCTCTTGATCGGCACCAGCCCCATGAGCGACTTGAGCAGCGTCGTCTTGCCCACGCCGTTGCGCCCGAGCACCACCGTGACCTTGCCCAGCTCGGCCGTGAGGCTGACGTTGCGCAGGATGTGGCTGCCGCCGTAGTACTGGTTGATGTCCCTGACGTCGAGAAAACTCATGGATGGGGTCCTTTATGCCGGGTTTCGGCCTGTCGGCCGGGGGTCTTTTCGTTGCGTCGCCAGAGAACAGTAGCGTGCCGACGCCCGGCCCACCCCATTACCGCCCAAGATACACCTCGATCACGCGTTCGTCGGCCTGCACCTCGTCCAGCGTGCCTTCGGCCAGCACCGCACCGTCGCACAGCACGGTCACCTTTTCGCTGATGGCGCGGATGAAGTTCATGTCGTGCTCGACCACCATGAGCGAGTGCCTGCCCTTGAGGCTCAGGAAGAGCTGCGCCGTGCGCTCGGTCTCTTCGTCGGTCATGCCGGCCACCGGCTCGTCCAGCAGCAGGAGCTTGGGGTCCTGCATCAGCAGCATGCCGATCTCCAGCCACTGCTTCTGGCCGTGGCTCAGCTCACCGGCCTGGCGCGCGGCGCTGTCGCGCAGGTGGATGGTGGACAGCACCTCGGCCAGCCGGTCCTTCTGCTCGCCGTTCAGGGCAAAGGCCATGGAGCGGCGCACGCCCTTGTCGGTGGCCAGCGCCAGTTCCAGGTTCTCGAACACCGACAATTCTTCGAACACGGTCGGCTTCTGGAACTTGCGGCCGATGCCCATGGCGGCGATGTCGGCCTCGCGGTAGCGCAGCAGGTCGATCGTGCTGCCGAAGAACACCGTGCCGCTGTCGGGCCGTGTCTTGCCGGTGATGATGTCCATCATCGTCGTCTTGCCGGCCCCATTGGGTCCGATGACGCAGCGCAGCTCACCCGGCGCGATGTCGAGGTTCAGCCCGTTGATGGCCTTGAAGCCGTCGAAGGCCACGTGCACATCTTCGAGGTAGAGGATGCGGCCGTGTGCCACATCGACCTCGCCCGCCGTCACCGGACGGCCGTAGCCGGCGCGGCGCCCGCCCGACTCGGTCACCCCGGTGGCGTGCGCCGACTGCGCGGCAGCCAGGCGCTTGGCGCCCGCTTCCATCAGGTCCGGTGTCATTTCCCTGCCCTCCGCATCTTCCTGACCAGGCCCACGATGCCCTCCGGCATGAACAGCGTCACCGCAATGAACAACGCGCCCAGGCAATAGAGCCAGAACTCGGGGAAGGTCACCGTCAGCCAGCTCTTGGCGCCGTTGACCAGAAAGGCGCCGACGATGGGCCCGAGCAGCGACGCCCGCCCGCCCACCGCCGTCCACACCGCGATCTCGATGCTCGACGCCGGGCTCATCTCGCGCGGGTTGATGATGCCCACCTGCGGCACGTACAGCGCACCGGCCACGCCGCACATCACCGCCGAGATGGTCCAGATGGTCAGCTTGTAGGGCAAGGGGTCGTAGCCGCAGAACATGACGCGGCTCTCGGCATCGCGGATGGCCTGCAGCACGCGCCCGAACTTGCTGCGCACCAGCCAGCGCGCCCACAGGAAGAAGCCCAGCAGCGTCACGCCGGTGATGATGAACAGCGTCATGCGCATGCCCTGGGTGGTGATCGGGACACCGAGGATGCGCTTGAAGTCGGTGAAGCCGTTGTTGCCGCCGAAGCCGGTCTCGTTGCGGAAGAACAGCAGCATGGCCGCGAACGTGAGCGCCTGGGTGATGATGGAGAAGTACACCCCCTTGATGCGCGAGCGGAACGCGAAGTAGCCGAACACGAAGGCCACCAGCCCCGGCACCAGCACGATGAGCGCCAGCGTGGCGATGAAGCTGTCGGACAACGCCCAGTGCCAGGGCAGTTCCTTCCAGTCGAGAAAGACCATGAAGTCCGGCAGCTCGCTTTTGTAGTTGCCATCGGTGCCGATCTGGCGCATCAGGTACATGCCCATCACGTAGCCGCCAAGGGCGAAGAACAGGCCGTGGCCGAGGCTGAGGATGCCGGTGTACCCCCAGATCAGGTCCATCGCCAGCGCGCAGATCGCGTAGCACATGATCTTGCCGAGCAGACCGACCATGTAGTCGCTCAGGTGCAGGGGGCTGCCCTCCGGCACCAGCAGATTGAGCACGGGCGCCACGGCGCACACCACCAGCAAGGCGATCAGGATGCTGCCCCAGCCGCCGCGCGTGAGCAGCGGCCCCCGGGACGGCAGGTCAGCGTGAGAGGAAAGCGTCGTCGTGGTCATGCGGTTCTGCCCTTGAGCGCGAAGATGCCCTGCGGCCGTTTCTGGATGAAGACGATGATGAACACCAGCACGGCGATCTTGGCCAGCACGGCGCCCGTCCAGCCTTCGAGGAACTTGTTGATGACGCCGAGGCCGAGCGCGGCATAGACAGTGCCCGCCAGTTGGCCGACGCCGCCCAGCACCACCACCATGAAGGAATCGACGATGTAGCTCTGGCCCAGGTCCGGGCCGACGTTGCCCACCTGACTGAGCGCGCAGCCGCCCAGGCCGGCGATGCCTGAACCGGCGGCGAAGGCAAAGGTGTCCACACGGGCCGTGTTGACGCCCATGCACGCGGCGATGGGCCGGTTCTGCGTGACACCGCGCACGAACAGCCCCAGGCGCGTGCGGCTGATCAGCAGCGCCACACCGGCCAGCACCAGCATGGCAAAGGCGATGATGACGATGCGGTTCCAGGGCAGCGTGAGATTGCCCAGCACGGTCACGCCACCACTCATCCAGGCCGGATTCTCCACGGCCACGTTCTGCGCGCCGAACAGGCTGCGCACGGCCTGCATGAGCACCAGACTGATGCCCCAGGTGGCCAGCAGGGTCTCCAGCGGCCGGCCGTAGAGGAAGCGGATCACGCTGCGCTCCATCAGCGCCCCGACCAGGGCCGAGCTCAGGAAGGCCGCGGGCAGCGCGGCCAGCAGGTACCAGTCGAACGCCCCGGGCAGGTACTGGCGGAACAGCGACTGCACCACGTAGGTCGCGTAGGCGCCGATCATGATGAGCTCGCCATGCGCCATGTTGATGACGCCCATCAGGCCGTAGGTGATGGCCAGACCCAGCGCCGCCAGCAGCAGGATGGAGCCCAGGCTGACGCCCGTGAATACCTGGCCCAGCGCCGCGCTGGTCGCCAGCGAGCGATCCACCGCCGACAGCGAGGCCTTGAGCGAGGCCTTGACGGCGGCATCTTCCTCCACGTCCAGGCGCTGCTGCAGCAGTGCCCGCACGATGGGCTGGCGCGCATCACCCAGCTTCTGTGCCGCGGCCTGCCGCACCGGCACCTCGTCGCTGCCCAGTTGCAGCGCCGCCTGCGCCAGCAGCAGGGATTCGCGCGCGTGCACGTCGAGCCGGTCGGCGTGCCCGGGCGCCAGCGCGCCGTCGATCAGGGGCAATTGCGCGGGATCGGGGTCGTCGAACGCGCTGGCCTGCAGCGTGGCGGCGGCCCGGCGCTGGGTCGCCACGTCGTCGGCCAGCAGGTCGAGCCCTGCCAGTGCCGTCTGCAGCGCGCCGCGCAGGCGGTTGTTGATCATGGGCTCTTCGGCCCCCTCGGGCAGCGCCAGCGTCTCGCCGCTGACGGCATCGCGTGCCCGGTCACCCTCGACGATGAACACGCGCCCGTCCTGGTAGCGCACCGACTCGTCCGCCAGCGCGCGGATCAGGGCCGCCGCCTGGTCGTCGGGCTCCGCGGCCAGGCGGGCCAGTGCCTCCACCCGTTCGCCGATGGTGCCTTCGACCAGTTGCAGCGCGTCCTGCGCCGTCAGCGCCAGGGCCGCCGGCCCCCAGACCGCCGCCATGGCCAGCACGGTGCCACGCAGCACCCTCAACATCATGGAACGCATGTCCGTCCGTCTCTCGAAAATGGGGCCGTCCGATGAGCGCGGCCCCGAAACCCTCACACCCGCCGGCCACCGCGCGACGGCAACGGCCGCGCGCGGTGCCAGGCAGGATCACTTCTTCTCGGGTTCGTCCTTCTTCTTGTCGTTGCCTTCGATGAACGGGCTCCAGGGCTGGGCCTTGATCGGGCCCTTGGTCTTCCAGACCACGTTGAACTGGCCGTCCGCGCGCACCTCGCCGATCAGCACCGGCTTGTGCAGGTGGTGGTTCTTCTCGTCCATCTTGAGCGTGAAGCCGCTGGGCGCCGCGAAGGTCTGGCCCGCCATGGCAGCGATCACCTTGTCGGTGTCGGTGGACTTGGCCTTCTCCACCGCCTGCTTCCACATGTAGATGCCCACGTAGGTGGCTTCCATCGGGTCGTTGGTCAGCGGCTTGTCCTTGTGGCCGGCGATGTTCTTGGCCTTGGCGTAGGCACTCCACTTCTTCACGAACTCGTCGTTGGTCGGGTTCTTCACGCTCATGAAGTAGTTCCACGACGCCAGGTGGCCGACCAGCGGCTTGGGATCGACACCGCGCAGCTCCTCCTCGCCCACGGAGAACGCCACCACCGGCACGTCGGTCGCCTTCAGGCCCGCGTTGCCCAGTTCCTTGTAGAAGGGCACGTTGGAGTCACCGTTGATGGTGGAGATCACCGCGGTCTTCTTGCCCGCCGAGGCGAACTTCTTGATGTTGGCGATGATGGTCTGGTAGTCGGCGTGGCCAAAGGGCGTGTACGCCTCCATGATGTCCTCGTCCTTCACGCCCTTGCTGTGCAGGAAGGCGCGCAGGATCTTGTTGGCGGTGCGCGGGTACACGTAGTCGGTGCCCAGCAGCACGAAGCGCTTGGCGCCGCCACCGTCCTGGCTCATCAGGTATTCCACGGCGGGGATCGCCTGCTGGTTGGGCGCGGCACCGGTGTAGAACACGTTCTTGGACAGCTCCTCACCCTCGTACTGCACCGGGTAGTACAGCAGGCTGTTGGTTTCCTCGAACACCGGCAGCACCGACTTGCGGCACACCGAGGTCCAGCAGCCGAACACCGCGGCCACCTTGTCCTTGCTGATCAGCTGCTTGGCCTGCTCGGCGGCCAGCGGCCAGTCGGACGCGGTGTCCACGATCACGGGTTCGAGCTTCTTGCCCAGCACGCCGCCCTTGGCGTTGATCTCGTCGACCGCCATCAGCACCGTGTCCTTGAGCACCGTCTCGGAAATCGCCATGGTGCCCGAGAGGGCGTGCAGCACGCCGATCTTGATGGTGCTTTGCGCGTGGGCGCTCAGGCCGGTCATGGCCAGGGTGGCGACCGTGGCCGCCGCGGTCAGGGTCTTGAGGGTGAATCGACGTTGCATCATGGCGCTTCTCCAGGTTCCGGGAACGTATCCGTAGATAAGGGGTTTCGACTCCAGCCACCCGGAGCCTGCGGGCTCTTGGGTGGGGTCAGACCGATGCTAGGGATATCCCTCGGTAGCGTCTGTACGCCGGGTGGCGTATGCCGGATCAGCCGCCGTGCTGCGGGCGCAGCAGCGGCACCCGGTTGATGGCCATGGCCGCCGCCGCCGTGCGCGTTTCCACGCCGAGCTTGGCGTGGATGCGCTCCAGGTGCTTCTTCACCGTGGCCGGGCTGGCGCCGAGGATGTCGCCGATGTCGCGGTTGATCTTGCCCTTGGCCACCCAGTACAGCACCTCGGCCTCGCGCGCGGTCAGGCCGAAGGCCTGCGCCAGCCCTTCGAGCACGCTCGCGTCCGAGGTCTCCTGCATCACGATCAGCCAGTCGCCGCCCTCGCCCTGCGCACCGCCCTCGTCGGGGTCGCCCACCTGCAGGTGCAGCCGGAAGGTCAGCCGCCGCGGTCCGCTCTCCAGCGTCAGCCGCGGCGGCTCCTGCGCCGCACGCCCGGCGCACCGCAACTCGGGCCAGTGGCGGCGCAGCCACTGCAGCACCGCCGGCGGTGTTTCGGGCGCGCTGGTGCCGCAGTAACGCTGCAGCAGCTCGCGCGCCAGCGGCGTCTGCCACACCAGCCGGCCGTCCCGCTCGCGCACCGTGATCGAGGCGTAGCCGAACGCATCGAGCGCATTGCGCGCCTGCTCGCGCTCCACCGCACCCTCGTGCACACGCCGGGCCGTGCGCAGATGCACACCCATGCGCGCCATCACCTCACGCGGCTTGATCGGCTTGGTCACGTAATCGATGCCGCCCGCATCCAGCGCCGCCACCAGATGCTCGGTCTCCGTCAGCCCCGTCATGAAGATGATCGGCATCTGCGCGGTGCGCTCGTCGGCCTTCAGCCGGCGCGCGACCTCGAAGCCATCGATGCCGGGCATGACCGCATCCAGCAGGATCACATCCGGCAGCGCCTGCGCGGCGCGGCGCAGGGCCGTCTCGCCATCCAGCGCCACCAGCACGTCGTAGCCGGCCTCGTCCAGCGCATCGTGCAGCGGCGCCACATTGTCCGGCACGTCATCGACGATGAGCACCACCAGCGCGTCGCGGCGCAGCAGCGGCACCGGCCGCAGGCTGGCGGGCAGGTCTTTCTCGTGGAGGCTGTCAGGCAAGGTCATGGTGCTGGATGGCCCTCTCGATGGCCTCGAATCGAAACTCCCTGGCGAGCTGGCGCCACTGCGCGGCCAGGCTGGCGTGCGCCGGCTCGCGTCGCTCCCAGTCGTCCAGCCACTGCACCACCCCGCGCGTGTAGCCCAGGCGCACACAGTCGAGCAAGGCACCGAAGTCGGTGCCGGCGACGTCGACCCCAGCCTTGGCATCGGCCACCCTGGGCGCCGGCGGGCTCACGGGCAAGGGTGCCGGCCCGTCCTGCGGCAGCCAGTGCAGCGCCAGCCGCCGGCCCAGCCAGCCGATCAGTTCCTCGCGCCGCACCGGCTTGACGAGGAAATCCTGCGGTGCCAGCCCCTGCCCGTGCTCGGGGTCGGTCTGCAGCAGGCCCTTGTCGAACGCGTTGGCCGAGACGATGGCCAGCGGCACCTGTGACCACCCGTCCGCCTGCAATCGCCGACGCGCTTCCCAGCCGTCGATGCCCGGCATCGCCAGGTCCATGAAGATCGCGTGCGGTGCGCCGGTGTCGCCCGGCTGCAGCCCCTCCAGCAGCCGCAGCGCGTCGTCGCCGCTGGTGGCCATCAGCACCTCGAAGCCCAGCGGCTGCAGCCAGCGCGCCACCAGCTCGCGGTCGGCCTCCTCGTTGTCCACCACCAGCACGCGCCGCCGCGGGCCCGCGTAGCCGCTCACCGGTGCCGCCGCCGGGCGCGCCACCACCACGTCGCGCAGCTCCGGCAGGAACAGGCGCACCGTGAACGTCGTGCCCTGACCGGGCTGGCTGCGCACCGTCAGCTCGCCGCCCATCAGGTCGGTGAGCATGCGCGCGATGGTCAGCCCCAGCCCCGTGCCGGCGTGACCGGCCACGCTGCCGTCCGGCAACGCCGGCCCGTCGCCCTGCTGGCCGCGCACGAACGGCTCGAACACGCGCTCGAGCTCCTGCGGCGTCATGCCCGGCCCCGTGTCGCTGACCTCGAAGGTCGCCATCTCGCGCGCGTAGCCCACGCGCAGGCTCACGCTGCCCTCGCGCGTGAACTTCACCGCGTTGCCCAGCAGGTTGATCAGGATCTGCCGCACGCGCTTTTCATCGGCGCGCACGGTGCGGGGCAGGTCCGGCCGCCCCGCGCCCATCGGCTCATAGAGAAAGCGCAGCCCCTTGGCGGCGGCCTGCAGCTCGAACAGCCCGGCCACCTCCTGCATCGCATCGGCAAAGGCCATCGGCCGCACGTTCAGTCGCAGCTTGCCCGACTCGATGCGCGCGATGTCCAGCGTGCCTTCGATCAGCGACAGCAGATGCTCGCCCCCGCGCCGGATCACGCGGATCGCCTGTGCCCGGTGCGCCGGCATGCCACCGTCTTCCTGCAGCAGTTGCGCATAGCCGAGGATGCTGTTGAGCGGTGTGCGCAGCTCGTGGCTGATGGTGCTGATGTAGCGCGTCTTGGCCTGGTTGGCCGCCTCGGCCGCCAGCCGCGCCTGCTGCAGCGCCTCGTCGGTGCGGCGGTGCGATTCGATCTCCCGCATCAGCAGGTGCGTCTGTCGGTTCGACTCCTCCTGCGCCACTTCGCGGCTCTTGTGCGCCAGCACCAGCCACCAGCACACGGTCGCCGCCACCAGCAGCAGCACGGCGTACACGCGCAGGAAGCCGGAGCGCACCGCCGCATCCAGGGTGTCGGCCGCGGCGGCGTTGGCCACGAACAGCCGGTCTCCCAGGCCCAGCAGCTCCTGCCGGTACAGCAGGCCCAGCACCGCCGCCAGCGCCGGCGCCACCACCAGCATCAGCAACAGGTAGTGCGCCAGCCCCGCGTCCAGGTACGGCCACACGCGCGCCGGCAGCAAGCGCCGCAGGGCGGCCTGCCACTGCGCCGCCAGGCGTGCATTCGGCTTGCACAGATCGCCGCAGCGCGCATCCAGCGTGCAGCACAGCGAGCAGATAGGGCCCTGGTAGGCGGGGCAATGCGCCATGTCCGGGGCCTCGTAGTGGCGCTCGCAGATCACGCAGCGCAGCACCGTCACCGGTGCCTGGTCGCCGCAGCCCGCGCACTGCCCCGCCCCGCCGCACGGCGACGGCGTGGCCTGTCGCGCCAGGTAGTAGCGCCCCTGCGTGGCCCAGGCGATCAGCGGCGCCGCCACCAGGGACGTCGCCATCGCGATCACCGCCGAGAAGGCCTGCGCCAGCTCGCCCATCAGCCCCAGGTAGGCCAGGATGGACAGCAGCGACGCCAGCCCCATCGCACCCACCCCCACCGGGTTCACGTCGTACAGGTAGGCGCGCTTGAACTCGATCCCCTTGGGCGACCAGCCCAGCGGCTTGTTGATGACCAGATCGGCCACCACCGCCATGATCCAGGCGATGGCGATGTTCGAGTACAGGCCCAGCACCTCGCCGATGGCCTGGAACACGTTCATCTCCATCAGCATGAAGGCGATCAGCGTGTTGAACACCACCCACACCACGCGCCCGGGGTGGCTGTGCGTCAGCCGCGAGAAGAAGTTGCTCCACGCCAGCGAGCCGGCGTAGGCATTGGTGACATTGATCTTGAGCTGCGACACCACCACGAACAGCGCCGTCGCCGCCACCGCCCAGCCATGGGGCAGCAGGTACTCGTAGGCCACGAGGTACATCTGGTTCGGGTCCACCGCGCGTTCCACCGGCACCATGTGCGTGATCGCCAGGTAGGCCAGCACCGCGCCGCCCAGCATCTTGAGCACGCCGGGCACCACCCAGCCCGGGCCGCCGGCCATCACGCCGGCCCACCAGCGCAGCTTGCGCCCCGGCCTGGGTGCCGGCATGAAGCGCAGGTAGTCGGCCTGCTCCCCCATCTGCGTGATGAGGGCGATGCCCACCGTCAGAGCCGCACCAAACAGGTGCCAGTCGAAGCCGGCACCCCGCCCGTCCGCACCACCATAGTGCACCACGTCGGCGAACACCTGCGGCGCATGCCAGGCCACGGCCACGAACGGCACGACCATCATCACCAGCCACAGCGGTTGGCTCCAGACCTGGAAGCGGCTGATCACCGACACGCCATACGTGACCAGCGGGATCACCACCACCGCGCAGATCAGGTAGCCCCAGGCCGGCGGAATGCCCAGCGCCAGCTCCAGCGCATAGGCCATCACCGCCGCTTCCAGCGCGAAGAAGATGAAGGTGAACGAGGCGTAGATCAGCGAGGTGATGGTCGAGCCGATGTAGCCGAAACCCGCGCCGCGCGTGAGCAGGTCCATGTCCACGCCGTGGCGCGCCGCGTACACGCTGATGGGCAGCCCCGCCAGGAAGATGATCAGACCCGTGCACAGGATGGCCAGCGCCGCGTTGATGAAGCCATAGCTCACCAGCAGCGTCGCCCCGACGGCTTCGAGCACCAGGAAGGACGACACGCCGAAGGCCGTGTTCGCCACGCGCCACTCGCTCCACTGGCGGAAGCGCTGCGGCGTGAAACGCAGCGCATAGTCCTCCATGGTCTCGCGGGCGACCCAGGCGTTGTAGTCACGGCGCACCTTGATGATGCGCTGGGGCGCGAGGTCATGGCCCCCACGCTCCGCCGCTTCGCGGGTCGCTGCCCCCCGGGGGGGCTGATCCGGCTGGGGGCGGCCCTGCGCCGGATCGTTGCCCCCACGCTCCGCCGCTTCGCGGGTCGCTGCCCCCCGGGGGGGCTGATCCGGCTGGGGGCGGCCCTGCGCCGGATCGTTGCCCCCACGCTCCGCCGCTTCGCGGGTCGCTGCCCCCCGGGGGGGC
>Ga0265293_10003373_pt1 | contig 29729 bp, 30 predicted proteins | sample Munlanlewell138R_FD_192505 | JGI IMG/M metagenome (GOLD analysis project Ga0265293, IMG submission 192505) | Leachate microbial communities from a municipal landfill in Southern Ontario, Canada - Leachate well 138R | ecosystem: Engineered > Solid waste > Landfill > Unclassified | place: Canada... | reverse complement strand
ACTGTAATTACTATTACCTCCACTCCTACAAAAACTATTACTCCTACTATTGCCATTACTAAGGTTGAAAATCCTAGTACTAGTTCTGGTGTTCCTAAAACCGGAGCTGTTTTCCCTACTTTTAGTATCTTTCTTTTATCAATTGTACTTTTAACAATCTCTTTAGTTTTCTATCGTAAAAACTAGTTTTAAGCTGTTTTTCCTTATTTTTGGTATCATATATTATGTTTGGTTTTAAGAAAAAATTTTTTACTATTATAGAATCTCTTCGACCAATTCAATGGATAAAGAATTTAAGTCTTTTTGCGGCTCTTATTTTAAATGGTCAATTGACCAACTTACCTCTTTTTACAAAAAACATCTGGGCTTTTATTGTTTTTTGTTTATTATCATCGTCATCTTATTTAATTAATGATTTAGTTGATCTTAAAAAAGATCGTCTCCATCCTGGGAAAAAGAATCGACCATTAGCTCGGGGAGCTATTTCTGAAACTACAGCAGTATTTACTTCATTTTTATTACTTTTTATTGGTCTTTTTATTTCTCTTTTTGTTAGTTCCTCATTTTTTATCATTTCCCTAATTTTTATCTTACTTCAGTATTCTTATTCTTTCTTTATTAAGAAAAAAGCCGTTTTAGATATTATTGGGATTGCTTTCTTCTTTAGTATCAGAGCTTTTGCTGGTGAAATTGTTACTGGCTATCATTTACCAATTTGGATTATGTTGGCTGTTATTTTCTTATCTCTTTTTATTGCTAGTGGTAAACGTCGTAGTGAACTTGGTAATACTGGAATTTTGACCAGAATTTCCCTAGCTGGTTATGGTAAAAGTTTACTTAATTTTTATACCACTATGTTTGCTGTTTGTACTCTAATCGCTTATTCTATGTTTACCTTTTTTGAAGAACAAGTTGTTTTTCAAGAAGGTATTATCCATAACTTTTTAATAGAAAATTTTCCTGATGCCTTGTATCGGAAATGGTATATGATTACTATTATTCCAGTAATTTTTGGCATTATGCGTTATGGTCAAATAATTTTTGAAATGCAAGAAGGTGAACGTCCAGAAAAAGTAATTGCTACTGATATTCCACTTCTTTTTTCCATTTTTCTATGGGGATTGATGATGATTACTATTGTTTATGTCATCTAGTTTTGCCAAAGTTGTTTTTATTGTTTTAGTTTTAATTCTAATTTTTACCCGTTTTTTTAACCTAGACTGGGGGAATGGTTACTTTTTCCATCCTGATGAAAACAATATGGTCGCATCTGTTTTACAGATGAATTCAAAAAATTTAAATCCTAATTTTTTTGCCTATGGCCAATTTCCTTTATTTTTAACTTTTTTTACCACTCCTAAACACGATTTTCCGACTATTATATTAACTCTTCGTTTTTGGTCAGCTGTTTTTTCTACTCTTTCTGTTTTTTTCTTTTATTTAATTTCACTTAAAATATTTAAATCTCAAAAATCTAGATTAATTTTAATTTTATTAATAATTTTTTGTCCAGGGCTTATTCAACTAAGTCATTTTGGTACCACTGAATCAATTTTAATTTTAGTTCTAGCTATTAATATTTTTCTATCCCTAAAATTACTTGAAAAAATAAAATACCAATATATTGTCTTAGCTGCTTTAATTAGTGGAATTGGTTTAGCTACTAAAATTTCTGCCCTAATTTTTATTTTGCCCATTCTATTTTCCTTGTTTTTTCAATTTAAAAAATCAACTAAAAAAATAAAAATATTTTTTCTTTTATTTTTGTTTTTATCTTTAACTTTTATTTTTTCTTTTATTTTTTCGCCTTTTAATTTGATTGATTTTAATTCATTTTTATCAGCCACAAAATATGAAATAGGTGTTGCTAATGGCCAAATTGCTGTTTTTTATACTCGTCAATTTTTAAATAGCACTCCTTATATTTTTCAATTCCAAAAAATATTTCCTTACACTATTGGTTTACCAGTTTTATTGTTTTCTTTATTTGCTTTATTTTTTATTGATTTTAAGAATACTAAAAACCAAATAATATTTTTTTCTGTTCTGATTTTTTTTCTTTATCAAGGTCAACTATTTGTTAAGTGGACTCGTTTTATGTCACCTATCTTTTTTATCTTTCCCTTATTGGCTACTTTTTTCATTTCTAAATTTAAAAACAATTTAGTTGTTTTTGTTTTAGTTTTAATTTCAGTTATCCCTGGGCTAGTTTTTTTTCAAAAATATTTTTATCAAGATATTCGAATTCAAGCTTCAGACTGGATGCTTAAAAACATTCCTATTAATTCAAAAATTCTTTCTGAATCTGGTAACGTAGTCGATCTCCCAGTCAAAAATTCCAACCTTGATATTACTAATTTTGATTTTTATAAATTAGATTCTAATTTAGAATCTCAAACAAAACTAATATCATTCCTTGATAATAGTGATTATATTTTTATTCCTTCACGTCGTGTTTTCAAAAATCAAAATAATAAAAATTTCCCCAATTCTCAGAAATATTATCAAATTTTATTTTCCCCTAATTCAACTTTTTCTTTAATCAAACAATTCTCCCTTTCTAATAGTTTTCTTTTAAATCCGGAAAACGGTGAAGAAACTTGGTCAGTCTTTGATAATCCCACAATTAGAATTTATAAAAAACAATAAAATTTTTACAAATTATAATCATCTTTAAATAATTATCTTTACTAAAGATTAATATTGTACAATTAGATACTATTTTATGAATCTAAAAAATTTCCAAAAACACCCCTTTTTATTTTGGCAACCTCAAAAAGATTATCTAAAGGCATTTGATCATTCTGTTTTTGGGGAAATAGGGTTAATTATTTTTAATTATTCAATTTGGGTATTTTTCTTTGTAGTTTCATATTTTCTTATTCGTTATGATATTAATTTTTTTGGTCGTCTTTTTTTGGTAACTCTCATTGCTGAAATAATTGAAAGATATTTAAAAAAACAAAAAATTTGGATTCGTCCTATGTTCCTTCATCGTTCAGCTACTCCTAATGGGTTAGTTAATTCTTGGTATTATTCCGGCTCTTTTCCATCAGGCCACACTATTAAAATGATTTATTTTTTATTATTTGTTATTTCGACTCAAGTTATTCCAATTCCCTTATTTTTAATCATAACTATCCCCTTACTTACATTCAGAGTCCTAGCTGGTTTCCATTATCCAATTGATATTATTGGTGGGGTTATTATTGGCTTACTTTTATGGTTTTTATCAAAAGATATTATTTCCCCTCAATTCTTAAATAACTTTATTCAACCAATTTTCAATTTTATTTTTTTTATTAAGTAGTCTATGTTGGCCGATTTTAAATTTATTATTTGGTGGTGGTTTGTTATTTTTGGATTAGGTTTAGTATCTTTTCCTTTAATTTTTTTAACTTTCAAAAAATTTTTTGATAAAGCTTACATTTTTTCCAAAATTTTTACTCCCGTTATTATTAGTTTTCTCCTTCTTCTCTTTGGTGTTTTAAAAATTTTACCTTTTTCCTATTTTTCAATTTATCTTTTAATATCTATTTTTCTTTTAGTTGATTTTATTTGTTTATATAAAAACAAAAATTATCTTCTATTTTTCGATTTTTTAAAAAAAAATTATAAAATCCTAATTTTAGAAGAAGTCTTATTTTTAATAATTCTTACAGCTTGGTCTTTTGTCCGTGGTTTTGCTCCCAATATTGAAGGTTTAGAAAAATATATGGATTGGGGATTTATTAATTCTATTTTAAGATCTCACTTTTTACCGCCTCAAGATATGTGGTTTGCTGGTTCTAGTATTAATTATTATTATTTCGGCCACCTTATTTTTGCCCTATTGACCAAGATTTCTCAAATCAATTCTTTTATTACCTACAACCTCTCTATTGCTACTGTTTGTGCCCTAACCTTTGTTAGTACTTTTTCTCTTAGTGCTAATTTTGTTGCTTCTCTTATTAAAAAAGTTTCTTTTAAACAAATTATTTTAGCTGGGTTTATTTCTGCCTTATTATTAACCTTTGGTGGAAATCTTCATGCTGTTTATAAATTAATTCCAAGTTTTTTTAATCAAAACAAAATAGTAAAAAATTATTGGTATCCCGATGCGACTCGTTTTATCGGTTATGATCCTGAAACTAATAATAAAACTATCCATGAATTCCCTTTGTATAGTTTTGTTGTTTCTGATCTTCATGGCCATATGAATGATATTCCCATCGTTCTCTTTTTTATGGCTTTTCTCTTTAATTCGTTTTTAACTTATTCAAAAAAGTTATTAAATTGGAAATTTATTATTGGTGCTGGATTTATTTTATCGATCAATTATATGACTAATGCTTGGGACTTTGCTGTCTATGGAATTCTATTAGCTATTTTTACCTTATTTATAAATATTAAAAATGATCCCCAAAACTTTTTTTATAAAACTTTTTTTAATGGCTTTTTAGTTATTATTTTTTGGTATTTATTTTCTCTCCCTTTTTCTATTAATTTCACTCCTATGATGCAAGGGCTCCAGGTCTCTGATTCTCATTCAATCTTTTATCAACTCTTAATTCTTTATGGTGGCTTTTGGCTTATTTGTTCCCCTTTTTATATTTATTCTTTATTTAAGAAAAAATTATCGACTGCTGATTTTTTTATTATTAGTTTAATTTTAACCGCCACCATTTTAATTTTAATTCCTGAATTTTTTTATATTAAAGATATTTATATTTATGAACATCGTCGAGCTAACACTATGTTTAAACTTGTTTATCAATCATTTATTTTATATTCCCTTAGTTCCGGTTATATCCTTATTAGACTTTCCCAATCTAAATCAAAAGTTTTAATTTCTATATATAAAATTTTGTTTTCCATCATTTTTATTTCTCATCTTATTTATCCATATTTTGCCATAAAATCCTATTATTCTTTTAAAAACTACCAAGGTTTAAATGGATTAACTTATTTAAAAGATCTTTATCCAGACAATTTTGCTGCCATAAACTGGATGAATCAAAATATTTCCAACCAACCAGTTATTTTAGAAGCGGTTGGTGATAGCTATACTACTTTTGGTCAAGTTTCAGTCTCAACTGGTTTACCCACCGTTCAAGGTTGGGTAGTTCATGAATGGCTTTGGCGTGGTGGTTATGAATTTCCCAAAGCTCGCCAAGATGATGTTGAAAATATTTATCAATCAATTAATTTGAATGAAACTAAAGAGTTATTAACTAAATATAAAGTTGAATATATTTTTATCGGTGACAAGGAATATGAAAAATATCCTCAATTAAATCCGCAAAAATTTAAAGATATTGGGGCCAAAGTTGTTTTTCAGTCTGGTAAAACTACCATTTACCAACTATAGTAAACCTACATGAATGATATTTTAGAGGGCCTTAACCGTGAACAAAAAGAAGCTGTCACTTATACTGACGGACCTCTTCTTTTGTTAGCCGGTGCTGGATCAGGCAAAACTCGAGTTTTAACTCATCGAGCTGCTTATTTCATCCAAAAGAAAATAGCTAAACCAAGTCAAATTTTACTTCTTACTTTTACCAATAAAGCTGCTGAAGAGATGAAGCATCGCATGGAAAAATTACTTGATTTAAAAAAAACTAATGAAAAAATCTTTGCTGGTACTTTTCATTCTTTTTGTTGTCGGGTTTTGAGAATCGATGGTCATCATATTGGCATCCCTCCTAATTTTGTTATTTACGATACTAATGATCAAGAAAATTTAATTAAATTAAGTTTATCGGAATTAAATTTAACTACTAAAGAATTTAAGCCCTCAAGTGTCTTATATTTTATTGAGGCTGCTAAAAATACTTTTCAGACTCCAACTGATATGGTTAATCAATCTCGTGGTTTTTGGCAAGAATATGCCAGTAAGATTTATGGTGTTTATCAAAAAAAATTAGATGAATTTCATGCTCTAGATTTTAACGACCTTCTTTTTAAAACTATCCAACTTTTTTTAGATCATCCCAAAGTTTTGGAAAAATACCAAAATATGTACCCTTTTATTTTAGTTGATGAGTATCAGGACACTAATCAAATCCAATATCTTTTAACTAAACTTATTTCTCAAAAAACCAAACAAATCACTGCTGTCGGTGATGCTTCCCAATCTATTTATGGTTGGCGTGGAGCTGATTTTAAAAATCTTATGAACTTAGTTAAAGATTTCAAAAATACTAAAATAATTAATCTTGAACAAAATTATCGTTCTACTCAAATAATTTTAGATGCTGCCAATGCTGTTATTGCTCAAAATAATTCTCATCCAGTTTTAAAACTTTTTACCAAAAAGACTTCCACTGACAAAATAAAATTATTTGAAGCTGGTTCAGAAGTTGACGAAAGTTTATTTATTGCTCAAAAGATTAAGTTTATTTACGATAATATGAAAATTCCTTATCGTCAAATTGCTGTTCTTTATCGGATGAATGCTCAGTCTCGGGTGATTGAAGAAGCTTTCTTAAAAGAAGGTATTCCTTATGTTTTAATCGGTGGAACTAGATTTTATGAAAGAGCCGAAATCAAAGATATTTTAGCCATGCTTCGTTTTGCCACTAATCGAGTTGATAAGGTTTCTCGTGACCGTCTTGATAAAATTTTTGGTAAACGTCGTCAAGCTGTTTTTTTAGAGCATCTTAATAACATGGATATTAAAAATCTTGATTCACTCCAGATTTTAGAATCTTTAGTAGTTAACTCTGGTTATCTTGATCGTTATGACCCCAAAGACGAAGATGACCAAAAGCGAATTGAAAACATTAAAGAATTAAAATCAGTTGCCACCACTTTCCCCAAAATTAGTGATTTTTTAGAGAATATTTCTTTAGTTCAACAAGAATATTCACTTCAAGAAAAAAATAAGAAAAAAGAAAATCGCGATGGAGTTAGATTGATGACTCTTCATGGTGCTAAAGGTTTAGAATTTGAAGTTGTTTTTCTAGTTGGTTTTGAGGAGGGGATTTTACCCCATTCTAGGTGTTTAATCGAAGAATCAGAAATAGAAGAAGAACGTCGTCTTTGTTATGTTGGTATTACTCGAGCCAAAGATTATCTATATATTTCTTATGCTAGCCAACGACTTTATTTTGGCAAAAATTCTCTTAATGAGCCAAGTCGTTTTTTAAACGATATCCCCAAAAATTTGGTAGAATTTGATGAATCAGTAATTATTAGAGATTATCGTCGTCCCAAAAAAGATGATGACAATGATCTCGTTTATGACCCTGATATATATTAAAAATAAAAAATGGAAAAATTTGATTTAGTAGATTTACAAGACAATATTATTGGTGAAACTGATAAATTAACCAGTCATCAAAATGGAGATCTTCATCGAGTTGTCGCTATCTTCGTTTTCAATCAAAAAGGAGAATTGTATTTACAAGAACACATCAAAAGTGGTGGTTTGTTTGATCATTCCGTTGGTGGCCATGTCACTAAAGGTGAAAATTATGATGATGCTGCCAAAAGAGAAGGTTTTGAAGAACTTAGTTTAAATTGTCCTCTTAATAAAGTTTCAATTTTTTATTCTGATGAAACATATACTGGTAAACAAATTCGTCATATATTTGCAATTTATGAATGTATCCCAACAAAAGATTGGGAATTTATTGCCAATGATGAAGTTAAAACAATCATCCCTATGAAAATTAAAGATATTATTAATTTAATGAATACTGAACCGACAAAATTTACTCCTGGTTTTCTTAACACTATGCGTGAATATATTTCTCAAAAACAACTCCCTTTTATATTAAAAGACTATACTAAAGAACATCTTAATTACCCTATTTTAAAATAAATTATGATTACTCGACTTCTCACTGATTCAGATAAAACAAAATATAACGCTTTAATTAAGCATCCAGTCCAAACCTGGGAATGGGGAGAGTTTCAAAAGAGCCAGGGACACTCCATCTTTCGTTATGGAGTCTATGATCGAAATAACCTGGTTTCAGCCTACACCGTTAGTTTTCATAAAGTTCCCAAAACTAAATATTCTATCGGTACCATTTTGCGTGGTCCAAAAGTTGACGAAGACATGTTGAAAAATATTAAAAAAGTTGCTCTTGATCAAAATGCTGTTTTTGTAAAATTTGAGCCAGATGTTTCTAAAACTGAATTTGATATGAATTTTCCTAATATGAAAATTTCTCCTAAAGTTGCCTTTTACCCTAATACTTTTTTAATCGATTTAACTCAAAGTGAAGATAAGCTTTTAGAAACCATGCATTCAAAAACTCGTTACAATATTCGGGTTGCTAATCGTTATGGAGTTGAAGTTAAAGAAGCCACTAATGATAAAGGTTTTGAAACTTATTTAAAATTACTTTTTGATACCACAAAAAGACAAGGTTTTTATCTTCATCAACAAAAATATCATCGTGATATGTGGTCTATTTTAAAAAAAACTGATATTCCTCATATTATGTTGGCCTCATATCAAGGTAAAGTTTTATCTGCCTTTATGTTGTTTAAATTAAAAGATCAACTCTTTTATCCTTATGGTGCTTCCCTTGATATTCATCGTGAAGTTATGGCTCCAACTTTACTTATGTGGGAATCAATTAAATTTGGTCAAAAATTAAAATGTAAAACTTTTGATATGTGGGGGTGTCTCGGACCTGACGCTAAAGAAGGAGAAAATGGTTTTGGTTTTCACCGATTTAAGCAAGGATTTAATGGTCAACCTTTTCAATATGTCGGTACTTATGATTTTGTTATCAATCCAATTCTTTACCAAGTCTATAACTTTGTTGATAAATATCGCTGGAAACTTCTTCGTCTCAAAGCCAAAATTCTAAGAAAATAAAAACGGCCTACTCACTAAAACAAAAATACCAAAATGGTATTAAGTTTTTCGTTTTCGACCGTTGGAATAAGTGCCCATACAAAAAGCCCAAAAAATAAGCACTTCAAAAAGAATATTCAAGCCGATAATTTTTGACAATAGTCTTCGTAAAAAACAAATCCCTCTGGATGGTAAAATTTTTCCCAGTTTTGATTCCAATATTGGAAAGCATCTATATTATATTCTTTCAATGCTTCCAAGGCTTCTTCATAAGATATTTTGTATACCGAAACCTCTTCGCCGACAGTCAAAACATTTTCATTGATGCCATATCGACATTGACGAGACATTTCTTTTACTGGCAAAGTTATTCCAATCCAAGCTTCTCTTATGTCTTGTGGTTCAATTCCTTCAGGAACTTTAATAATTTTAATTTCCAAAATCATTCCTCCTTTATTTCAAAGTACTTTTTGTAACAAAGTATATCACGAGCAAAGCATAAATTTTTTTGAAAATAGGTTAAAATACACATATGTCTGCGACCAAAATTAATAAAAATGATCTTGACCATATTGCCAAATTAGCTCGCATTGATTTAACTGAATCCGAAAAAGAAACTTTTCTACCTCAACTCGAATCTGTTATTGAATATTTTGATGTTTTAAATAAAGTTAATACTGATGGGGTTGAACCGACCTTTCGAGTCAATGAACAGTCAAACGTTTTAAGACAAGATGAAGTTAAAGAATCGTTGTCAGTTGAGGATGCTTTAAGTGGTGCCAGCCGTACTAAGGATAACTATTTTGTTGTTACTAGAACTATTAAAAATGGGGAATAATATGGATTTTACTAAACTTACTATTAATCAATTACGTCAAGGATTAGTTGATAAAAAATTTACCGCCACAAATATTGTTGAATTTTTTTTAGATCGTATTAAAACCATCGATCCTCAAATTAAAGCCTTTATTACTATTACTGATAAAATCGCTCTAAATCAGGCAAAAATTATTGATGAAAAGATTAAAAATGGCAAAGAAATAGGGAAGTTAGCTGGTTCAATTATGGCCGTCAAAGATATTTTCCTTACCAAAGATATTGAAACTACTGCCTCATCCCAAGTTTTAAAAGGTTATATTCCCAAATATTCCTCAACCGTTTATCAAAAATTAATCGATCAAGATGCCATTTGTATTGGCAAAACCAATACTGACCCTTTTGCTTTTGGTGGTTCCACTGAAAATTCTGGCTATTTTACAACCAAAAATCCTTATGACTTAACTCGTATTCCTGGTGGTTCATCTGGTGGCTCAGCTGCTGCTCTTGCTGCTGGTTTATGTACCTTTGCACTTGGTACTGATACTGGTGGATCTATCCGTTTACCAGCTTCTCTATGTGGTGTTTCTGGTCTTAAACCAACCTATGGTCTTAATTCACGTTTCGGGATTACTGCTATGGCTTCTTCTTTTGATTGTCCTGGAGTGTTTACAAATTTTGTCCAGGATTTGGCTATTCTTACCAATATTACAGCGGGGCTTGATTTACACGATGCCACTTCTTCAGCCAATCCAATTCCAGATTATCAATCTTTATTAAATAAAGTCGATTTAAAAGGTCTAAAAATTGGTCTCCCAAAAGAATATTTTACTGACGATATTAATCCAGAAGTTAAAGACAGTGTTATGACTGCTGCTAAAGTTTTTGAAAAACGCGGAGCTAAATTAATTGAAGTTTCTTTACCTAGTACTGATTTAGGAATTGCTGTTTATTATATTTTAGTTCCTTCAGAAATCTCCGCCAACATGGCTCGTTACGAGGGGATTCGTTTTGGTCAATCAATTACCGATTCTACTGATATTATTTCTTACTATATGGCTACCCGTGGTGCCTTTATGGAACCAGAAGTTAAACGTCGCATTATGATTGGTACTTACGCCTTATCTTCCGGCTATTATGATGCCTATTACACTAAAGCTGCTAAAGTTCGTACTCTAATTAAAAAAGAATTTACTGATGTTTTATCTCAAGTTGACGTTATTTTAGCCCCAGTCTCTTCCACTACTGCTTGGAAGATTGGTGAAAAAGCATCAGATCCATTAAAAATGTATTTAGTTGATGCTTATACTGTTTGTGTTAATGTCGCTGGTATTCCCTCAGTCGCTCTTCCTTGTGGTTTTGATAGTAAAGATTTACCTATTGGTTTTCAACTTATTGGTAACTTTTTTGAAGAATCAAAAATTCTTTCTATTGCTCATCAATATCAACAATCTACCGATTATCACTTACAAAAACCAAAATTATGAAAATTACCCCAATTATTGGTCTTGAAGTCCATGTTGAACTAAAAACTAAATCAAAAATGTTTTGTGGTTGTGATGCTCAACATTTTCATGTTGACCCAAATACTCATACCTGTCCAGTTTGTCTTGGTCTCCCTGGAGCTCTACCAGTTCCCAATATTAAAGCCTGCCAATGGTGTATTAAATTAGGCTTAGCTCTTGGTTGTACTCCAAATCTAATTAGTTTTTTTGAAAGAAAAAATTATTTTTATCCAGATCTTGCTAAAGGTTATCAATTAACCCAACTTGAAAAACCATTTGTCGTCAATGGCAAGATTACTATTGATGGTCAAGAAATCCGCATTAACCGGGCTCATATGGAAGAGGATACTGGTAAATCAATTCATATTACGGAATCTGGAAAAGATTTAACTCTTATCGATTACAATCGATGTGGTGTACCTTTAGTCGAAATTGTTTCTGAACCAGATATCACTTCTCCTCAAATGGCCAAAAATTATTTATTAAAAATACAACAAATTGTTCGATATTTAGGCATTTCTGATGCTGATATTGAAAAAGGGAGTATGCGTTGTGAACCAACTGTCAATTTAAAGATTGAAGAAGATAGTAAAGAATTTTTTACTCCACTTGCCGAAATTAAAAATGTTGCCTCTCTTACTGGAGTTTTAAATGCTTTAAATTTTGAAATTGATCGCCAGACTAAAGAATTTAAACAAACTCGTGAAATTAAATCTAAGACTAACAAAACTACCCGTGGTTGGGATGCTGTCAAAAATCAAACTTTCTTGCAACGAGAAAAAGAAGGCTCATCCGATTATCGTTATTTTCCAGAGCCCGACATTCCTCATATTACTTTTACTGAAAGTGAGATCGAAGAAATAAGAGAAACCCTTCCCGAACTCCCCGACTCTAAGATTTTAAAATATACAAACGAATATGGATTACTCGATTATCCATCAAAAGTTATTTCGGAGTATCGAGATTTTGCCGAACTATTCGAGCATATTGTTGGTGATAGAAAAGAAAAACCATTTTGCACATTTGTAGCAAATATATTACTTGGGCCATTCAAGACTGTTCTTGATTTAGGTGGAACATTAGACACAGACAAAATAATAAAAATAAATTTTTCAGAACTTTTTGACGCAGTAGAATCTGGGAAAGTTTCTATAGGAGTTGCTAGAGATACCGTCAGTGAATTATATAAAAGTAATAATCAAATTACGTCGGCGTTTGAATATATAAAATCTAAAGGATTAATTCAAAATTCTGATTCTAATGAAATCGAAAAAATCGCCCAAGAGGTGGTTGACCAAAATCCAAAAGCAGTTGCTGATTACAAAAAAAATCCTATGTCAATTGGCTTCTTAATCGGTCAACTTATGAAAGCTTCTGGTGGCTCCGCCAACCCCTCCCTCGCTAAAGAAATTTTAGAAAAGTTACTAAGATAAAATGTTTCAAAATATAATTTTCGATTGGTCTGGAGTCGTCAACGATAATGTTCATGCTTGCTATTTAGCTTATGTCGATATTTTTAAAGCTTTTAATACTGATCCAATAACTTTTGAAGAATTTAAACGAGAATTTAAATTACCCTATATGGATTTTATTCACCAATATATGCCTCATGTTACCCAGAAAGATCAACATGAAATTTATAAAAATTCTATTATCAAATATGATAAAAATAAAATTTTTAAAGGAATTGATCAATCTATAAAAATTTTTTTTAATCATAATGTAAATTTGTTTATTATCAGCAGTGACCACCCTGAAACTTTATTAAATCAAATTAAAATTTTTGGATTAAATGGTTTATTTACTGAAATTATTTGCAATGTCGAAGATAAAAGTATTGAAGTTGAAAATTTAGCTAAAAAATATAATTTTGATTTAGATAAGACCATTTTTATTGGTGATTCCAATCATGAAATTGAATCTGGCAAAAAGATTGGCATTAAAACTGGTGCTGTAACTTGGGGTTTTTGTTCAGAAGAAAAACTAAAATCTTTTAATCCAGATTTTATGATTCATAATTTAACTGAGTTAGAAAAAATTATATTAAAATAATATGACACAATTTCCTCTAACTGATATCGAAATAAAAGACGTTGCCACTAAACTCAAAAAACTCCAGCCGGGGGTTTTACCTTTTGATCTTTTTTACCAATTCAATCGTCTCAAAGTAACTATTACTATCGAAGTTGTTCCGCTTTGTCTTGGACCAAATGGGGAAGTTATGGTCGTTTTATTTAATCGTGGCCCAAATGATCCTTGGTGGCCAAATCTTTACCATACCCCCGGATCTTGTCTTATTGATGATGACATCTCTAATGAGGATGAGTGGGGATTGCCAACTAAAACTTTTGCCAGGTTAAAGGCTACCGAACTTGGAGATATTAAATTAACCGATCAACCTCAATTTGTTAATAATCTTAGTCATCAAACCGTCCGTGGTCCTGAATCTGTTCATGTTTATATTCAAGAAGTAAAATATGAATCGGCCAAAAATCATCTTTTTCCAGTTATTAATCTACCTGAGAATATGATGGATCATCAAATCAATATGATTAAAAAATGTGCCCAATTTTTTAAAAATTTAAAAAAGAAAAATGTTTAAAAATATAGTTTTCGATTGGTCTGGAGTTATCAACGACAACGCCTATGCTGTTTATCAATCGGTTATGGCAATTTTTGATTTTTTAAAAGTAGAACAGGTTTCCTTTGAAGAATTCAAAAGAGAATGGCGACAACCATATATGGATTTTTATCACAAATATATTCCCAATATGGATCTGACCCAAGAACTAAAAGATATTTATCTCAAAAATATTCTTAAATACGATCAAAATAAATCATTTTCTGGAATTGTCGATTTGATTAAAAAATTTAAAGATAATGGTTCAAAAGTTTTTGTCATCACTAGTGATCTACCAGAAACTATAGCCAATCAACTAAAAGCTTTTGGCCTAGAAGGTATTTTTGACGAAGTTGTCGTCGAATCTCATAATAAAACATCTGATTTAGAATCTTTGGTCAAAAAATATCAAATGAAATTAAATGAAACCGTTTTTATTGGTGATTCTAACCATGAAATTGAATCTGGTCAAAAAATTGGTACTAAAACCATATCAGTCACTTGGGGTTTTTGTTTAGAAGAGACATTAAAATCTTACAATCCAGATTATATGGCCCACAACTTAACCGAGTTAGAAAATATTATTTTAAAATCTGCTAGTATTAATTAATGCCAAAGAAAAAAACTGTCTCAAAAAAAACAATTGTTAAAAAAATTTCTTTTAAATCTCCTTCCAAAAAAGAGCTCAATTTTTTTCTAATTCTTTTATGTGGTTTTGTTATTGTTGCTGCTTTTCTAATTCGTTTTCTTTCTCCTGAAGATACTTGGGTTTGTCAACAAGGCCAATGGGTTAAACATGGCAACCCTAATGTCGAACAACCAACTTCTAAATGTCTTAATTAATTATTAAAGGAGGTAAAAAACGTTATGTATTGTAAAAAATTAATGCAGTATCTTTCAAAAAATCCTAGCTTTAATGCTACTATTCATCTTTTATTAGGGCTTGGCGCTGGTATTTTAATCACTTATCCTATTGTTGGATCTCATCCTCTTCGTTGGGGTTTAGCTTTCTTAGGGTTAGGAATTTTAGGTCATCTTTACCCATACTTTAAGAAAAAATAGTTATCAATTCAGACAAACTATTTATTGTTTTTACTCCGGCAATTTTTTTGTGATCATTTTTTCTATTTAGCCAAAAAACTTGAAACCCTCCAAAATCTCTTAATTTCTCCACAACCTCTATTCTGTCATCAATTATAATTGATCCTTTTGGTAATTTATTTAAAGAACTTTCTTCTATTTTTCTTCTTAGAATAAAAATCAAGTTTTTGTCTAATAAATCAGTTAAAGCCGATATTTTATTACTTTGATAATCTTCAAAACCTTCCGAAAAAATGCCCAATCGATATTTTTTTGACAATTTTTCTAAGACATTTCTAGTCTCAGGGAATAATGATTCTCGATAATGTTTTTCTTCAACGAATGGATTTGTTTTTTTATTTTCATCAATTTTAAAAACTTTATGGATAAATTCCATTAATTCGTTTGGGTGATAATCACTATATTTTTCTAAAGTTGTTTTGTATTTTTCTTTAGCTTCAACAATCTCTTCTAAAGAAACACCTATTGTATTTGCTATTTTTTGGTAAAAGCTTTTAGCCATTGGATGGGTATCTACCAAAGTATCGTCAATATCAAAAAGGATTATTTTTTCTTCCATCAATTTTATTTTATCCTATATCCTTCTATTTAACTTAAAATATTCCTAGCCCTCCCTCTTGGGATGATTTTAGCAAAAGTGGTTAAACTTTCAATTATCTCTATTCCTTCAACTTTTTCGCTTTCACTAATATCTTTTTCAAGTAAAAAAATATTTAATCTTTTACCTTTATTAGTATTGTGTAGTTTTTTAACTACCTCTCTATCATTATCTACCACTGTAGTTCCATCAGGGATTCTGTCTAATACTTCATTACTTAATTTTCGTCTTGCTATATAAATTAATTTTGGATCAATAAAGTTGATAATTCCTGAAAAACTCATTTTATTAAATTGGTAATCATTGTGTCCTTCAGTTAAAGTTCCCAAATTATAAAATCCCCGCAATTCTCTAAGTGTTTCAATTGTCTCTACATACAAAGCTTCTTTGAAAATAGATTTTTTATTAAACGGATTTTGTGAAGGTTCAATCCTTTTTCCAGTTTTTTCGTGGATATAAGCCAATAAGTCATCAGGATAATAATCAGTGTGACATTCCAATCCTAATTTATACTCATCTTTTAATCTGATTATTTCTTTTATATCTATCCCAGTCGTTTTCGAAATATCTTCATAAAGCAGGCGTGATAATTTTTTAGTATCCATCAATGTGTCGTCCAAGTCGAAAAGTATTTCTTTTTCCACTAAGTCTATTCTACAACCAGTGTCAAGTAAGTTTTCGAGTTAAAATAGGTCAGTGGATAAAAACCTTCAAAAAAACTTTTTAGACGAATACCAAAAGCTAAATACCGAACAAAAACTAGCTGTCGATACTATTGATGGTCCAGTTATGGTCATTGCTGGAGCTGGTACTGGTAAAACCCAGACCATTGCTCTTCGTATTGCTAATATTTTAGACAAAACCGATACTAACCCCAGTTCAATTTTGTGTCTTACCTATACTGATGTTGCTGCCAATAATATGAGAAATCGTCTTTTAAGTATGATTGGCCCTGATGCTTACAAAATAAAAATTTGTACTTTCCATAGCTTTTGTAATGACATTATTGGCTCTAATTCAGAGTATTTTCCTTTTGCTACTGCTAAACTTAAAGCCATTGATGACCTTGAAACCATTGAAATAATCAAAAAAATTATTGATGGTCTTAGTAACAATTCACCTCTTATTAGTTGGGGAGATAGATATTCTTATCAAAAAAGTATTCTTGATTGTCTTCACTTAACTAAAAGAGAAAATATTGATTCCAAAACTCTTTTAAAATTAATTGCTGATGAAGAAACCTTTTTTAAAAATTGTGCCGATCCTATAGCCAAACTGGCAACCATTCGGGCTACTAAAAATAACTATTCTGCTATCAATCAAATTTTTAATGAATTGGAAAATTCTCCCTCTCTCTCTGTTAATTTAAAAAATCATATTAAGGTTATTAGAAGTTCTAGTGATAACCTCAGTCAGGTCAAAACTGAAATCAGAAAATTTTATCAAGATCTCGAAAAGAATATCCCAAAGCAAGTTGAATTTGTCAAAATTTTTAATCTCTACCAAAAAGAACTTAGTCAAAGATCTCTTTATGATTATGAGGACATGATCTTATTTGTTATCGATGCTTTTACTAAAAATCCAGACTTACTACTTAATTATCAAGAAAAATACCAATATATTTTAGTTGACGAATATCAGGATACCAATTCGTCTCAGAGCCAAATAATTGATATGTTGGGGAACTACTATGACAACCCAAATCTCTTTGTCGTTGGCGACGATGATCAATCTATTTTTAGATTCCAAGGCGCTTCCATTGAAAACATTTATAATTTTTACCAAAAGTATAATCCTCAAAAAATTGTTTTAAAAAATAATTACAGAAGTCATAAACTTATTTTGGCATCATCTGAAAGTGTTATTAGTCGTAACAAAAATCGCATTGCCAATTTAATTACCGATGTTGATAAAACTTTAATTGCCAACAAAGATTATGACCCTGACCCAATTAATTTAATTGCCCTAAATTCTAATATTGAAGAAGACTATTATGTTGCTCAAAAAATTTCCCAACTTATCAAATCAGGTGAGAGTCCAAATGAAATTGCCATTCTCCTGCGCAAAAATCGTGATGCCCAAGATTTAACCAAGATGTTATCTGCTTTTGGAGTTAAATTTTTTCTTCCCTCAGACTCCAATATCTTAAAAAACCCTCTCATTATCCAACTTATTAAACTACTTGAATTTATTGATGACCCAAATCTTTCAGAATCGGTTTATCACATTTTGGCCGCTCCTTTTATCAAATTAAACTCACTTGATTTATTAAAAACTTTAAAATCAAAAATTAAACTTTCAAAATTAATTTTTGATCAACCATTAATTGACCAACTAGAAATTTCTGATAAGTCTAAAAAAATAATTTCTAAGTTTGGTAAAAAAATTGCCAAAACCAGACTCGATTTAGAAAATTATCCCTTAGAAAAAGTTTTAAATAGGATATTAAAAAGATTTAGAATCCTAAAATATTTATTAGCCAAAGATGATATTGAATCACTCAATCAAGTCCACGCTTTTTATCAACTTCTAAAAGACACTGTCACTAAAAAAGATCTTTCTTTGTCAGATTTTATTGATCGAATCCATCTCTATATTGAAAACAATCTTTCAATTTCATCCCCATCTATTAATTATGATTCAACCGATTCCATCAAAATCCTAACTGTTCATGGTGCCAAAGGTCTTGAATTTAATCATGTTTTTATTTATCGTCTTCTTGAAGATTCTTGGGAAAAACAACGTGATTTTAATAAACTAAAATTACCTTTTGGGATTCTTAATAGTGAAATTACAAAAAGTATTGAAGATGATTATGAAGAAGATCGTCGTCTTTTTTATGTTGCCCTGACTCGAGCCAAAAAACAAATTTACCTTTCTTTTTCCCAATATAAAGAAAATGGTAAAAATCAAAACCCATCTGTTTTTGTTTCAGAAATTGATTCTAAATTAATTGAAAATATAGAATTTAAAGATAAAGAAATTGCTCTAAAAACTTATTATCAGTTCACTGATATTTCACACGACCTAAAACCAGAACTTTCCGTTTATCTAAAAGATTATTTAACTAATCATTATAAATTCAATGTTTCTCACCTCAATTCCTATCTTCGTTGCCCACTTTGTTTTTATTACAAAACAATTCTTAGAATTCCTCAAAATAAAGAAAAATTTAGTAGTTTTGGTACTGCCGTTCATACTGCCCTGTCTTTTCTTTATCAGAAAAAATCTCTCTCAAATATTTTAGATACTTTTGAGCAAAGTCTCAAAAATGAACGACTTCCCAAGTCTGATTTTAAATGGTGTTTAAGTTTAGGTCATCAACTTTTGACAGATTATTTTGATCAATATAAAGATTCAATTAAAGAGGGGAATATTTCTGAATACAACTTTGCTACCGATAATATTGTTTACGAAAACATTCCTTTAACTGGAAAGATTGATCTTATCGAGAAAGGTCAAAATGACAAAATAACTGTCGTCGATTTTAAAACCGGTAATGTTGATAACAAATACAAAGAGCTATCACCAGATGGAGATTACTATCGTCAAATTGTTTTCTACAAATTACTTCTCGATATTAAAAATGATCCTCGTTTTAAGTTTGACAAAGGTATTATTGATTTTGTTGCCAAAAGTAAACTCAAAAAGAGTTTTATTAGAAAAGAAATTAATGTCACTGATGATGATTTAAATAAATTAAAACAACAAATTAAAGACGTTTACAAAAAGATCCTAAATTTAGAATTCTTTGAAACCGGTAAAGAATGTAAAGATAGAGATCATCTTCATTATCTATTAAAATAAGCCATGAAAATTAAAATCAAAAGATTTGATAAATCATTACCCTTACCAGTTCACAAAACCAAAGGTGCTGTTGCCGTCGATCTCTATTCTCGAATTGATGTAGAAGTTAAACCAAAAGAAATTAGTTATATTCCTATGAATGTTGCTATCGAAATTCCTGATGGCTATTTTGTGATGATGGCCTCTCGTAGTTCCACCCACAAAATGGGGATTATTGGTTTAAATGGTGTGGGTATCTTTGACCGTGATTATTGTGGTGATAATGATGAATATCATTTTCTTGCTTATAATTTTACCGACAAACTAGTGTCCCTTGAAAAAGGCACTCGTCTTTGTCAATTACTTTTAATCAAATGTGAAGATTTTGAATTTGAAGAAGTTGATCATTTAGCAAAAATTGATCGCGGCGGCTTCGGTACCACCGGAGTTAAATAAATAGTTTATATCCCTAGTGTAAAATAGATCTTATGACCTTTGTTTATATACTTTTAGTTTTAATTCTCGCTACACTGCTTTTTTTAATCGTTAAAAGTAAAAAAGCCAATTCTGATGATTTATCTAAAGAAATTTCTAACTCTTTAAATCAAATTTTTCCAGAAGCTCTTAAAAATGCCAGTCAACAATTAATTACTCTCGCTGATCAAAAAATAGGCACTGATTTAAACAACAAAAAACAAGCCATTGAACAGTTAGTTAACCGAGCCCTATTGGAAATCGAAAAAAATAATAAAAAAATGGATGATGTTGAAAATAAACGTATTGGTTCTTTTTCCACTCTTACTGAAAAATTAGAAGAACAAAAACTTCTTACTCATCAACTAAGAACTACTACTGAGGGGCTTAAATCAGTTTTAAGTAATAATCAACTTCGTGGTCAATTTGGTGAACAAGTAGCTGAAGATTTACTTAAAATGTCAGGGTTTGTCAGTGGAGTTAATTATGATAAACAAGTCAGCGGAGATTCTTCTCGTCCTGATTTTACTGTCTATATGCCAGATGGCATGAAAGTTAATGTCGATTCCAAATTTCCTTATCAAAATTTAGTCAAAATGAGTGAAGCCGATGGTAAAGAAGAAAAAGAAAAATTTAAAAAACTTTTTGAGCAAGATATCAAAACTAAAATTAAAGAAGTCACTAGTAGGGAATACATCAATCCAGAGGAAAATACTGTTGATTTTGTTATTTTATTTATCCCCAACGAAATGATTTTTAGTTTTATCTATGATCGTTTCCCTGATGTTTGGCAGGATGCTATGGGTAAAAAAGTTATTTTAGCTGGTCCTTTTAGTTTTACTGCAATTTTACGGATGGTTCATCAAGCTTATGACAATTTCCGTTATCAAAAAAACGTCGCTACTATCATTGGTTATATCAAAAAGTTCTCCGAAGAATTTGATAATTATAATAAAGGATTTAAGGATATTGGGACTCGAATTGAAGCTCTTCAAAAACAATATACTGCTGTTGATACCACTCGTACTAATAAATTAGTTAAAATAGTCAGTAAAATAAAAACCGAGGAAACAGAAAATATTCCTCAAATCCATGAATAAAAAATTTGTCTACTTTTCCATTATATTTTGGTTAGGTCTTGTTGCTTTTATTAATTTTATTGCTCCCACCTCTCTTTGGGCTAAAATCACTTTCTTTTTGATTCTTATCTCTTGCTTCGTTTCTACTTGTTATATTTTTTCTAAAAATCATTGTCTTAATCTTTCTCTTTCCTTCTATTTATTTAGCCTTTTAACTCTTCGATTTTTTCATCAATTATTCCTTATGAATTTTGTTATTACCACCAGTCTTTTCATTGTCCTCTTTTTTATTTTCTATAAAAAAGAACTCTAAAATTAAATCTAAATATTATTTCTTGATTTTTACCTGTTCTAGCGTTAATATACTCATCCGCACATTAAATCCGAAAACTTTATATCAGTTTCACAAAAGATTTTTTTGATTTACTAAAGATAAATATAGGGTAGAGCTCCCTAAATATTTTTAGAAAGAAGAGTAAATCAAAATGTCAGCAAATAGTAAAAAAATTAATTTCATTGCCAAAAACCAATCTTTCTATAATGATGTTATTGAAAAGTTTGGTGGTAGTGATGATTATAAATGTGTTTATTTCCCAGAAATCTATCAAGGTATTTGTACTTTTGTTATGAGACTTGTCTCTGAAAAGTATTTTAATACTGTTGATATTCTGGATTTTGCTATTGGTGAAATTGGACATGTTCACCATCAGCTTGAAGAAGGTCGTATGGATAATATTCAAAAATTCAATACCATTCTTTTGGCCATTGATCAGATTATTATTCATCTCAAACAGCCGAGAAGTTATACCAATCGAATTTTGGGTGTCGAATTGATTTTCCCGTATCACTTTGAAGCATTTGTTAAATGGTTTGAAAATGATTATGTGGAAGAAAGTATTTTGGCCTCAAATGAGAATTACAACTTCTTGGTTGATATCTTGTCTATTGCCAATAAGGAAATTGCTTTTTTATTAAGAGATCCGCATAATCATGATCTCAAGAAGAAATTTCTTGAATGTATTGCTCCACTTTTAAAGTAAAAAATTAAGTTTTCGGATAAATGAAGCAACCAAAGCCGGTATTTGTTTAAAAAACATCTATCGGCTTTTAATTTCCCTCTTGACACCATTTAGCACTCGGTCTATTATATTGCTAATATGGCAGAATTAACCCAACGACAAATTAAAATTCTTAAATGTATTACTGAAGAGTTTATTGAAACTGCTGCTCCAGTAGGGTCTGAAACTCTTGAAAAAAAATATTCCTTAGGGATTTCCTCAGCTACTATTAGAAACGAAATGTCAGCCTTGACTCAATTAGGTTTCCTTAAAAAAGGTCACTTATCTGCTGGTCGAGCACCTACTTCCATGGGTCTTAAATATTATGTCCGAAATTTAATGACCGCCAAAAACTTAACTGTTAGTGAAGAGATTGGAGCTAAGGAAAAAATTTGGGATTATCGTAACGAATTTGAACGCCTTTTAAAAGAAACTACTAAAGAATTAGCTAATAAAACTCGTTCTATGGCCATTGCTACTACTGATCATGGTGCTATTTATAGTTATGGTGCTTCTAATCTTTTAGAAGAACCAGAATTTTTTAATATCGATGTTACCAAAACTGTTCTCTCTTTATTAGATAATAATAATTTCTGGTTTGAAATTATCAAAAAAGCCAGCAATAGTGATGAAAAAATAATCCATCTACTTATTGGTGAAGACTTAGGTATGGAACACTTAGAGCCTTGTGGTTTTGTTTATCAAAATTATGAAGCCGGTCCTCATCGAGGTATTTTAGGTATCGTCGGACCAGCTCGTTTTAAATATACTTCAGTTGTTCCCATGGTTGACTATTTTGCCCAACTTATATCCACAATTACTCGTTAATACCTAATTTATGGCTAAAACAAAAACTAAATCAAATGATAGTCAGGTCGAAAAACTAGTTGCTCTAGAACAAAGAGCTATTGATTTGGAAGATCGACTCAAACGTTCCTTGGCTGATTATGCCAATCTTGAAAAAAGAATTGAGTCCCAACGTCAACTTTTCGTTACCCTGGCTACTACCGCTATCATTATTAAAATGATTGAAATTTTAGATGATCTTCATCTTACCTTTAATCATTTAAAGGATCAGGGTTTGAAAATGACCATTGATAAATTTATTAATGTTTTGAAATCAGAAGGAGTAGAAGAAATTGAAGCTACAGGTAAAGAATTCAACCCTGAAACTATGGATTGTATCCAAGTAGTTGAAGGTAAAGAAAATAAAGTTATTTCAGTCAAAAAAGCAGGTTATAAATTAAACGGTCATGTCATCCGACCAGCTCAAGTTACTGTCGGGAAATCTAGTGACCAAAATATTATTAATTAATTATTATTAAAACTATGTCAAACAAAATAATCGGAATCGATCTTGGTACTACCAACTCCTGTGTTGCTGTTATGGAAGGTGGTACTCCTAAAGTTATTATCAGTGCTGAGGGTCGCAACACTATCCCTTCAGTTGTTGAACCAGTTAAAAAATTAGTTGGTGATCTAGGAAAACGCCAAATGGTCTTAAATTCTGCCAATACTATCTACAGTATTAAACGTCTTATGGGTCGTCGTATTGATGATCCTGAAGTTAAAAAAATGCAATCTGTTTCTGCTTTCAAAATAGTTGCCGGTAAAGACAAAATGGCTGCTGTTGAGATTGCTGGTAAAACTTATACCCCACAAGAAATTTCAGCTATGATTTTGCAAAAATGTAAAGCTGATGCTGAAAAATATCTTGGTGAAAAAGTTACTGATGCTGTTATTACTGTTCCAGCTTACTTTGATGATTCTCAACGTCAAGCTACTAAACAAGCTGGTGAAATTGCTGGCCTTAATGTTCAACGTATCGTTAATGAACCAACCGCAGCTGCTCTAGCCTATGGTTTAGATAAAAAAGGTAATGAATTAGTTGCTGTTTATGATTTAGGTGGTGGTACTTTTGATATTTCTATCCTTGAAATTGGTGATGGAATTTTTGAAGTTAAAGCTACTAATGGAGATACCTTCCTTGGTGGTGATGATTTTGATCAAAAAATTATTACCTGGATCATTGATGATTTTCAAAAACAAAATGGAGTCGATTTAGGTAAAGATCCACAAGCTCTTCAAAGAGTTAGAGAAGCAGCTGAAAAGGCTAAAATTGAATTATCTAGTGCTGCTGAAACCGAAATCAATTTACCATTCATTACCCAAAAAGATGGTAATCCACTTCATTTAACTAAAAAATTAACCCGTTCCGAATTAGAAAAATTAGTTGATGATTTAATTCAAAAAACTATTGTTCCAGTCGAAAAAGCTCTTAAAGACGCTAAAGTCACCAAAAATGATATTAAAGAAATTATCATGGTCGGTGGTATGACCCGTATGCCTAAAGTTCAAGAAGTTGTTAAAAATTTCTTTGGTAAAGATTTAAATAATACTGTCAATCCAGACGAAGTTGTTGCTATTGGGGCTGCTGTTCAAGGAGCTGTCTTAACTGGTGAAGTTAAAGATATTGTCCTTTTGGATGTCACTCCATTAACCTTTGGTATTGAGACTGCTGGTGGTGTTCGCACTCCTCTAATTGAGAGAAATACAACCGTACCTACAAAGAAATCTCAAATATTTACTACCTATGCTGACAATCAACCACAGGTAGAAATAAATGTCTTGCAAGGTGAAAGACCTATGGCTGCTGATAATAAAACTCTCGGTCGTTTTGTCCTAGACGGGATTGCTCCAGCTCCTCGAGGTATGCCTCAAATCGAAGTTACCTTTGATATTGATAGTAATGGTATTTTGTCAGTTTCTGCCAAAGATAAAGGTACTGGTAAAGAACAAAAAATTACTATTCAAAACGCTACCAACTTAAAGGAAGAGGAAGTTGAGCAAATGAAAAAAGATGCTGAAGCTCATGCTCGTGAAGATGAAGAAAAGAAGGGCCTAGCTGAGGCTAAAAATAAACTTGATGGCACCATCTTCTCTGGTGAAAAAACTCTTAAAGATTTTGCCGACAAAGTCAAACCAGAGGATAAAGAAAAAATTGAAGAAAAACTAAAAGAAGCTAGAGAAATTTTAGCCAAAGATGACTCTAAAATAGACGATCTTAATAAAGCTTCTGAAGAGTTAAACCAAATTCTTCAAACTGTTGGTGCTGCTATTTATCAACAACAACCAGGTCCAGAAGGTCAGCCTCAACCAGAAGCTGGGAGTGAGGAAGCTAAAACTGAAGATAAAGACAGTAAGGATATTAAAGATGATAAAAAAGAAGCCGAAGAAGGAGAAGTTGTTCAATAAAAATTAAATTTCATTGATGCCCCGATTTTGCGGGGCGTCAATGTATAATTACATTCAATGAAAAAAGATTTTTACGAATTATTGGGTGTTACTAAAAACGCCTCTAAAGAGGAAATTAAAAGCGCTTATCGAAAATCTGCTTTAAAATTTCACCCAGATCGCAATAAGTCTCCTGATGCTGAGGAAAAATTTAAAGAAATTAATGAAGCTTACGAAGTTTTAAGTAATGATCAAAAGAAAACTGCTTATGACCAATACGGCCATGCTGCTTTTGACCCTAATTCTGGCCCATTTTCTGGCCACACCTATACTCAACAAAATGGTCCTAATTTTACCTATACTCAAGGTGGAAATCCTTTTGGTGGTGCCGATTTTGATTTTGGTGGTTTTAGCAATCCTTTTGACATTTTTGAACAATTTTTTGGTGGTGGTTTTAGGCAACAATCACAACCACGTCTCTCTACTTACAAAATTTCAGTTACTTTTTTAGAAGCTGCCAACGGAGTTGAAAAAGAGGTTGTTGTTGATGGTAAAAAAAAGAAAATCAAAATCCCTGCTGGAGTTGACGATGGTCAACGAATTAGATTTAACGATTTTATTCTTTATATAGATGTTCTTCCTGATAAAGTTTTCAAACGTGAAGGTAATGATGTTTTCGTTTCTTTTAATATTAGTTTTATCGATGCTGCTCTAGGGACTACTATTGAAGTTCCAACCTTACAAGATTATCTCAAAGTTAAGGTTAAATCTGGTACTCAGCCAAATACTTTAATTCGTCTTAGAGGGAAGGGAATCAAAAATATTCAAGGCTATGGTCAAGGGGATTTATATATCAGGCTGGTTGTTGAAGTTCCAACTCATCTTACTGGTCGTCAAAAAGAATTGTTAAAAGAGCTTGATTTGTAGTATAATCACCTTAGTTTATAAATAATATTTTGAAATGGGGTTGGGGTTCAACCCCATTTTTTATATTAAAAAGGAAAAAATATGGACTTAAAAAAACTACCAAAAACTGAATTTGCTGCCGCCGTCGCTCAAATCGCCGGTGAAAGAAACATTGATGTTCAATCAATTTTAGACTCTATTGAACTTGGACTTGTCTCTGCTTACAAAAGAGATCAAAAAGAACACAACGTCATTGTTCCAGAAGAAGATCAATTTACTGTTGAATTATCCCCAGAAAGTGGTTCTTTTAAGGTTTTTAAAATTGATGGTGATAAACAAACCGATGTTACTCCACCAGGTTTTGGTCGAATCGCTGCTCAAACAGCCAAACAAGTCATTGATCAAAAAATTCACGAAGTTGAAAAAGAAACTGTTATAGGTGAATTTGCAAAAAAATTAGGCACTTTAATTTCTGGAGTTATCATCCGTAGTGATCCTTATAAAATGGTTATTGGTATTGGTAAAACTGAAGGTATTTGTCCAAAAGAAGAACAGATCAAAAATGAAGTTATTCAACTTGGTACTAAAAAATGGTTCTTACTTAAAGAAATTTTTAAAAATGAAATGGATAAAAGTGAAATTTTACTTTCTCGTCGTGATCCAGAATTCATTAAACAACTTTTTGTTCGAGAAGTTCCAGAAGTTGGTAATGGTAGTGTAGTAATTGAAAAAATTGCCAGAGCTAGTGGTGAAAGAACTAAAATTGCTGTTTCATCAAATCAACCAGGTATTGATCCAGTTGGTTCATGTATTGGCCAAAAGGGTTCTCGTATTCAGTCAATTTTAAATGAGCTTCCTCGGGAAGAAAAAGTTGATGTTGTTCCTTTTTCAAAAGACATCAATCAATTCATTATCCAAGCCCTTTCTCCAGCTCAAAATATCAAAGTAATTTCTGTTGATAAAAATTTGGCCACTGTTTCAGTTCCTGAAGATCAATTAGCCCTCGCTATTGGTGGTGGTGGTGAAAATGTCCGTTTAGCCGGTCAATTGGTTGGTTTTGAAATAAAAATAACCTCAGATTCGGATAAAAAATAATTGTTTTTTTAAAAAAATATGACTAATAAAGATTTACAACCCAGATTTCCTATCGTCGCCTTTATGGGTCATATTGATCACGGTAAAACTAGTATTTTAGATAAAATTCGTTCTGCTAATGTTTTTAGTCACGAAGCTGGTGGAATCACTCAACATATTGGTGCTTATCAAGCTAAAAATATTACCTTTATTGATACTCCTGGGCATGCTGCTTTCTGTCATATGCGCTCCCGTGGAACTGAGGTAACCGATATTATCGTTTTAGTTATAGCTGCTACAGAGGGAATTATGCCCCAAACTAAGGAATGTTTAGAACTTATCAAAAAAACTAATATCCCTTTTATTGTCGCTATGAACAAAATGGACCTAGAAGGAGCTTCTCCTGACAAAATTAAAGGTCAATTAGTTGAAGCTGGTTTTACTCCTGAAGATTATGGTGGCCAAACCGCCGTTGTTCCAGTTTCTGCCAAGACTGGAGAGGGAATCGATAAACTTTTAGAACTTATCTTACTTAATGCCGAAATTATGGAACTTAAAGCCGAACCCGATGTTCCACTTGAAGCTTTTATTATTGAATCTCGTCTTGATAAAAACCGTGGTCCAGTCGCTTCTCTAATCGTTAAAAAAGGTACTTTAAATATCGGTGATCAAGTTTATGCCGATGACATTTTGTGTAAAACCAAAGCCATGATTGATTTTGAATCTAAAAATATTAAATCAGCTGGTCCTAGTACTCCAGTTGAAGTTTTAGGTTTTGAACAAGTTCCTTCAGTTGGTAGTTTAGTCACTCCAGATAAAAAGATGGCCAATCAAAATATTGTTGTTTTAGAAAAAGACAAAATTATTGACGATGAAGATCATCCTAAATTAAAAATAATTCTTAAAGCTGATGTTCAAGGTACTCTCGAAGCTCTTAAAAATAGTTTCACTGATGATGTTATCATCCTTTCAGAAGGTATTGGTGCTGTTACTGATGGTGATGTTTTTATGGCTGATACCACCAAAGCTCAAATTTTTGCTTTCAATGTTAAAACTCCATCTCAAATTTTAAAATTAGCTGAAAATAATAAAGTTAAGATTTTCCAATCTCGAATTATTTATGAAATTATTGAAAATATTCAGACCCAAGTCCTCAAATTATTAGAACCAACCATTGATGAAGATGTTTTGGGTGAGGGGATTGTTAAAGCCGAATTTAAAATTGATAAGGTTCGTATTGCTGGTGTCCAATGTACTAAAGGCGAGATCACTAAAGATAGTCTTATTCATCTTAAACGTGATGACAAAATTATTAAAGATACTAAAGTTGAAGGGATTAGACAAGGTAAAGATATTATTGAAAAAATTAAGAGTGGTAATGATTGTGGCATGACTTTTAAGCCCTATGTTGATTTTAAGCTAAATGATGTTATAATATCCTATAACAAGAATTAATAAACAGTTCTTGTCTTTTATATGAAAAACTATCAAGTTCAGGATATAAAAAATTTACTTTCCAATGCTAAAACCGCTTCGGTGGTTATTCCTCGTTTAAGCATTGATGGTATTGCTGCTGGTTTAGCTTTAGTTTTAGCTCTTAAGAAAGCTAATATTGAAACCACCGCCTACTGTCCTACAAAAACTGATGCTAATTATTCCAAGCTTAGTGGTTTAGAGTTTTTAACTGATAATTATAATCAAAATGATTTAGTTATTTCTCTTAATTATCCTTTAGATCAAGTTGATAAAGTTTCTTATAACAACGATGATGGTCGTTTAAATTTAGTGGTTCAAACTAAAAATAACGCTCCAAAAATTGAACAAAATCAAATCATTATTAACAACCAATCTTCTATTTCTGATATTAATTTTATTTTAGGTGATGAATCTCAATTAGGTACTAATGCTGCTATAGTCAATAATGGTAATTGGGTTTATATCTCTCCTACTAGTGAAACTAAATCTTGGGCTAAAGCCAGTGTTATTGATCAAGATGCTCCTTTCTGTGAAATCTTTACCTTCTTATTACCATCTTTAGGTTTAAAACTTGATATCGATTCTGCTAAAAATTTATTGATCGGTTTGCGTGTTGCTACTCAATCCTTTTCTATTAACGTTTCTCCAGAAACTTTCGAAGCTGGTGCTATTTGTCTTAAAGCCACTCAACCAGTCGAAGTTACTCCTGAACCAGTTCAACCTAGTCAATCAACTCAATTGAATTCAGTAACTCCAAACCAAACCGATTCCATTCCCACTGCTTAAGATTGTTGTGTTATAATCCCATCTGTAACTATTAAGTCGGTGTTTTAGGAGCCATTCTAAAACTTTTTATTTTTTAACCGATAAATAGCCTAAATTTCTATGGCATTAACCAAAGAAGAAAAAAACGTTATTATTGAAAAATTTGCTCAAGCTAAAGGTGATACTGGTTCTCCAGAAGTTCAAATTGCTATTTTAAGCAAAGAAGTTGAAAAACTCCAAGGTCATTTGACTGAAAATAAACACGATTCTCCAGCAAAAAGAGGAATTCTATCCAAGATTGCTAAAAGACGTCGTTTACTTCGTTATCTGTCTATTCACAACCCAGAAAGATATACTGCTGTCCTCAAGTCACTCGGTTTGAAGAAATAAGTAGTCTATACTATTAATTATAAATATATGAAAAATTACACCCAAGATAT
>Ga0265293_10003372_pt1 | contig 29736 bp, 31 predicted proteins | sample Munlanlewell138R_FD_192505 | JGI IMG/M metagenome (GOLD analysis project Ga0265293, IMG submission 192505) | Leachate microbial communities from a municipal landfill in Southern Ontario, Canada - Leachate well 138R | ecosystem: Engineered > Solid waste > Landfill > Unclassified | place: Canada... | reverse complement strand
GTTCGCTGATAATTTCAAGATTCATGTCGTTGACCTCAGAATGGGTGAAAGAATAATAAGTTGACTGGAATACAAAGATTGTACCTGTAGATGAACGTGTTTTTCGCTACAATTTGTCTTGTCTATTCTTTGATTGAATCATCATGGCCCGACTTCCCCGCCTGTATGCTCCACACATTGCACAATTGGTTCATGCAAGGCTTGCCCATTCCTTCAATACGGCCCCTGATGCCGGGCAGCTTATGAGTCAGGTCCAGGTATGGCTGGCAGATCTGGTGCAGGTGCACAAGGTGGCCTTGCACGGTTGGACACTGTTTGATGACAGCATCCTGCTGTTGGCAACGCCTGAGAATGGGCAGGGCATTTCCCGTGTCATGCAGTCGCTAGGCAGAAATTTGGCGGCATCGTTGCGGTCCGGTCCTGTTTTCATGGGGCGGTACCGTTCGGCGTTGATAGAGCCCGGGCAATGGGTGCTGCCGGCCATGGTCTGGCTGGAGTCCTTTACCAGTCGCGAGAAAGGCATGGATGAGCCTGAATTATGGCCATGGTCATCGGCAGGCATTCATACCGGCGCCAGTCTGGGTTCGGTTGCCTGGTTAACCGATCATGAGGATTACTGGCTTACCGGTAATACGCCGTTTGACCGACAGGCCCGGTATAGTGAGATATTTCATCGCGGCTTGTCCATGAATGAGAGTGCCAGGATTGCTGCCGCTTTATCAGGTCAATGGGCATTGGGCGGCGAGTCCTTCCTGCAGTCGTTGGCTTCCAGGGCCAGCCGGCGTGTCAGCCCGGGCAAAAGAGGACGCCCACGAAAAGGCCAGTCCAAAACTGATGTGGCATAGGCGATAGCTCATCCGCGCTCCTTGTTTAAGCTTAAGATTAAACCCGATATACTGTTCAAATAAAAATTGAAAAGGATGGGTATGGATTATTTACTGGCCCTTGATCAGGGGACATCAAGTTCACGCAGCATATTGTTTGACCGGCAGGGCAATATTGTCGCCATGGCGCAGCAGGAGTTTCCCCAGTATTTCCCCCAATCAGGTTGGGTGGAACATGATCCGCAGGAAATCTGGCAATCACAGCTGGCAACCCTGCATGAGGTTATTCGCAAATCAGGGGTTCGTCCAAACAGAATAGCAGCGGCCGGTATTGCCAATCAAAGGGAAACCACACTGGTTTGGCATCGTAAAACCGGGCAGGCACTTTGCAGGGCCATTGTCTGGCAAGACCGGCGTGGTGAAACCCTGTGTAGCGAGTTAAGGGAAAAGGGGCTGGAATCATATATTCAGGAACGCACGGGCCTGAAACTGGATGCCTATTTCTCTGCCACCAAATTGTGCTGGATACTTGAAAACGTGCCGGATGCCCGCAGGTTGGCCGAGCAGGGGGAGCTGGCATTCGGGACGGTAGATACCTGGTTGTTATGGCAGTTAAGCAAAGGCCGGGTGCATGCAACCGATGTCAGTAACGCGTCCCGTACCATGCTGTTCAATATCAGGGATAATCGCTGGGATCCGGCGTTGCTGGATTTATTCGGTGTTCCGGCTAATATGCTGCCCGAGGTGCTGCCTTCAAGTGCCCGCTATGGCCAGATTGATGAAACTATTACCGGACATGCCATATCGGTGGGTGGCGTGGCGGGTGACCAGCAAAGTTCGCTATTTGGCCAAGCCTGTTTCAAGGCCGGGATGGCCAAAAATACATATGGTACCGGTTGTTTTGCCTTGTTGCATGCAGGTGGACATTTCAGGGTTTCAGATAATGGTCTGCTAACCACCCGGTTGGCTCAACATCGGGACACGTTGGAGTATGCCCTGGAAGGTAGCGTGTTTATAGGTGGGGCAGTGGTGCAATGGTTACGCGATGGCCTGGGAATTATTGGGCAAAGTGCAGAGGTGCAGCCTTTGGCCGACTCGGTGCCTGATAGTGATGGTGTGTTTTTTGTGCCGGCCTTTACGGGTTTGGGGGCGCCCTATTGGGATGCAAACGCCAGGGGTTCCATTACCGGCCTTACCCGTGCCACCACGGCAGCGCATATTGCCAGGGCCGCAGTCGAAAGCATAGCCTATCAAAGTGCTGCCTTGCTCAAGGCCATGAGTCTTGAAGCCGGTGCGGGCAATGGGGTGGCTTTGCAAGAGCTGCGGGTTGACGGTGGCGCTTGTGTGAATAATTCCTTAATGCAGTTTCAGGCCGATTTGCTGGGGATTCCTGTGGTCCGTCCCCAAATGATTGAAACCACAGCCCTAGGCGCAGCTTATCTGGCCGGACTGCAGGCTGGCATATGGTCAGGTACCGATGAACTTTCTTCATTATGGCGTGAAGAGCGCCGTTTTGAACCCGATATTGGACGGGATAAGGCGGCCAGCCTGATGGAAAAGTGGAACCGGGCGGTTCGCCAGACCATTGCCCCGTAAGGAAAATGGCCTGGTAGTGCTTTGTGCGAAACACTTATTCCATGAAGCGCATTTGCAATTGCCGGCCTTTAATGGTGCGCTGACGAAGTTGCGTAATGGTGTCATCGGCCGCTTTGCGTTCGATGGCCACAAAAGAAACAAAATCATAAATATTGATTTTTCCCACCTGGCTGGCTTGCAGGCCAATGTCTTTGGTCAAGGCACCCAGCAGGTCGCCTGGACGGATTTTGTCTTTTTTGCCGGCCCGCAGGCAAATGGTTTTCATGGGTGCTTGCAAGTTGCGGGCATTGGCTTTGACGGTTGGTAAATCTTGCCAGTCCAGAGGGGCATCCAGTGCCTTTTCAATTCTTTCTGCCCTGAATTTTTCCGCTTGGCTGCATAAGGTTAATGCCAGCCCTCTGGCTTCGCTTCGGCCAGTACGTCCAATACGGTGAATATGGGTTTCCGCATTCGGAGAAATATCCACGTTGATCACGGCATCCAGGGTTTGGATGTCCAGGCCACGGGCAGCGACATCGGTAGCGACCAGGACCGAACAGCTTTGGTTGATAAACTGGACCAGTACATCTTCACGGTCACGCTGTTCCAGGTCACCATGCAGGACCAGTGCCCTGATGCCACGCTGTTGCAGTTCTTCGGCCAGCTCCTCGCATTGTGCCTTGGTATTGCAGAATGCCAGGGTGGAGACCGGACGGAAATGATTTAGCAGGGTAGCGGTTGCCACAAAACGCTGCTCGGGATCAATTTCATAAAAAATCTGTTCAATCTGGCTTTGGCTGGGCAGGGATTCCACCTGGATCCTTACAGGGTCGATCATGAAGCCTTCGCTGTCTTTCAGAATAGCGGCTGGGTAAGTAGCCGAAAACATCAAGGTTTGGCGTTTTAGCGGGCATGCGCGGGTAATGGCGCAGATATCATCATAAAAGCCCATGTCAATCATGCGATCGGCTTCATCAAGCACCAGGGTTTTAACGGTGCCCAACTCAAGTTGTCCACGTTCCAGCAAATCCAGGATGCGTCCGGGCGTACCCACCACAATGTGCGCGCCATGCGAAAGCGATTCTACTTGGGGGCGCAAGGCCGCGCCACCACACAGGGTCAGGATCTTGATATTGCCTAAGGCCCGGGCCTGTTTTCGCAGTTCCCGGGAAACCTGGTCGGCCAGTTCACGAGTGGGGCACAGGACCAATCCCTGGATGCCAAAAAAGGCCGGGTTGATTTTTTGCATGATACCCAGGCCGAAAGCCAGGGTTTTACCACTGCCGGTTTGGGCTTGGGCCAGCACGTCCCGGCCAGCCAGGATCAGGGGCAGGCTTTCTGCCTGTATGGGTGTCATGGCGGTGTAACCCAATTCAGACAGATTATGTTGTTGTTCGTCAGAAAGGGGTAGGGAGGAAAAAGAAGTGGCAGTCATGGCAAGGTGTTGTATTCAGGTGGGGAAATATAAAACAGAATTGTAAACGTAATCGATGTCGGATCTTGGGTATTTTAGGAAAATTAAAATTTTAATAGTTGTGGAAAAGAGGCTTATTTTCAATAAAAACAAAATCTTAATTGGTGTGTCCCTTATTTTTAATGGCAATAAAATTAAATAATAAAAATAGGGTTCGACCCCTTTTATTTTTATTGCAAGGTGATGTTTTTGTCTATATTCTTGAAAGCTGAAAAGAACCTTGTTTAGCCCGAACCCATTGCGGAGCATGTATGTCTATCCTGATTAACAAAGATGTTGTGACAGAGGCGGTTGTTGATGCCTCTGCCATTGGTTTAATGCCGCACCGGCAGCCTGAATCCCAGGGCCTGTACGACCGGCAAAATGAACATGATGCCTGTGGTGTCGGGTTTGTGGCCAATATCAAAGGTCAAAAAAGTCATGCCATAGTCCAGCAGGGCCTGAAAATCCTTGAAAACCTGGATCACCGGGGCGCGGTGGGCGCTGATAAATTAATGGGTGATGGAGCGGGTATCCTGATCCAGATTCCAGATGCCCTGTACCGGGATGAAATGGCACGCCAGGGCGTGACGCTGCCTCCCGAAGGTGAGTATGGCGTGGCCATGGTTTTTTTGCCCAAAGAAACCGCCTCCCGGCTGGCCTGTGAAAAAGAACTTGAACGTGCCGTGCGCGATGAGGGCCAGGTCCTGTTGGGCTGGCGCGATGTACCTTTGGATCATGAAATGCCCATGTCACCGGCAGTACGCGGTTGCGAACCGGTGATTCGCCAGCTGTTTATCGGCCGTGGCCCCGATGTGATGGTGCCTGATGCACTGGAACGAAAATTGTATGTGATTCGCAAAACGGCCAGCCACGCCATTCAGGCCATGAATCTGGCACACAGTACCGAATATTTTGTGCCGTCCGCTTCGGTGCGTACGGTGGTTTATAAAGGTTTGTTGCTGGCCGATCAGGTGGGTACCTATTACCGTGATCTGGCCGATACACGTACCGTTTCAGCCCTGGCCATGGTGCACCAGCGGTTTTCCACCAATACCTTTCCAGCCTGGCCCTTGGCGCACCCTTATCGCATGATTGCGCATAACGGTGAGATCAACACGGTCAAAGGCAACTTCAACTGGCTGCGTGCCCGCGAAGGCATGATGGAATCGGCAGTGTTGGGCAATGACCTGCAAAAACTTTATCCTATCGTTTACGAAGGTCAGTCGGATACGGCCACGTTTGACAATTGCCTGGAGTTGCTGGTGACATCGGGTTATTCGCTGGCCCATGCCATGATGATGATGATTCCCGAAGCCTGGGAGCAGCATACCGACATGGATGCCAACCGCCGCGCTTTCTATGAATACAATGCCGCCAAAATGGAGCCCTGGGATGGTCCTGCTGCCGTGGCATTTACCGATGGCCGCCAGATTGGCGCGACGCTGGATCGCAATGGCCTGCGTCCGGCCCGTTACCTGATTACCGATGACAATATGGTTATTCTGGCTTCCGAAGCCGGTACCTTGACCATACCAGAACATCGTATCGTGAAAAAATGGCGTTTGCAGCCCGGAAAAATGTTGCTGATAGATCTGGACCAGGGCCGTATTATTGATGATGAGGAAATCAAGTCCCAGTTGGCCAATAACCGTCCCTACCGGCAGTGGATCGAGCGTTTGCAGGTCCGTCTGGACGACTTGCCGGCCACCGATACCGTACATGCCGCCGACTACATGAGCCATGCTTCGTTGCTGGACCGCCAGCAGGCTTTTGGCTGGACCCAGGAGGACATCAAGTTCATTCTTGAACCAATGGGTAAAAATGGTGAAGAGGCGATTGGCTCAATGGGCAATGATGCACCATTGGCCGTGCTGTCCAGCCGTCCTAAGTCTTTCTATAATTATTTCCGCCAGCTGTTTGCACAGGTAACCAATCCCCCGATTGATCCGATCCGCGAACAACTGGTGATGTCGCTGGTTTCTTTTATTGGCCCCAAACCCAATTTGCTGGATATCAATAACGTTAATCCACCACAGCGTGTTGAAGTTTCCCAGCCCGTGCTGGACAGCATTGGCATGTCCCGCCTGCGTGAAATCGAGCGTTATACCGATAACAAATTCCGTTGCCATGAGCTGGATATTACCTACCCGGTAAGTTGGGGTACGGAAGGTATCGAAGCCTGTGTTGCCGCCTTGTGCGCCAGTGCCGTGGATGCGGTCAAGAGCGGTTATAACATTCTGATTATTTCAGACCGCAAGGTTGACAGTGAGCATGTGGCCATTCCGGCCCTGCTGGCCACTTCTGCGATTCACCAGCATCTTATTCGCACTGGCCTGCGTACCAATACGGGGCTGGTGGTGGAAACCGGCTCGGCCCGTGAAGTGCATCATTTTGCCCTGTTGGGCGGCTATGGTGCCGAGGCGGTTTATCCCTATTTGGCTATGGAAACCCTGGCTGCCATGGGGGCAGAAAAAGCCGTCAAAAATTATGTCAAGGCGGTGGGCAAAGGCCTGAACAAGGTCATGTCCAAAATGGGTATTTCAACCTATATGTCTTATACCGGTGCACAAATTTTCGAGGCGGTTGGTCTGAAAGGCGACCTTGTCCGCAAGTACTTTACCGGTACACCTTGCAACATAGAAGGGCTGGGTATTTTTGAAGTGGCTGAAGAGGCATTTCGACTACATAGGCAGGCGTTTGGCAATGATCCGGTCCTGGCCAATGAACTGGATGCCGGTGGTGATTATGCTTTCCGTGTCCGTGGTGAAGAGCATATGTGGACACCTGATTCGATCGCCAAGTTGCAACATGCTACCCGTGCCAACAATTACCGTACCTACAAGGAATATGCCCAGCTGATCAACGACCAGTCGCGCCGTCATATGACCTTCCGTGGATTGTTTGAATTTAAAGTGGATCCTTCCAGGGCGATTGCGCTGGAAGAAGTGGAGCCGGCCAAGGAGATTGTCAAACGTTTTGCGACGGGCGCCATGTCTTTGGGTTCGATCTCTACCGAGGCGCATGCCGTGCTGGCTGTGGCCATGAACCGGATCGGTGGCAAGTCTAACACTGGTGAAGGCGGTGAGGATGAGTTGCGCTACCGTGCTGAAATGCAAAGCGGTAAAAGCAATATCAAGACAGGCGATACCCTGGCTTCGGTACTGGGCGCCGATCGTATTGTGGCCGAAGTTCCGCTACTCAAAGGAGATTCGCTACGCTCAAAAATCAAGCAGGTTGCGTCGGGCCGGTTTGGTGTCAGTGCCGAATATTTAAGCAGTGCCGACCAGATCCAGATCAAAATGGCCCAAGGAGCCAAGCCCGGAGAGGGGGGGCAGTTGCCGGGTCATAAAGTCTCGGAATATATTGCCAAATTGCGTTATTCAGTACCGGGCGTGGGGCTTATTTCCCCACCACCGCATCATGATATTTACTCTATTGAAGATCTGGCCCAGCTGATTCACGATCTGAAAAATGTGAATCCGGCCGCTTCCATTTCCACCAAACTGGTGTCAGAGGTGGGTGTGGGTACGGTTGCCGCCGGTGTGGCCAAAGCCAAATCCGACCATATTGTGATTGCCGGCCATGATGGCGGAACCGGGGCCTCTCCCATTGCCTCTATCAAACATGCCGGTACACCGTGGGAACTGGGTTTGTCTGAGACCCAGCAAACGCTGGTATTGAACAAATTGCGTAGCCGTGTCCGGGTGCAGGCCGATGGCCAGATGAAAACTGGCCGTGATGTGGTTATCGGTGCTTTACTGGGGGCGGATGAGTTCGGTTTTGCCACTGCGCCCCTGGTGGTGGAAGGCTGCATCATGATGCGCAAGTGTCACTTGAATACGTGTCCGGTTGGGGTGGCTACCCAGGACCCTGTCCTGCGCCAGAAATTCCAGGGCAAGCCCGAGCATGTGGTGAACTACTTCTTTTTTGTTGCCGAGGAAGTCAGGGAAATCATGGCTCAGTTGGGGATTCGCAAGTTCGATGAACTGGTGGGACGTGTGGATCTGCTGGACATGCGTGCCGGTGTGACACATTGGAAAGCCAAAGGGCTGGATTTTTCCCGCGTGTTTTACCAGCCGGAAACCGAAACCGGTAAATATCATACCGAAGAGCAGGAGCATGGTCTTGAGAATGCGCTGGATAAACAGTTGATTGAACGTAGCAAGAGTGCGATTGAGCGGGGTGAGAAAGTATCGTTCATTATTCCGGTGCGCAACCGCAATCGTACGGTGGGTGCCATGCTGTCAGGCGTGGTGGCCAGAAAATATGGTCATGAAGGCTTGCCTGATGACACCATTCACATCCAGTGCAATGGCGCTGCGGGCCAGAGTTTTGGTGCTTTTCTGGCGCATGGCATCACCTTTGATCTGGTGGGTGAGGCCAATGATTATGTGGGAAAAGGGCTGTCCGGCGGACGGATTTCCATTCGTTCACCCAATGATTTTCGGGGTTATGGTCCCGAGCACATTATTGTGGGCAATACCGTGCTGTATGGCGCGCTGGGTGGTGAAGCCTATTTCAATGGCGTGGCCGGCGAGCGTTTTGCGGTGCGCAATTCGGGCGCCGCAGCGGTGGTTGAGGGCACCGGAGATCATGGTTGTGAATACATGACGGGTGGTACCGTGGTCGTGCTCGGAGAGACCGGGCGCAACTTTGCCGCAGGCATGTCAGGCGGTATTGCCTATGTGTGGGATCCCGAAGGCAAGCTCAGGCAACGTTGCAACCTGAGTATGGTTGAGCTGGAAACGGTGGTGCCACAGGTAGAACAGGAAAAAGAAGCCCGGATTGAAAGTTGGCATACTGCCAAGCGTGGTGACACCAGACAAACCGATGAAGCCATTTTACGTTATCTGGTTGAAGAGCATTTTCGACTGACAGGCAGTTTCCGTGCCCGTGACTTGATCAGCAACTGGGATAAATCGCGTGGCCAGTTTGTGAAAGTCATGCCGGTTGAGTATCGTCGGGCGCTGTCGGAAATGTGGCAATCAGAGCAGTCCAGTCAGAAAGTGGCTTAAGGATTTTTAGGAAAAATCATGGGAAAAATAACAGGTTTTCTGGAATTTGAAAGAATAAATGAGTTGTACGAGTCTACCGGTACGCGTATTAAGCATTACAAGGAGTTTGTGCTGGCATTGGATGACAAGCAGGCACAGCAACAGGGCGCGCGTTGCATGGATTGCGGTATTCCCTTTTGCTCCAATGGCTGCCCGGTTAATAATATTATTCCGGACTGGAATGATCTGGTTTACCGTCAAGACTGGAAGCGGGCGCTGGCCGTGTTGCATTCCACTAATAATTTTCCGGAGTTTACCGGACGTATTTGCCCGGCTCCCTGTGAGGCTGCCTGTACCCTGAATATCAATAGCGATGCGGTAGGTATCAAGTCTATCGAACATGCCATTATTGACAAGGGATGGGAAAAAGGTTGGGTATTGCCCCAGCCGCCGGTAAAAAAAACCGGCAAACGGGTGGCTATTGTCGGGTCTGGCCCGGCGGGTCTGGCTGCTGCCCAGCAATTGAGTCGTGCCGGCCATAATGTGACGGTGTTTGAAAAAAGCAACCGGATTGGTGGTTTGTTGCGTTACGGCATTCCCGATTTCAAGCTGGATAAAAGCCAGATCGACCGTCGCATGACCCAAATGGAAGCCGAAGGGGTGGAGTTTCGCACCTCTACCTATATAGGTGCACCGGGCGATAAAGTTGAAGACGGGCTGACGGTTATTGCCGCTGCAGACTTGCAACAGGATTTTGATGCGGTTGTGATGGCAGGGGGAGCTGAAGTGCCTCGTGATTTGCCGGTACCCGGCAGGGAGCTTAATGGCGTTCATTTCGCCATGGATTTCTTGCGCCAGCAAAATAAAGTCAATGCCGGTCATCGCCTGATGAAGCAAATTCTGGCTAAGGGCAAGCACGTGGTGGTGATTGGCGGTGGCGACACCGGATCTGACTGTGTGGGTACCAGTAACCGCCAAGGTGCGGCCTCTGTTACCCAGATCGAGTTGATGCCCAAATTGCCTGAAGAAGAAAACAGGGAATTGACCTGGCCGTATTGGCCGGCCAGATTGCGTACGTCCTCTTCCCATGAAGAGGGGTGTCACCGGGACTGGGCGATTGTGACCAAATCGTTTCAGGGAGAAAAAGGCAAGGTTGGAAAACTGGTGGCGGCCCGTGTCGAGTGGTTGCGTGATGAAGCGACCGGCCAGATGAAAATGGTTGAAATCGAGGGGTCTGAATTTGAATTAAAGGCGGATCTGGTGTTTCTGGCCATGGGTTTTGTGGCCCCCGTGCCTGCCGTGCTGGATGCTTTTGGGCTGGATCGGGATGCGCGTGGCAATATTCGCGCCAATACCGAGGACTACCGCACCAGCGTTGACAAGGTTTTTGCAGCGGGTGATATGCGTCGAGGCCAGTCCCTGGTGGTTTGGGCCATTCGCGAAGGGCGACAATGTGCCCGTGCCGTAGACCAGTATTTAATGGGAGAGAGCGTTTTGCCAAGATAAACAATCATTTGGCGAATTTCACCAAGGCATAACAGAGACCTCGAAAAACATTTTTCGGGGTTTTCTTTTTTCCACATAAGTTGATGTGGCATAAACTTTGATCAGTTACAATAGTTCTTTTTTGAATTTTTAAGGGTTATCCCGTTGAACGATCATCTTTCCGATTCAGATATCATTCTACGATTTTCCGATGTGTCATTAGGCTACGGAGAACGGGTGATACTTGATAACCTCGATTTGAAGGTGAAAAAGGCTCAGGTTGTCGCATTGATAGGTGGCTCCGGTTCAGGCAAGACAACCTTGCTACGGGCCGCCATCGGTCAGCTTCTTGCCAAAAAAGGGGTGGTTACCGCCTTCGGTCAGGATCTTGCCAGGATCAGTCCAAACAACCTGCGTGATATCCGTCAACGTATGGGCGTTCTTTTTCAGCAAGGTGCCCTGTTTACCGATTTGAACGTATTCGATAACGTGGCGTTCCCCTTGCGTGAGTTAACCAATGACAGTGAGGCGGTTATCCTTGAAAAAGTACTGGACAAACTGGATGCGGTTGGCCTGAAAGCGGCCGCCCACCTGGCCGTTTCAGAAATTTCAGGCGGCATGGCGCGACGTGTCGCATTGGCCCGGGCAATCGTGCTAGAACCCGAACTGGTGCTCTATGACGAACCTTTTGCCGGACTGGATCCGATCTCGCTTGGCATGACCGCTCAGCTTATCCGTAATCTCAGTGACCGCCTTGGCTGCGCTTCGGTGCTTATTACCCATGATATTGACGAGTCTTTTCAAATTGTCGATCAGGTATATATGGTTGGGCATGGCAAATTGCTGGCGTCCGGTACCCCGGAAGATTTGCGCGCCACAGAAGACGCCTACGTCAAACAGTTTCTTCATGGCTCGCCCGAAGGCCCGGTGGTGTTTGAATATCCGGATACGCCAGCCTTTTCCAGCTGGCTGTCAAAACGCAAAGAGGGCTTATGATTTTCAAGAGTATCAGTGCCTTGGGTGCATTTATCATTAATGTCATCAGTGGCCTGGGTATTTTCAGCAAATTTACCTGGGAGCTTTTCTGTAAATCGGGTATTGTGCTGCGTCGTCCGCGGCTGGTCATCGAGCAGGTGCATTTTATTGGCAATCATTCTTTGCTGATTATCGCCGTGTCGGGACTTTTTGTTGGTTTTGTTCTGGGTTTGCAGGGCTATAACACGCTGTCTATGTATGGTTCCGAAGAGGCCCTGGGTTTGCTGGTGGCGCTTAGTCTGGTGCGGGAGCTGGGGCCGGTTGTTACCGCTTTGCTGTTTGCCGGCAGGGCTGGCACTTCAATTACCGCCGAAATTGGTTTGATGAAAGCCGGGGAGCAGCTGGCGGCCATCGATGTCATGGGTATCAGTCCCCTGCGCCGCATTCTGGCGCCGCGTCTGTGGGGGGGGGTAATTGCCATGCCGGTATTGGCGGCCATTTTTTCTGCCGTGGGTATTATTGGTGGCTGGGTCGTGGGTGTTCTCATGATTAGTGTTGATGCCGGTTCGTTCTGGGCGCAAATGCAAAACGGGGTTGATGTTTTTGCCGATGTGGGTAACGGCCTGGTTAAAAGCATTGTGTTTGGTTTTGCCGTCATGCTAATTGCCCTGTTTGAAGGCTGGTATGCCAAGCCAACACCCGAAGGGGTTTCAAGGGCTACTACCAGAACAGTGGTCAGAAGTTCCCTGGCGGTTTTGGGGCTTGATTTCCTGTTAACAGCAGTAATGTTTTGATCAATAAATGAAAAATGTATCGGGTAGGCGGGATTTCTTGCCCTGCCAGATACCAGGATGAATGACAATGAGTAAGAAAACCGATTTTCTGGTGGGTTTGTTTGTATTGCTGGGTGCACTTGCGCTTATGTTTATGGCCTTAAAGGCAGGTAATCTAAGCTCGTTCAGCTTTGAGCCTACCTATACCGTTATGGCCAAGTTTGATAATGTGGGTGCGCTTAAATCGCGTGCCGCTGTCAAAAGCAATGGTGTGGTGGTGGGCCGTGTAAAGAATATTAGATTCGATAATCAGGAGTTCAAGGCGGTGGTGGAATTAAGCCTGGAAAGCCGTTATCAGTTTCCTATGGACTCATCCGCCTCTATCATGACGGCAGGCTTGTTGGGCGAGCAGTACATTGGCCTGACACCCGGGGCAGATGAAATCAACCTGGACAATGGCAGTGAAATCATGTTCACGCAGGGAGCGGTGGTACTTGAAGAATTAATCAGTAAATTCCTGTTTTCAAGTGCTGAAAAGGAAGGCTCGGCAGTGAATGGAAAGTAACATCGGCAACGGCACAGTGTTGGAATATTTGTGTTAAATTTTTTAAATACCAACACGCTCATAAGAGAAAATCATGATTAACAAAAAAACTGTCAGAAAAACCCTGGGCCTGGCTGGTGTCGGCTTTTTGGTAAGCGGGTGTGCCTCGGTGCCTCACCCCAGTCCCGAAGACCCCTTTGAAAGCTATAACCGTAGCATGTTTGAGTTCAATGAAATCGTTGACAAGGCATTGCTCAAACCGGTGGCAACCGGTTACAGGGCGGTTATGCCCAGTCCGGCTCGCACCTGTGTGCGGAATATTTTTGGTAACCTGGGTGATGTCTGGGCAGCCATTAACAGCATGTTGCAGGGCAGGGCGCTCGATTCAATCAATACCTTCGGGCGGGTCCTGTTTAATTCCACCATGGGTATTGGCGGTTGTATCGATGTGGCCACCATGAATGGCGCCCATAAAATCCCCAATGACTTTGGCACCACGCTGGGTGTCTGGGGTGTTGGCAATGGTCCTTATGTCGTGCTGCCTTTCTTTGGCTCAAGCTCTGTGCGCGATAGTATTGGTCTGGCTGGCGATATTGCCGGCGGAACCGCGGTTTATGCCTCGCCAGGCGCAATCGATGATGTGTCCGTACGAAATGCCATTATGGGTGTTAAAGTGGTTGATACACGTACCAACCTGCTTGATGCCGATGAACTGGCCGAGGATATCGCCCTGGATAAATACTCCTTTGTGCGTGATGCTTACCGGCAAAACCGCAATGCCCTGCTTGAAAGCAAGTTACGCCCTGAAGTGCAGGATAGTGCAGCAGGTGATTCGTCGGTTCCTGATTACGATGATCCCGAGCAGGCGGGTCAGGATGCTTCCGTGCCACAGTATGAAGATCCTGGCGAATAATTGTTTTGTAGCGTAAAATCTTCAGACCCTGAAAAACCGCCTGTTGAAAAACAGAGGTTTTTCAGTTGATTTCAGTTTGCTCCCCTCTTTAACGCTTTCTGACAAATCCTTAATTTAATTAATGTATTTGGGATTGGTTTGTGTTTACATTGAAGCGTTCGTTTAGTTTATTTAATATTTTATTTTTGTGAATATTCAGGAGAAATCATGAAGCTCCAATCCGTGTTTCTGTTGGCCCGGCGTTTTGCTGCTATGGCTTTCGTATCGGCCGGCTTGCTTGGCACGGCCCAGGCTGCTCAAAGTCCTGTGCAGTTTATTGAGCAAATTGCCAATCAAACCCTTGATGCTGTCAAGCAAAGCAATGCGGCACGCAGTGGCGATATCAATGCCATCAACGAGATTGTCAACCAGAAGTTGATGCCTCATCTTGATTTTCAGAAAACCACCCGGCTGGCTACCGGTCAGCCCTGGCGCCAGGCAACACCCGAGCAGAAAGCAGGTCTGGTCGATGCTTTTAAAAGCACCTTGATTCGTACCTATAGCGGTGCTTTCAAGCAAGTGTCATCAAAGACGAAAATTGAAATCCTTCCGTTTCGCGGTAATCCCAATGCCAATGATGTCGTCGTTCGCTCGAATATTCTGGCAGACTCCGGCCCTGTATCGGTTGACTATCGTCTGGCAAAAGCGGGGGATAGCTGGCAGGTATACGATTTTAGCGTTGAAGGTATCTGGCTGATCCAGAATTACCGTAACCAGTTCTCTTCGCAGATTGCGCAAAATGGCATTGATGGCCTGATAAAAGCGTTAAATCAACGAAAGTAATGTGTAAAGGGCTATAATCAAGGGTCTGTTCCGTGTCAGGAGCAGGCCTTTTTTTATGTAAATATGTCAGCCGTTAAAATAGAAGATATTTCCAAAATCTATGCACCTTCCCTTTCCTTAAGGCAAAGGTTGCTTTCTGCTTCGCCTGCCCGCAAGGGGTTCCAGGCGCTCAATGATATCAGCATCAATATCGAGCAAGGAGAGTTTTTTGGCCTGCTTGGTCCCAATGGTGCCGGTAAAACATCGCTTATTTCCATTTTGGCAGGTTTGTCGCGTCCTACCAATGGCAAGGCCAGCATTTGTGGCTACGATGTGGTGGCCGATTATAAAAATGCACGGCGCGCTTTGGGGGTGGTTCCCCAGGAACTGGTCTATGACCCGTTTTTTACCGTCCGTGAAACCTTGCGCAATCAGTCCGGTTATTTCGGTTTGCGAAATAACGATGACTGGATCGATGAAATTCTCTTGAACCTTGGCCTGTCCGACAAGGCTGATGCCAATATGCGTGCCTTGTCAGGCGGCATGAAGCGCCGGGTGCTGGTTGCCCAGGCATTGGTGCATCGTCCGCCGGTCATCATTCTTGATGAGCCCACGGCCGGGGTTGATGTCGACTTGCGACGCAGCCTCTGGGACTTCATTTCAAGATTGAATAAAGAAGGCCACACCATTTTGCTAACGACCCATTACCTCGAAGAAGCACAAACCCTTTGCGGCCGTATCGCTTTTCTCAGAAAAGGTAAAATGATTGCGCTTGATACCACCCAGGCCCTGATGGCCAAGTTTGGCAGTGAAGATCTTGAGGAAACTTTTGTGCAAATCATGCATACCGGAAGTGAACAGGCAGCGTAATGAATTCTTTACAACAAAATATCAAATTCGGCTCCGGTTTCCCCACCTTGCTGCGCAAGGAATTGCTGCGTTTCTGGAAGGTGTCCCTTCAGACTGTGGCGGCGCCAGTCATGACCGCCTTGCTGTATTTGCTGGTGTTTGCCCAGGTCCTTGAAGGGCGTGTACAGGTCTATGGCACCCTGTCCTATGTGTCTTTTTTAATGCCGGGCCTCATGATGATGAGCATGATGCAAAATGCCTTTGCTAATCCTTCATCATCGCTAATACAAAGCCGTATTACGGGTAATCTTGTCTTCGTGCTGTTGCCCCCGCTTTCTTATTTGGAAATTTTTGGCGCCTATGTGCTGGCAGGGATCGTACGGGGAATTTTCGTTGGTCTTGGCATCTGGCTGGTGGCCTTGCTGTTCATGCCCTTGTGGCCTGCCCAGCCTTTATGGATAATGCTTTTTGCCATTATGGCCTGTGGTGTTTTTTCCTGTCTGGGCTTAATTGCCGGGCTTTGGTCCGAGAAATTTGACCAGTTGGCCGTTTTCCAGAATTTCCTGATCATGCCTGCGACTTTCCTGTCAGGTGTGTTTTATTCCATTCATTCCCTGCCGCCATTCTGGCAGGCTGTGTCACACTGGAATCCTGTTTTCTACATGATAGACGGCTTCCGTTACGGGTTCTTTGGCATTTCCGATGTCTCGGTCTGGCACAGTTTTTCTGTCGTACTTTGTTTTTTCATATTAACTTCATTGCTGGCATTAAAATTACTGGCAAGCGGCTACAAACTTAGGACCTAAAATGTTACCCACTCCTGAACAGATTCGTGAATACATCGCTTCCAATTTGGCCTGTGAACACATAGAAGTGGTGGGCGACGGTTCCCATTTCCAGGCAATTATTGTTAGTGCTGCCTTTGAAGGCAAGCGCCCGATTGCCCGGCATCAGCTGGTGTATGCCGCATTGGGAGATAAAATGAAGGCGGAAATTCATGCCTTGTCAATGAAAACGCTAACCCCTGAAGAGTATAAAGTGAATGGATAAACTGCGCATTACCGGTGGTAACCGGCTTACCGGAGAAGTAACCATATCAGGCGCCAAAAACGCCGCCCTGCCTATTTTATGCGCAACGTTGCTAACGGCCGAGCCGGTTGTTCTGCGCAATGTGCCGGCATTGAATGATATTCATACCACGCTGAAGGTATTGGGGCAGCTTGGCGTGAAAACCCAGTGGCTGGAAGAGGGTGTCGTACAGCTGCAGGCCGATCAGATCAACAGTTATGAGGCATCGTACGAACTGGTGAAAACCATGCGTGCTTCCATTCTGGTGCTTGGCCCTTTGCTGGCCCGTTTTGGCCAGGCCAAGGTCAGTTTGCCAGGGGGCTGTGCCATTGGGCAACGACCGGTAGACCAGCATATCAAGGGGTTAGCGACGCTGGGTGCCGACATCCGTGTCGAGCATGGCTTTGTATTGGCCAAGGCCTCAAGACTGCAGGGTGCTTCCATTCATACCGACATGGTTACCGTGGGTGGTACCGAGCAATTTCTCATGTCTGCGGCGTTGGCTAAAGGCACCACTGTTCTTGAAAACGCGGCCCGCGAACCCGAGGTGGTTGATTTGGCCGAGTTGCTGATTGCCATGGGTGCCAAAATCAGCGGCCATGGTACGGACAGAATCGTCATTGAAGGTGTGGAGCAGTTGCATGGCGCCGACTATTGGGTGGTTCCTGATCGTATCGAGGCCGGCACTTTCCTGTGCGCGGTGGGTGCTACTGGCGGCGATATCCTGTTGCGTAATGCGGCCCCTTCAACCATGGGCGCCATTCTTGATAAACTTGAAGAATCCGGCCTTACCCTGGAAACCGGACCTGACTGGATTCGGGCCTCAATGAGCGGCAGGCCCCAGGCAGTCGGGGTCAAAACCTTTGAACATCCCGGCTTTCCTACTGATATGCAGGCCCAGATTATGGCGCTTGATACGATCGCGAGCGGAACTGCCGTCATTGTTGAAAATATTTTTGAAAACCGTTTCATGCATGTCCCCGAGCTGATTCGCATGGGGGCTGATATCGAGCTGGATGGCCATACCGCCGTGGTGAATGGCGTATCGCAATTGTTTGGCGCTAAAGTCATGGCAACCGATTTGCGTGCATCAGCCAGCCTGGTGATTGCCGCGCTGGCAGCCAGTGGTGAAACGATTATCGATCGGATTTACCACCTGGATCGTGGCTATGAACAAATGGAAGTGAAATTGAAAGGGCTAGGTGCACAAATTGAACGATTGCGTGGGTAATAAGATGTCTAACGAAGATAATGAAATGCTAACAATGGCGCTTTCCAAAGGGCGCATTTTTGAAGAAACCATGCCTTTGCTTGAGGCCGCCGGGATTTCAGTCAGTGAAAGTCCCGAATCCTCGCGTAAATTGATTTTGCCCACCAGTGATCCCCGCTTGCGTCTGCTAATTGTGCGAGCCTCTGATGTGCCCACTTATGTGCAGTATGGCGCGGCCGATTTCGGTATTGCCGGTCGCGATGTTCTGTATGAATATGTACAGGAACAGCCGGGCGGTTTGTATCAGCCCATCGACCTGAATATCGCCAAATGCCGTTTGGCGGTGGCGGTACGCGAGGGATTTGATTACGAAGAAGCCGTGAAAAAGGGCGCCCGCCTGCGTGTGGCAACCAAATATGTCAATGTGGCACGGGAACATTTCGCCAAGAAGGGTGTCTATGTTGATATCATTAAGTTATATGGATCAATGGAATTGGCGCCGTTGGTGGGATTGGCGGATGCCATTGTCGATGTTGTTTCTACAGGTGGCACGTTACGTGCCAATAACCTGGTGCCCGTTGAAGATGTCATGCCGGTTTCTTCACGCCTGATTGTCAATCAGGCAGCCCTGAAAACCAGGGCCACACGGCTGATGCCCATACTGGAAGCATTTGAAAAGGCGGCCATTTAGACGGCGTGTGCGGCCTTTTACACAAGCGCTCTGACTGAGCCGGACAGGTAGGCCGTTTTTACTATTTTTGCAAAGAGTGATATGTCTTTAATAAACCGGTTAGATGCCAATGATGCCGATTTTGGCCAGCAGTTGAAAACCCTCCTTGCCTTTGATGCCTCGCAAGATGAGCAAATCGAGCGATCGGTTGCGAACATCCTGAGCGAGGTACGCCAGCGCGGTGATGAGGCGGTTCTTGAATACACGCAACGCTTTGATCATGTAAAGGCAAGCCATATCCAGGACCTGGAAATTCCGCTTGCCGATTGTGTGGCTGCCCTGGATGCCTTGCCTGCGGAACAGCGCAAAGCGCTTGAAAGTGCCGCTGACAGGGTTCGTGGCTATCATGAAAAACAAAAAACCACCTCCTGGAGCTATACCGAAGCCGATGGCACCTTGTTAGGCCAAAAAGTGACGCCTATGGATCGTGTCGGTTTATATGTGCCGGGTGGCAAGGCAGCCTATCCTTCCTCGGTATTAATGAATGCCTTGCCGGCCAAAGTGGCGGGTGTGCGGGAAGTGGTCATGGTGACGCCTACCCCGGGTGGTAGCCGTAACGCGATTGTGCTGGCTGCCGCCGCCGTCGCCGGCGTTGATCGGGTCATCGCCATTGGTGGTGCACAGGCGGTAGGTGCGCTGGCTTATGGCACACCGTCAATTGCCGGTGTGGATAAAATCGTGGGGCCGGGCAATGCTTATGTGGCTTCAGCCAAACGGCGGGTTTTCGGAACGGTAGGCATTGATATGGTTGCCGGTCCCAGTGAAATCCTGATTATTTGCGATGGCACCACCCCCGCCGACTGGATTGCCATGGATCTGTTCTCCCAGGCTGAGCACGACGAGCTGGCACAGGCCATCCTGTTGTGTCCCGATGCCACCTATCTGGAAGAAGTTAACGCGTCTATTGCCCGGCAATTGCCGAACATGCCACGTGCCGATATTATCCGTACCAGCCTGGCCAATCGGGGTGCATTAATTAAAGTGCGTGACCTTGAGCAGGCGTGTGAAATTGCCAATGAGATAGCCCCCGAGCACCTTGAGATTTCCACCGAAAATGCCGCGGCATGGGCTGAGAAAATCCGTCATGCAGGTGCGATTTTCATGGGACGTTACAGCTCGGAGTCGCTGGGTGACTATTGTGCCGGTCCCAACCACGTGTTGCCAACCTCCCGTACCGCACGGTTCTCCTCACCATTGGGCGTATATGATTTCCAGAAACGCTCCAGCCTGATTCAGGTATCACGTGAGGGTGCGCAAACCCTGGGCCAAATCGCCGCTACCCTGGCTTTCGGGGAAGGCTTGCAGGCGCACGCCGAAAGTGCCCGCTACCGTTTAGATTAAAGACTTAATGAGATGAATATGCGTACAGCAGAAGTAGTTAGAAATACCAATGAAACCAAGATCAAGGTTGCCATCAATCTTGATGGTACCGGCAAGCAATCACTGAATACCGGTGTGCCTTTTCTTGATCACATGCTCGACCAGATTGTTCGTCATGGCTTGATTGATATCGATATTACCTGCGATGGCGATTTGCATATTGACGACCACCATACGGTTGAAGATGTTGGCATTTCCCTGGGGCAGGCTTTTGCCAAGGCCGTGGGCGACAAAAAAGGCATTTTACGCTATGGCCATGCCTATGTGCCCCTTGATGAAGCCCTGTCACGGGTGGTGGTTGATTTCTCAGGCCGTCCCGGTCTGGAATACAATATTCCTTTCACCCGCTCTCATATTGGCCGTTTTGATGTTGACCTGACCCGTGAGTTTTTCCAGGGCTTTGTCAACCACGCACTGGTCACGCTGCATATTGACAACCTGCGAGGTTTTAACGCCCATCACCAGGCTGAAACCGTCTTCAAGGCATTTGGCCGCGCGCTTCGCATGGCGCTAACCGAAGATCCACGCAATGCAGGCGTTGTCCCATCCACCAAAGGCGTACTGTAAAGGCTTCATACTTAAATGAAATCCCCCTCTATTGCAATTGTGGATTATGGCATGGGCAACCTGCATTCGGTTGCCCGCGCATTAATGCATGCGGCTCCGCATGCCAATGTTTATCTGGCCTCTGATGTCGCAGGCATCAAATCGGCCGACCGAATTGTGTTTCCCGGTCAGGGCGCGATGCCCGATTGTATGCGCAATCTGGCGCAGTCCGGGCTCAGTGGCGCCGTACTGGAAGCGGCGGCCAGCAAACCTTTGCTGGGCGTTTGCGTAGGCGAGCAAATGTTGTTTGAGCGTAGTGAAGAGGGCAACGCGGCTTGCCTGGGTATTTTTCCGGGTACCGTAAAACGGTTCCAGGGCCCGCGCTACGCCACAACCGCACCTGAAAATACACCACTAGCCGCCATCACGCACGAAAACGAAAAGCTCAAGGTGCCTCATATGGGCTGGAGTCGGGTCAGGCAAACCCGTGCGCATCCGGTTTGGCACGGTATTCCCGATGATGCTTATTTTTATTTTGTGCACAGCTATTTTGTTGTGCCTGATAATGACAGCCTGACGGTAGGTACCGCGCTATACGGACAAGTATTTGCCTGTGCGGTTGCCAGGGATAATATTTTTGCCGTACAGTTTCACCCTGAAAAAAGTGCCGGACACGGCTTGCGCCTGTACCGGAATTTTGTTGAGTGGGACATTTAGTTGCAGGACTAAATGCTGAAAATGCGTTATAAATACGATTGCGGGACTTACATAACAAAGATACTGTCAACAAAGAGTTAATACGGGGAATGACAAGTCCGCTACTACGGCTTTTGCTCATTCTGTTTTGTTTTTCTAATTATCTTACTCATTAATATAACATTATGCTGCTCATACCAGCCATTGATTTAAAAGACGGACAATGTGTCCGCTTGCGTCAGGGTGACCTGAAAGACGCGACTATTTTTTCCCAGGATCCTCAGGCAATGGCCCGCAAATGGTTAGACCAGGGCGCACGCCGGTTGCATCTGGTGGACCTTAACGGCGCAATTGCCGGCAAGCCTAAAAACGAGGCGGCCATTCAGGCCATCCTGAAAGAGGTGGGAGACGAAATCCCCGTTCAGATTGGTGGCGGTATCCGGGATCTGGAGACGATCGAGCGCTATCTTGATCTGGGTATCCAATATGTCATCATCGGCACGGCAGCGGTCAAAAAACCGGGTTTCCTGCAGGATGCCTGCACCGCTTTTTCGGGGCATGTCATTGTGGGTCTCGACGCCAAGGATGGCAAAGTCGCCACCGATGGCTGGAGCAAGCTCACCAAGCACGATGTTATTGATCTTGGCCGTAAGTTTGAAGACTACGGGGTTGAATCCATTATTTATACCGATATCGGCCGTGATGGCATGTTAACCGGTGTAAATATTGAAGCGACAGTACGTTTGTCGCAAGTCGTGAAGATTCCGGTGATTGCCTCAGGTGGCGTGACTAACCTTAAAGATATCGAAGCGCTTTGCGACGTAGAGGATGAAGGGATTGAGGGCGTTATTCTGGGACGCAGTATTTATGAAGGCACGCTAGATTTCCAGGAAGCCCAGACGCTGGCTGACGAACTGAACGGGGAAGAAAATTGAGCACTGCTGCCAAGGCCGACTCCACGTTGACCAAACGAATTATTCCCTGTCTGGATGTGACGGCAGGGCGGGTCGTTAAAGGCGTTAATTTCGTCGAGTTGCGTGATGCCGGAGATCCGGTTGAAATTGCCCGCCGTTATAACGAGCAGGGCGCCGATGAACTGACCTTTCTTGATATCACGGCTACCAGTGACGGAAGGGATCTCATCCTGCCAATCATCGAGCAGGTGGCGTCTCAGGTCTTCATTCCCCTGACAGTGGGTGGCGGTGTTCGCGCAGTGGCCGATATTCAGCGACTGCTCAATGCTGGCGCCGACAAAGTGTCCATCAACAGTGCAGCGGTGGCTAATCCTGAATTGGTGCAGGAAAGCGCCGATTATTACGGTTCACAATGTATTGTGGTGGCGATTGACGCCCGCAAGGTTTCTGCCGAAGGTGAGCCCGATCGCTGGGAAGTTTTCACCCATGGTGGCCGCAAGGCGACCGGCATTGATGCGGTTGAATGGGCAATGCGCATGGCCCGTTACGGGGCTGGCGAGCTTTTGTTGACCAGCATGGATCGTGATGGCACCAAATCGGGATTTGATCTTGAATTGACCCGTGCCGTTTCCGATGCCGTGTCTGTTCCCGTTATTGCTTCGGGTGGCGTGGGTAATTTGCAGCATCTGTGTGATGGTGTTACCAAAGGCAGGGCCAGTGCCGTGCTGGCAGCCAGTATTTTCCACTACGGAGAATACACGATTGCACAGGCCAAGGAATTTATGGCACAACAGGGCATTAATGTCCGGGAAATAGCATGAGCTGGCTTGATGAAGTAAAATTTGATGAGGCCGGTCTGATTCCTGCCATTGCGCAAGACTGGAAAACCGGCCGCATCCTTATGGTTGCCTGGATGAATCGTGAGTCATTGCAGGAAACCGTGGCTACCTGCAAAGGTGTGTACTGGTCACGTTCACGCCAGAAATTATGGCGTAAGGGCGAAGAGTCAGGCAATACTCAACAGGTTCATGAAGTGCGTCTTGATTGCGATGCCGATGTGGTGCTTCTTAAAATTGAACAAACTGGGGGCGTGGCCTGCCATACTGGTAGGGAAAGCTGTTTTTTCCGTCTACTGAACGGCCATGACGATAGCGCCCAATGGGAAATAACCGATGAGGTCTTGCAAGATCCGGAGAAAATGTACAAATGAGCACCGAATCCAACCTTGAATTGTCTGATGTACTTGGCCGTTTGGCCGATGTATTGCAAACCCGGTTGCCCGCTAATGGCGGTGATCCTGCCACTTCGTATGCCGCCAAGTTGTTTGCCAAGGGACCCGACGGTTTTCTGAAAAAAATTGGCGAGGAAGCAACGGAGCTGGTCATGGCTTCAAAAGATGGCCAAAATGACCGGATTATTGCAGAAACCGCCGATCTTTGGTTTCATTGCCTGGTGGCGCTGACCTACTACGGTTTACGTCCCGAGGACGTATTTGCCGAGTTGGCGCGCCGGGAAGGGTTGTCCGGTCTGGTGGAAAAGGCCGGTCGACAACAATCTTGAATTTAATATATTTGTGACGCAGTTCCGTACAAACATGGCAGGTAGTTCCTGATATAGTGGATATTGGTTCGGAATTGTCATTTTAGGAGTTGATTTTATGGGCAGTTTAAGTATTTGGCACTGGCTGATCGTCTTGGTTATTGTTGCGCTGGTTTTCGGTACGAAGAAAATTCGTAATATTGGTGAAGACCTGGGTGGGGCTGTAAAAGGGTTCAAGAAAGGCATGAACGAGGCCAATTCGGACGGTACTGAAACAACAGAAAAAAAACAGGCAGGCACAGAAACCATTGATGTGCAGGCAAAAGAAAAATCAGATTCCTGAGATCCAGCAGAGCTTTTTTGCTTAGGCATGATCGCCTTTTTTGCTTTGGTATGATTACCAGTAAGAAGGTTCTGTTTTTTTAAAGCGTATTTATGTTTGGTTTAAGTTTCGGTGAGCTGTTTATCATTGGCATGGTTGCCTTGATTGTGATAGGTCCTGAGCGTTTGCCTAAAGTGGCTCGTACGGTCGGTCTTCTTGTTGGTAGGGCACAGCGTTATGTTAATGATGTTAAAAGCGATATCCAGCGCGAAGTCGACATCCAGGAAATCAGCCAGATCAAAAATGATATGCAATCCTCGCTTCAGGACATGAAAACTTCATTCGAGGACACGGCAAAGTCTTTGCGTAATCCGGTTGAACAACTTGGGCAGGAATTGACCAGTGCGGGAAATCAGGTCAAGGATACCTTGTCGCCTGAAAAAAAAGGCACTTCAACAGAAACCGAGCCTGTCAATAATAGTCATAAACCCGATAATAAAAACGGTTCAGGAACTCAGGTCTAATGCAGAACTCATTACCTAATGATAATAATGGCGAGAAAGAAGAAAACTTTTTCTCGCATTTGATAGAATTGCGTACGCGTCTGATTCGCGCTGTTGTAGCGGTGTTGGGTGTTTTTGCCATTTTGTGTATTTATCCAGGTACCGGTGCCATTTATGATTTCATCGCGCAGCCCATGATTCAAACCCTGCCTGAGGGTAACAAAATGATTGCCACGGGGGTGATCACGCCATTTTTAGTGCCCCTGAAAGTCACCTTGTTGTTCTCTTTTGTGCTGACACTGCCTTATGTGCTGTATCAGGCGTGGGCATTCATTGCACCGGGCCTGTATCGGCATGAGAAGCGTCTGGCCATTCCTTTGGTGATTTCCAGTACCCTGCTTTTTTTATTCGGTATGGCGTTTTGTTATTTTATTGTTTTCCATACCGTTTTTCATTTCATCTCTATGGTCTCGCCCGCGTCCATTAATTTTGCACCCGACATAGAGGCCTATCTTAGCTTTGTAATGACCATGTTCATTGCATTTGGTATTACATTCGAAGTGCCTATCGTGGTATTGGTGCTGGTAAGTACCGGTATGGTGACCCTTGAAAAACTGAGGGCAGCCAGGGGTTATGTGATTGTGGGCGCTTTTGTGATTGCTGCCATCGTTACTCCTCCTGATGTACTTAGCCAGCTGTTGTTGGCCATTCCCCTTTGCCTGCTGTATGAGCTGGGCTTGCTGGTGGCGCGTTTTATCAAGCCCAAGAGCGCGGTCACCGAGGAAGTTGACAGCTAATCGATGTTTTCCGGTTTTGGCTTGCCGCTGCTAAGGCGGTCAAAAACCGGAAATTTACTACCATCAATTGACTGCGTCTGACTATTTCTTTGAGGTTGCTCCGGGACGCTGTCCCAGGGTTACCATGACATCCTGGGCTTTACCTGAACGTAATATCTTGAATTTCACCTGGGACTTAGGTGGAAAACCGGCAATTTCATTTAACATCTGGTCGGTATCAATAATGTTCTTGTCATTCATGCCCAGAAGGATATCTCCTACCAGTAGGCCCGCTTGACCTGCCGGACCATTGGGCACCAGCGAGGCGATAATAATTCCTTTAGTGCTGTCCAGATTGAATGCTTTGGCAAGATCGCTGGTAATGTCCTGTGGTTCAATACCCAGCCATCCACGCGAAACGGTACCGGTTTCAATAATTTCATGCATGATTTTGAGGGCGGTATGGGCAGGTGTTGCAAACCCGATGCCCAGTGAGCCGCCTGCTTCGGATTCGGAATAAATGGCGGTATTAATACCAATCAGGTCTCCATTGACGTTAATGAGGGCACCGCCCGAGTTGCCCGGGTTAATGGCGGCATCGGTCTGGATGAAGTTTTCGTAGGTGTTGATGCCCAGGCCGGTACGGCCTAATGCCGAGATAATACCCATGGTTGTGGTTTGTCCTACGCCAAACGGATTACCAATAGCCAGAACAACATCACCCACATTGAGTTGTTTGTTGTCAGGATGAATAGGCACCAGATCGGGGAAGTCAATTTTCAGTACAGCCAGGTCAGTATCGGGGTCGGCACCAATCAGTCGTGCGCTGGATTTGCGGCCATCGGTCAGGGCAACCTCAATAGAGTCGGCCGCTTCGACAACATGGTAGTTGGTCAGGATATAGCCATCAGCAGAAGCAATTACACCAGAGCCCAGGCTGGTCGTGTTATTAAGCATTTGCATGTTTTCTTTCTGTTCCTGGATAAACGGACGCAGGGCAGGCACATCGGGCAGGTTCTTGAAGGGAGACTCTATGTTTTTGCTGGTGTAAATATTCACCACAGAAGGGGCGGCAACCTTAACCGCACCGGCATACGATGTGATAATAGTAATGAGTTTTTCGGGCTCTTTTGTTTTCTCGGTTTTGGTGTCTGTTTCTTTGGACGGTTCCGCCGGTTCTATTTTGGCCGTTGCGGTAGGCACGGAAGCAGGTATGGCTGCTTGCTTTTGGAAATCAAGCCAGTCAGGTCGTAATGTAGTAACCGTAAACAGAATTGCGAGAAAAACAGTTACGGTTTGAGAGAAGATTAACCAATAGCGATGCATAAAGGAAAATGAAGTGAGTGAAATTTTTACACAAGACTTGGTAAAGTGGCTTGATGAAAACCTGAAACCACATTTATATCAAGATTATGCACCAAATGGGCTTCAGGTGCAGGGAAGGCCCGTAATAAAAAAAGTAATTACAGGTGTAACCGCGTCACAGGCTTTGCTGGAAAAAGCGATTGAGCATCAGGCGGATGCCGTCATTGTGCATCACGGATGGTTTTGGAAAAACGAAGACGTACGCATCCTGGGTGCTAAATACCAGCGAATTGCCCTGGCCATCAAGCATGAGTTGAACATTATTGGCTACCATTTGCCCCTGGATGCCCATCCTGAGTGGGGAAATAACCGGCAGTTGGCCAAAGTGCTGGATTTGCAGCCTTTTTATGAGGAAGAGCAACCCTTGACCTGTGGCAGGGATGGGCTGGTTTGGCTGGGTTCGGTGGTGACAGGAGAAACAACGTTGGCAGATCTGGGTGTCTTAATTTCGCAACGTTTGGAAAGGCAACCGTTGTTAATTGGAGACACTGATAAACTGATTAAAAAGGTGGCATGGTGCACAGGTGGCGCCCAAGGCATGTTTCAGGATGCCATTGATGCGGGTGCGGATGCTTTTATTACCGGAGAGGCTTCGGAGCCTGTATATCACATGGCCCGGGAAAGCGGCGTGGCTTTTATCGCTGCCGGTCATCACGCAACGGAACGCTACGGTATTCAGGCGCTGGGAAATGCACTGGTGGATCGCTTCGGTATTACGTCTACATTTATTGAAATTCCCAATCCGGTCTAGGATAGCTAACCGAAAAACATTGCCCCGCCGGTAACAGGCGGGGCAATGAATCAGTTTTTGTTTTTTAGCAGATCACGAATCTCTGCTAACAGGACGACATCAGCAGGTTCGGGGGCGGCAGCGGCTTCGGCTTCTTTTTCTTTCTCCATCGAGGCGCGGGCCTTGGAGATGACTTTAACTAGACAAAAAACAACAAAAGCCAGCAGGATGAAGTTAATGAGGATAGTCAGAAAGTTTCCATAAGCCAGTACATTGGCACCGGCATTGGTCATGTCGGCATACGTTTCAGGTCCGGAATAACCTTCTGGTTTTGATAAGACAATGAATTTATTGGAAAAATCAACAGACCCCCCCAGAATAAAGTTGATGAACGGCATCATGACGTCCCTGACCAGTGAATCGATGATTTTACCGAAGGCTGCACCGATAATCACACCAACCGCCAAATCAATCATATTGCCTTTGACCGCAAATTGTTTGAATTCGTTGATAAAACCTTTAGCTTTGCTCATAAGAAATCCTTTTTTCCTCTGTCCCCGAGCGGACACAGTATATAATAAGCGGTTGTTAAGCTTTGTACATAAATTTTAAATAATTTTTTTAGTACCTTAGTAGTATCAATAAGGATAGATAATGAGTCAGGATTCAATACAGCATGACAATGAAGGAACTGCATCTCCTGCGGTTCTTCCACCCGATCCATCACGTCGTTTCTGGTTGGGTACTGCCTGTGCGGTTGGTGGTGTCGCCGGTGTCGCAACAGCAGTGCCGTTTGTCGCTTCCATGTCACCATCAGAACGCGCAAAGGCGGCAGGAGCCCCCGTTACGGTTAACCTTGGCACGATTGCTCCAGGCACTATGCTTACTGTCGAATGGCAGGGCAAGCCCGTCTGGATTTTGAATCGTACGCAGGAAATGATAGACGGCCTGAAAGGCAATGATCCCTATTTGGCAGATCCCCTTTCGGATCGACCAGGCTTTACACCTGCGTTCGCCAAAAACATAGATCGTTCACGTAAACCGGAATGGTTCATTTGCGTTGGCATTTGTACGCATCTGGGTTGTTCTCCATCTCCACGGTTTGCGGTAGGTAGTGTAGCAGGCATGCCCACAGAATGGGAAGGTGGGTTTTTGTGCCCCTGCCATGGCTCTCATTTTGATTTGGCTGGCCGGGTATTTAAAAACCAGCCTGCACCCGATAATCTGGAAGTGCCTCCTTATTATTTTATCGATGATAATAATATTGTGGTTGGCCTTGAAAAAGCAGCGGGCTAGTAGCTACGGTTACTGAGTTTAATATCTTGCCAAGTTAGAAAAGGAGCCTCTACATGGCTAGCGAAAAAGTTGTCGAAACGACAGGGTTATTGGGGTGGGTAGACAAGCGTTTCCCGCTGACCTCCCTATGGAAAGCGCATTTATCAGAATACTATGCGCCCAAGAATTTCAATTTCTGGTATTTTTTCGGTTCACTTGCATTGCTCGTGTTAGTGATTCAAATTGTGACCGGTATTTTCATGGTCATGCACTACAAGCCCGATGCCGACCTGGCGTTTGCATCGGTCGAGTACATTATGCGTGAAGTGCCTTATGGCTGGATTATCCGCTATATGCACTCAACGGGTGCGTCCATGTTCTTTGTTGTGGTCTATTTGCACATGTTGCGTGGCATGCTTTACGGTTCATACCGCAAGCCACGTGAACTGGTGTGGATTTTCGGGGTTGCCATTTTCCTGTGCCTGATGGCAGAGGCTTTCTTTGGTTACCTGTTGCCCTGGGGTCAAATGTCTTTCTGGGGTGCCCAGGTTATTGTTAACCTGTTTGCTGCCATTCCTTTCGTTGGTCCTGAATTGTCTGTCTGGATTCGTGGTGATTTCGTGGTGTCTGATGCTACGCTGAATCGCTTCTTTGCATTCCATGTGATTGCCATTCCGCTGGTGCTTATCGGCCTGATCGTGGCTCACGTTATTGCTTTGCACGAAGTGGGTTCAAATAACCCCGATGGTATCGAGATCAAAGAGAAAAAAGATGCGAACGGCCGTCCTCTTGATGGTATTCCGTTCCACCCTTACTACTCTGTTCATGACATCATGGGTGTAGCCGGGTTCCTGTTCATTTTTGCCGCAATCATGTTCTTTGCACCAACCATGGGTGGTTACTTCCTTGAAGCCAACAACTTCTTGCCAGCAGATCCATTCCAGACGCCTGCGCATATTGCACCAGTCTGGTATTTCACACCGTTTTATTCAATGCTGCGTGCCACTACCGATGAATTTACATGGGTTATGGTTGCACTGGCGCTGATTTTTGCGGTTGGTTTGCTCCTAAGCAAAAATGTCAAAGGGATCTGGAAAATTATCTGGCCCGTTGTCCTGATTGGCGTGGCAGTGGCACTTCGTGTGTTTGACGCCAAATTCTGGGGTGTGGTGGTAATGGGTGGTACGGTTGTTATCCTGGGTTTCCTGCCATGGCTGGATCAATCCAAGGTTAAATCAATTCGTTACCGTCCAACCTGGCACAAATTGATCTATGTGATTTTCATGATTGACTTCGTTGTGCTGGGTTACATTGGTACACAACCACCAACCCCTGTCCTGAATATCATTTCACAGGTCGGTACGCTGATTTATCTGGCATTCTTCTTCTTTATGCCAATCTGGAGCCGTTTGGGTACATTCAAGCAGGTACCTGATCGTGTGACTTTCCATCCTCATGCGTAAATCAGGAATGAACATGATTAAGAAACTATT
>Ga0265293_10003370_pt1 | contig 29743 bp, 22 predicted proteins | sample Munlanlewell138R_FD_192505 | JGI IMG/M metagenome (GOLD analysis project Ga0265293, IMG submission 192505) | Leachate microbial communities from a municipal landfill in Southern Ontario, Canada - Leachate well 138R | ecosystem: Engineered > Solid waste > Landfill > Unclassified | place: Canada... | reverse complement strand
CCACGAGCATTATTTCATTTTTGTTTTGCGGGAACCTCGAGTTTTGTCCTAGTAGGTCATAAAACTCACGAATATATGCTTCATCTCCTGGTAATTGGGTAAATGTACCATTTGGTAATGGTGTAAAGCGATTATAATTCGGTCTACTTACAGAAATCGCGTCCCCAGTCGGTGGTTTGGCGATAATTTGCATTTGTGACGGATAATTAATCATCGTACTTACCGCTAGTCCATCGGTTTTTAATGAGTCAACAAGAGTTAAAAACTCTTCCGTAATAAAGTTTTTATTAAAAGTAAAGGTTTGGTTTTCTTTATCTTCTTCGTCATAGACTAAAACTTCTTCGCCTTCTGGAAATAAGTTTTCGGTGCTTGGTCTTTTAACCCCCGTCGAAATATCGATCGTTTCGCCAAAGACGGCAAGCGGGTAGCTCGCCATCGTATCCCGTTCCATACGGTCAATATAGCCTTGGAAACCATTACTAACAGCGGCAACTAAGCCAATACCAATAATACCAAGTGATCCCGCAAGGGCAGTTAAGATGGTGCGTCCTTTTTTCGTCAAAATGTTTTTATAGCTACTTTTAAGAGCGGTAAAAAAAGACATCGCCGTCCCTTTGTTTTGCTCGTGTTCAGTTACTTCTTTTGGTGAAGTTTTTTCTTCTTCACTTGTGTCACTTGTAATTTTTCCGTCTAACATCCGAATAATACGGTCGCTTACTTTAAGCGCTAGTTTTTCGTTATGAGAAACCATAATAACGAGTCTTGTTTTACTAATTTCTTTTAATATACCAATTACTTGTTCACTTGTTTTGCTATCAAGAGCGCCCGTTGGTTCGTCCGCTAAGACAATTGTTGGATCATTTACAATGGCGCGAGCAATTGCGACACGTTGCAGTTGTCCACCAGAAAGTTGATTTGGCTTTTTGTATAATTCACTTTCTAGTCCGACATCAATTAACGCTACTTTTGCTTTTTCACGACGCTCTTTACTACCCATTCCCGAAAGGGTAAGAGAAATTTCAACGTTTTCAATGATGCTTAAATGAGGAATTAAATTGTAACTTTGAAAAACAAAGCCGACACGGTGATTACGATAAGCATCCCAGTCTTTATCTTTAAACAATTTCGTCGACTTCCCTTCAATAATTAAATCACCCGATGTATATTTATCTAAACCACCGATTAAGTTTAAAAGGGTTGTCTTACCACAACCTGACGGACCAAGAATTGTTACAAATTGTTGTTTAGGAAATGATAAATTGATGCCTTTTAAAACATGAAGCGGTTTTTTCGCAACGTAATAATCTTTAAAAATATCTCTTAATACAAGCATAAATAAACCTCCTTTAAAGGTTTTGTTAATACATTGTCTAATTTTTTCCTTATCTTTTCAAGATAAAATGGCTGGATTTTAAATATTCAAACTACATTTGTCGTTTTTTACGGAAAAAGTCTTGAATAATCGTTTTGCACTCTTCTTTTAATACTCCCCCGGTAATTTCCGGGACGTGATTTACTATTTTTTGATCAAAAAGATTAAAAGTTTCGCCAGTCGCTCCCCCTTTTGGATCGTTCGTACCATAGATTATTCTTTTAAAGCGGCTCCACATAATGGCGCCAGCACACATTGCACATGGTTCAACAGTGACATATATTTCGCACTCCGTCATCCGCCATGTTTTAAGTTTTTTACTTGCCTTTTTAATGGCAATTATTTCCGCGTGGCCTAGCGGGTCATTATTTATTTCGCGCTTATTAAAACCACGCGCGATTACTTTGCCATCTAAAACAATAACCGCTCCGACGGGAACTTCGTCAATAAGGGCCGCTTTTTGCGCCTCTTTAAGTGCTAAACGCATGTATTTTTCATCTTTTTTCATCATATAAATTAAAACCACCGCACATGATTAAGTAATCTTAAGGCTGCTACGTTCCCGTCCTGACCTGGTTCGAAGATTAACCATCGCGATGGCACCTTCATTATAGCAATTAGTCTTTAATATGTAAAACGCTAACGCCTAGGAATGGACGGAGAACTTCCGGCACAATTACCGAGCCATCTTCTTGTTGATATTGTTCAACAATAGCGGGGATTAATCTTGAAGTTGCTAGCCCCGAACCATTTAAAGTATGTAAGTATTCAACTTGGTTCGTTTCTTGATTGCGGTATCTTGCCATTCCGCGGCGTGCTTGATAGTCGCGAGCGTTACTGACACTACTTACTTCTTTATAAATATTCATTGATGGGATAAATACTTCAATATCGTAAGTACGGGCCATTCCGTGACTGCAATCACCGGCCGCTAGTTTACTAACTTGGAAATGAAGCCCTAGTTTTTCCACTAAGCCTTGCGCGTGAAGCACCATTTCTTCAAACGCTTTATTTGAATCTTCAGCTTTTGTATATTGGAAGATTTCAACTTTATTAAATTGATAGCCACGAATCATTCCCCGTTCTTCGGTCCGATAACTACCCGCTTCTTTGCGGTAACATGGCGTGTAGGCAAAATATTTACGCGGTAATTCTTCTGCTTTTAAAATTTCATCACGGTGGAAGTTAACGAGCGCCGTTTCACTTGTTGGTAATAAAAACTTTTGCGGTTCCGTTCCTTCAAGCCAAAAGACGTCTTCTTTAAATTTAGGAAATTGTCCCGCAGTAAATCCACTTTCATAATTTAATATATGGGGCGGTAAAATCATTTCATAACCAGCTTTTAAATGTTCGGCCATGAAAAAGTTTAATAATGCCCATTCAAGTTGGGCGCCGATGCCGGTATAAATCCAAGTTCCGCTACCACTAATTTTGGCAGCTCTTTTGTAATCAATAATTCCTAATGATTCACATAGCTCAACGTGGTCTTTAATTTTAAACGTAAAATCACGTTTTTTACCAAAGGTATATACAACTTTATTGTTTTCTTTTTCGCCTGGTAAAAGATCGTCATCTGGCATATTGGGGAGCGCAGCTAAAATATCAAACACTTGTTCATCTAATAGTTTTAATGTTTTTTCTCGTTCTTCGTTTTCGCTTTTTAACACTTTTACTTCTTCAAAGATTTTTTTAATGTCGCCCCCTTCTTTTTTAACAATGGGTACACTAGCGCTTAATTTGTTTAATTTAGCCTTTGTTTCTTCAACGACAAAACGGATTTCCCGTCTTTTTTCATCAAGTTCTAAAAGTTCTTGCGGATTAAAGTCCCAACCTTTTTTAAGTAATGCTTTTCTTACTTTTTCTGGTTCTTTACGAATTAGGTTAATGTCTAACATATTAGTTCTCCTTTTAATAAAAAATAAAACGCCCTATATTAGGACGTTACATTAACGTGGTGCCACCTAAGTTTATACTTACGTATCTCATTTTCGTTTTAACGCAACGAACGAAGCGATTAAGCTTTATTCTCCAAGGTGGAATTCATAATTACTCGTTCCCGCCTTCCCACTATCAGCGAGTCACTTCTTAACTCCTAATTATTACTAGCCTCTTCACCGAACATCTTTATTTTACAAATAAAAAGTATTTATTTCAATAAACGCGTGTATATTTTATTAAATAAGTTCATTATCGCTTCCATAAATGAATCTTTATTAACTTTTTGCGTATAAGCATAACCTTTTTCACTCAGGGCTGCGAAGTCTTTTCCGTCCATCGCCATCGCTGCTTCTTCAGCGTTATTCACTAAAACGGCTTTTTCACTATTTATAATTTCAGAAAAGACAGTCTTTTTGTTCATAATTAACGGTACTTTTAAATACATTGGTTCGTAAAGGGTCATCACATTCATCTTTTCAAAACCTAAGTTAATAAAGAAACTCGCACCGATAAGGCCGCTTCGATATACGTCTTCAGGCACTAGTTCACTAACAATTAAGTTTTTGCTCGTCAATTTATTTAACGCTCTTAATCGTAATCTGTCCAGTGTCGAAGTTCCGGCACTAATGAGGGCATAGAAATTATATTCAGGCATCATCCCTGCTAACACGTTTAATTGTTCAAGTTCATGTCTCGCCCGCACATTCATAACTGAAATCGTATACTTTTTATCATCAGCGATTCTAAAGTAACGTCTAAAGATATCTACTTTATTTGTCTTTAATTTATCTAAGCGCGACACTCCGACTGCTCCGGGGATTACAAAGACCGGAATCTTAACCCCTAATTTTCTTAAAATAAGTCTTCCTTCGTTTGTTGGGACAACGACTCCATCCATCATATTAATGACATCAAGGCGGGAATTTGGAATATATTCACTACCATCTTTTTTAACTTCAATAATGCGTGCTTGGTTATCATTATTAGCCCAAAACATCCAAAGTATGGTTGGAATGCTTAAACCAATTGCGTTACGAATCGCTAGTGTACTTGCCGCGTTTAAATTAATAAAGTTTGCAATATCGACGTCTTTATTGATTTTATCGATAATTGTTACTTCATTATTTCGGCACGCTCTTTTAATAATACTTTCAAGCATTGCCCCTTCAAAGAAGATATCAACCTTCTTTCGCGGAAAATACACTAGTACTTTCATAACCTTTTTTTATCCTATTCTTCGTTTTCTTCGCCGTCATCATCGATGTCGCCACCGACACCTTTTTCCACGACTGCAAAACTGGAAACGACGTCATCGGCCCGTAAGCGAATTACGCGAACACCGAGTGTGTTACGACCAGTTTCATTAATTTCTTCAAAGTTTGTCCGTACGATCATTCCTGAATTCGTTGTTACAAATAAGTCTTCGTCACCGCGAATTGCGCGAATCCCGGCTAAAGTGCCCGTTCTTTCGCTTTCTTTAATCGTAATTACCCCTTTACTACCTCTTCTTGTTAAGCGATAGTTATCAGCGTGCGTTAATTTACCATAACCTTTCGTTGAAAGGGCAAAGATTAATTCACCTTCAAGACTCGTGGTAACGCCGACAACGACTTCACCTTCTTCTAAGTTAATACCACGGACCCCAGCAGCGTTACGACCCATGGAGCGAACGTCGGTTTCTTTAAATTTAACCATTTTACCGTTACTTGCCCCAATGCCAATTGTGGCGGTGCCGTCGGTTACTTTAACATCCATTAATTCATCGCCTTCTCGTAAATCAATAGCGATCTTTCCGCTTTGGTTAATGCGCGAGAACTCTGTTAATGTTGTTCTTTTGGCAACACCGTTACGAGTGACATAGAATAAGTAACGATCAGCGTCATATTCATCAATGCTAACCATCGCTCTTACTGATTCATCTTTTTCAAAGCCTAAAAGGTTAATGACTGGTAAGCCTTTACCTTCCCGTCTAAATGCTGGAATTTGATAACCGCGTTTCCGATACACTTTTCCTTTATCAGTAAAGAATAAAACATCGGTGTGCGTTATCGTGTGTAAGATGATATCGACAACGTCTTCTTCTTTCGTACGCATTCCTTTAACGCCGACCCCACCTCTTTTTATCATTCTAAATTCTTCAGGGTCAACCCGCTTAATATAGCCTTGTTTTGTAAGGATAACGACGATATCTTCAACTGGAATTAAGTCTTCATTATCAATATCCGCGACATCATCACTTAATTCAGTCCGTCTTTCGTCACCGTATTTAGCTTTAATTTCATCAAGTTCGGTTAAGACGACATCAACCATGTTTTCCCGCGCCGCTAAAATGAAGCGGTAGCGATCAATAGCGATTAATAGTTGTTCGCGTTCTTTATTTAATTTATCTTTTTCTAACCCCGTTAACCGTCTTAGGGTCATACTAAGTACTTCACGAGTTTGAATTTCGCTAAAGTCAAAGCGGGCCATAAGTTTTTGTGAAGCGTCTTCGCCTGATTCACTATTTTTAATAATGGCGACTATTTCATCAATATTATCAATCGCTTTTAAAAGTCCTTCCACGACGTGATCACGCGCTTCGGCTTGGGCTAATTGATAACTTGTCCGTCTTCTTATAATTTCCACTTGGAAGTTTAAGTATTCTTCAATAAGTTGCTTCATATTTAAAATACGAGGTGCTTTGTTCACTAAACAAAGGTTAGTAATTTTATATGAAGTTTGTAATCTTGTTTGTTTTAGTAAGTTATTTAAGACAACTTCAGGAACAACATCACGCCGTAATTCAATAACGACCCGAATACCTTCTTTATTTGATTCATCGCGAATATCAACGATGCCATCAATTTCTTTATTGCGCACTAAAATTGCAATTTGTTCGATTGTATTAGCCTTATTAAGCTTATATGGGAATTCATCAATCACAATGGTTGTACGATCGCCTTTTTCTTCAAAGTGCGTTTTTGCACGGACAATAATGCTTCCTTCCCCGGTTTCAAAATAGTCTAAGATTCCTTTACGACCAAGAATGGTTGCCCCGGTTGGAAAGTCAGGACCAAACATTGCTTCTTCCATAATTTCGCGTGGGGTAACATCTGGTCTTTCGGCTACTAAACGAATCGCGTTAATTGTTTCTGTTAAGTTGTGAGGCACCATGTAAGTTGCCATTCCAACGGCAATACCATCACTGCCGTTAACAATTAAGTTTGGCATCCGTGACGGTAATACTTCGGGTTCTTTTTCACTCCCATCATAGTTATCGATAAAATCTACAGTGTCAAGCTTAATATCGCGCACCATTTCGGTTGCAATCTTACTCATCCGTGCTTCGGTATAACGCATCGCGGCAGCTTCGTCACCATCGACACTCCCAAAGTTCCCGTGGCCATCTACTAATGTATAACGAAGGCTAAAGGGTTGGGCCATCCGCACTAAAGTCGAATAAATAGCTTGGTCACCATGTGGGTGATATTTACCCATGACGTCTCCGACAATCCGTGCACTTTTTTTATGCGGTTTGTCTGGTGTCATCCCCGTTTCATCCATGGCATAAACAATACGGCGGTGGACTGGTTTAAAGCCATCGCGTACATCAGGAATAGCCCGACTTACGATAACCGACATTGCATAATCAAGGAACGATTTTTTTACTTCATCGACAACGTCAAGCGGGTGAACCCCCGAATCAATACCTTCTAATTCGTGTTTTTCTTCTTCTTCAATTGGTAAATCCTTTTTATTATCTTCACTCATAACTTGCTCCTTTTTAAATGTCTAAGTTTTTCACAAAGAGGGCATTTTCATTAATGAAGTCTTTGCGAGGTTCAACTTTTTCACCCATTAACTCTTCAAAGATTGTATCAGCGGCAATCGCGTCTTCAATTTGCACTTGGAAAAGTTTGCGGTTTTGGGGATCCATTGTTGTTTCCCATAATTGTTGGGCATCCATTTCCCCAAGCCCTTTATAGCGTTGGAATGGATAGCCAGGTCTTAAATCAAGATCAACTTTTAGTTGTTCTAATTGCTCATCGTTATAGCAATAATATTTTTTACCGCGATATTCAACTTTATATAACGGTGGTTGCGCAATATAAACATAACCATGTTGTAAAAGTTGGCGCATAAAGCGGTTAAAGAACGTTAATAAGAGTACGCGAATGTGACTACCATCAACGTCGGCGTCTGTCATAATAATAATTTTATGATAACGAGCTTTTGAAATATCGAATTCTTCGGCAATTCCCGCGCCAATCGCTTGAATCATGTTGCCAATTTCGGCGTTTTCATAAATTCTTCGCTCCTGGGCTTTTTGCACGTTTAAGATTTTTCCGCGTAATGGTAAGATTGCTTGCGTGTGCCGGTTACGACCGTTTTTGGCGCTACCACCCGCACTATTACCTTCAACGATAAAGAGCTCAGCTTCTTCAGGGTTACGACTTGAGCAATCCGCTAACTTACCCGGTAATGTTGTAAATTCAATACCATCTTTGCGGCGAATTCCTTCACGCGCTAAAGTAGCAGCCCGCCGTGCTTTGCTTGAAAGCATAATCTTTTCTAATATTAATTTTGCTTCGGTTGGATTTTCCATTAAATACTCTTCAAGTTTATCGCCCACAACTTGTGAGACGACACTGCGGACATCAGTGTTACCTAATTTACCTTTCGTTTGCCCTTCAAATTGGGGCGCAGGGTGTTTAATAGAAATAATTGCGGTCATCCCTTCGGCGACGTCTTCATAAATAAAGCGATCATCTTCATTTTTATGGAATTTATAATCGCGAGCGTAGTTATTGAATATACGTCCCATTGCGAGTCTAAACCCTTGTTCGTGCGTACCACCATCACCAGTTTGAATATTGTTAGCGAAACTGAAAATTGTTTCCTTATATTCAGTCGTATATTGAATGGCAACTTCCACTAGAATATGACTTTTATTTCCGGCAACTTCAACGTCTCCTTTACCTTCAATAAAAATGACATCTTCCGTAATTGGGGTTTTTGTTTTATTAATATGGGTAACGTATTCAGCGATTCCCCCTTCATAATGGAACTCTTCACGTTTTACTTCTGCTTCTCTTAAATCTTCAATGACAATTTTAATGCCCCGATTTAAATACGCCATTTGTCGTAACCGGTTGCTCACTGTTTTATATTCAAAGGTTACTGATTCTTGGAATATTTTGGGGTCCGGTTTAAAGGTAACTTTCGTTCCTCTTTTATCGGTTTTACCAATTGCTTGGAGCGCGCCTTCGGTTTTTCCACCGTCTACAAATGAAAGGTAATATTCTACGCCATCTTTATAAACGTTTACTTCAACTTTTTCACTTAAAGCGTTGACAACTGCTGCCCCTACACCGTGGAGACCACCTGCTACTTGATAGGCACCTTTACCAAATTTACCACCAGCATGTAAAACAGTAAAAATCGTTTCGACTGCTGATTTGCCCGTTTTTGAAACGATACCGGTCGGCATTCCCCGGCCATTATCGCTAACGCTAACGGAGCCGTTTTTATTTAAAGAGACGATAATTGTATCGCAAAACCCGGCTAAAGCTTCGTCAACCGCGTTATCAACGATTTCCCACACAAGGTGGTGTAATCCCGGAATGCCGGTTGTCCCAATATACATTCCAGGACGTTCACGAACGGCAACTAAACCTTCTAAGACCTCGATATCTTCAGCAGTGTAAGACTCTCGAGCTTTTAAATCTTTTTTAGCTTGTTCTAATTCTTCATCGACAACATGTTTTTTGTGTTCATCACTCATGTTAGTTAATCCTCCTAATTTCTTTCGTGTCGGTTACTTCATATATTGCATGAGCGTGGTTATCATAACGCGTTGCAGTAATGAAGGATTGCTTACATTTAAGTAATAAATTTATTAATCGTTCTTGATGATTTTCGTCTAATTCACTTAAGACATCATCAAGAATAATAATCGGCTTTTTATGGTCTTCTTTTTCCATAAAGTATGGGGCGAGTGTTAAGGCGATGGCAATCAATCTTTTTTGCCCCTGTGAAGCGTGTTCTTTGACGTTTCTTCCATTTAAGATAGCAATAAGATCATCGCGGTGCGGACCTAGCGTTGTTGACTCTAGCGCCTTTTCTCTTTGGCGGACACTTTCAAGAACTTTGCGACCACTTTTTAAGATTGTTTCCTTACTCCCTAATGAAGAACTATATTGTAATTTGAGATTTAGGAACTCATTTGTTAATTCTTTAAGTATTTTATTAACTGAATCCGCTAAATCTTTAATATAGGTCATTCTTTTAGCGACGACGATTGCCGCTTCTTCAAGAAAGGGGGTGTCAATGAGTTTTAATAACTCTTCACTGTTTTCTTGTTTTAGGAGTGCGTTGCGTTCTTTTAGCAGCTTTTCATAACGCGAGAGCGCTGCAAGGTAGACTTCATCTTGGCGCACGATGTTCGTATCGATAAACCTTCTTCTTTTCGCTGGTGCGTCATCGAAGAAGAGTACGTCTTCGGGTTGGAAGGTTGTACAACTTACATAACGACTAAGGTGCGATAGTTTCGGAATTACTTTTCCGTTCACTAACACTCTTTTGCTTCGTTCTTGTAATTCGATTTGAATCTCAGTGCGGCTTGGAGTGTGGATCGTGGCGACAATGATTGCTTTTTTCGTGCCTTGACGAATTAAGTTTTTCGTTTCATTTGTGCGGAAACTTTTCGCAAAACCAAAAAGATCAATCGCTTCCACGATGTTTGTTTTACCGACTCCGTTATCGCCAATAATGACATTAAGGCCACTTGTGAAAATGGCACTTAGCTTTGGGTAGTTACGGTAATCCAGTAGTTCAAGGTTACTAATCAACATGTTCGACGATGGCAACTTTCTCGTTATAGGCAATTTTTTCACCGCCATAAAGTTTACGGCCGCGTCTTGTTTCAATGACTCCATCAACTTTAACTTCACCGTTTTGAATAACGATTTTAGCGTGACCTCCGGTCGTAACTAAATCATATTTTTTCAATGCTTGTTGTAAAGTGATGTAGGCCAAATCTTTCATAAATAGTATCGCTCCTTGCAACTATAGTACATTATACCACATAACGAAAAAAGGGAATATAAATATTCCCTTATTTTTATGACTTTTATTGCGTTTCTAGCGCTATTTTTCTTTGTTGCGACAAATTACTCATAACGCCCCGCTTTTTTGTCCTAAAGGCGTCTAAAGTGCCTAAGTTCTAATCGGAGTGACGATTAAGACGAGTGAATCATCTTCGGCTACTCTAATGCTAAATGGTTTGTTGCTACCGTTAAAGCCAATCGTTACTTCTTCAGCTTGGGCAGCTTTAATCGCGCTGGCCACTAAAATGTAATTAAAGGAAATGTCTAACGGTTCACCAACATATTTACAAAGCGGTACTTCTTCTTTTGCGGTTTCAGCGCTTAAAGTTGAACGCGCGCTTATGACAACACTTTCCGGGCTTAAGGAAAGTTTTACAATGTTATCTTTTTCTGCAGCGTATAAAATCGAAACCCGGTCCATTGCTTTTAATAATTCATTTGCGTTTGCTTGTAAAAAGCTTTGGTATGTCTTTGGAATAATGCTTCTCGTTGGTGGATATTCTCCAGCGACTAAACGGGAAACGACTAAGGTATTATCAAACGTGAATGTAACTTTATTGGGAGAGGCACTTATTTCCATTGTGTCAACCCCGATCATTGTTTCTAAAAGTTTAGCGATGTCACCCATAATACGAGCACTGACATTAGCGACAAAACTAACATTATCTTTTAAATTTACAACTTTATTCGCAAGTCTTGCACTGTCCGTTGCAACTGCAGTTAATGTTCCTTTGTCAGCGTTTAAGTTTAAGGCGGTTAAAATGGGCCGTTGTTCTTTCGTGCTTGCCGCAAAACTTGTTTGTTCAACAAGCCGAATAAACTCTTTCGTATTCATTTCAAAACCAGTGCCGTTTTTACTTAAATCTAAGTCCGGATATTCTTTACTGTCAATCGCTCCTAAACGATATTCAGTGCGGCCATCACTAATTTGGGCAATTGTGCGATCAATAACTTCAACACTTATTTCGTTGCCTTCCATTTTCCGAATTGATTCGTTTAAAGTTTTCGAAGAGATGAGCGCTTCACCCGGAATAAACATACGAATTACTTCAAGGTCATTAACGCGCATTGGAATATGCGTTTTAATGGCTAGTTCACTGTTTGAACCAAGTAAGGTTAATCCTGTTTCATTTAATGTTAAGTAGAGGTTGCCAAATATCGGAATAGGTGATTTGGCTAAGGTTGGTCTTGAAGCAATAGCAAGGCCTTTTAGAAATTGTTCACGATTGATTTTGAATTTCATTTTTAATATTTAATTCCTTTCAAATATATAATGATAATAATAAGGGGTGTGGGAAGTGTGGATAACTCGCCACTTCGGGGTCTTTGTTCCATTTATTTTAACATAGAAGCGAACGCTTTATTACATAAAACTATTGTAAGCGTTCTTTTATTTCGTTAATTGCCTGAACAATTGCCGGATCGGTTTTCAACTGTTTTTCCACTTTTACGATGGCGTTAATCACAGTACTATGATCTTTACCCCCAAAAGCTTTACCAACCCGCACAAACGGAAAATCTAAAATTTCCCGTGTTAGGTACATGGCGATATGGCGAGCAAGGGCAACTTGACTTGTGCGATTACGACCAATAAGTAAGGCTGGTGTTAAGTTATAATAATCAGCGACAACGTTAATAATTTTCGTTTCACTTAACTTTGTAACCGCATCTTTAACGTTAATTAAAGATTGGACAGAGTTAAGGGCTACTTCCATCGTAACGTGCTTTGTGGGTGCGATACTTATAACATAAAATAATAAGCGATTTAAGGCTCCTTCTAGCTCCCGAACGTTGTTTGGAAAGTTTTCGGCAAAGAAAGTAATTACTTCGTCATCAAAGTCTTCGATTTCAAGGTTATTGATGACGATTTTCTTTCGTAAAATATTTTTTCTTGTTTCAAGATCAGGCGTTGTAATGTTTATTTGGAGTCCGCTATTAAAACGGGTCACTAAACGGTCTTCAATACCTTGTAATTCGCTAGGATGACGGTCGCTTGTTAATACAATTTGTTTACCAGCGTTTACAAGTAAATTAAAAAGATGGAAAAACGTTTCGCTAGTCGATGGTTTATTCGCTAAAAATTGCACATCATCAATAAGTAAGACGTCTAAAGTACGGAAGAAATCTTTCAAGGATTCGCCAGGGTTTTCTTTAACATAGCGAATATATTCTTCCGTAAATTCATCAGCGGTTACATATAATACTTTATAATTAGGGTTATTTTCTTTTACGTGGTTGCCAATCGCGTGTAAAAGGTGGGTTTTTCCTAAGCCGGAAGCACTAAAAAGAAAGAGTGGATTGTATAGTTTTCCGGGCGAATTAGCGACAACAATCGCGGCTTGATAAGCTTGTAAGTTACTCGTTTGACCAACGACAAAATTATCAAAGGTTAAGTTTGGATTAACTTTAGCATTTTTAAAAAACACTTCTTTTTTTTCGGGAATAACGACACCAACCCGCGAAATCTCACTTTTCTCAATAAAATTTATCGTGTAATTAGATTGGGTTATTTCCCCGACTGTTTGTTCAATAACATCACGATATGTTGTATTTAACATTGACTTCGCTAAACTCGAATTAGCGATCACCGTTATTACATCATTATTAATAGAATGAATGTAAGTGTCGGGGAAGAATGCACTATATACGTGCCGGTCTGGGAGCCGATCTTGCAGTTTTGCTAAGGTACGATCCCATATTTGGGTGATTTCTGAAATTGTCCTACTCATAAACTATATGCCTCCGCATTTCTAGACATAATTTACCATAAATGTGGGAAAAATAAAGCAATATCAAACAAGCATTAATTTGTCCACAATAAACCTCCCTTTTTTATATGATTTTATGTAGTTATCCACTAAATCCACAAAATCACGCTGTGGATAACAATGTGGATAACTTATCCCATGTGGATAAAGTGGACAAAAAATAAAGTTGTCAACATTCATTGAAAGTTATGCACAGCCTTTTTTAATCATATAATCATATTTTTATGTAAAAACCACACATCTTAAACAGTTTTCCACATAATTGTGCATATTTTTGTGGTATTGTTGTGAAAAAGAGTGAAAATGACGTAAAAACCTATAATTTATGCCTTAAAACCCTACCCTCTCCCCAATAACAAAATAAATGAACAATATTATTCTTAAGGGCTTTGGTTGACTTTTACTATGTAAACCACTAAAATTAATCGCGAACAACTATAAGTTGGGATTGAAGGAGAGATACTATTATGAAAAGAACATATCAACCAAGTAAGATAAAAAGAGCCCGGGTTCACGGCTTTCGGGAAAGAATGTCGACCCCAAGTGGCCGCAAAATCATTCGTGCGCGTCGCGCTAAAGGCCGCGCTTCTTTAACGGTCTAAGTGTAGAGTTACCTTTTGGGGAGCAAAGTGAAAAGGGACCATCGTATTTTAAAAAATGAAGATTATCAGGTAATAATTAAAACTGGTAAATTAGTGAGAACTCCGCTTTGCTATGGTTATTATCGACCAAATGAACTTGAAACATTACGCGTGGGAGTCGCTGTTTCTAAAAAGATTGGCAACGCAGTAACGCGTAATAAAATAAAACGACGCATTAAAGCAATCGTGAGACCGTACACAAAGACGCATGGTGGTGATTTTGTGCTTGTCGCGAAAAAGGATGTCTTAGAATCATCGTTTACCGACTTAACAAACGCCATAATGAAGATATTTTCGGAAAACGGAGAAAAACATGAAGAAAAGAAATAAAAGATTTTTAAAGCTAGGGGCAATTGTTGCCGGCCTTTTTGTGCTGTCATCTTGTACCGCTAGTTTTTGTTCACCGACTGATATTGCCCATATGTTATATAACCAAGATGGGCAATTAGTAACGACAGTTGTCGAAGGCGTGGAAGAAAAAACGCACACTCCGACAATGCTTACGATACTTGAGGGAGCCGAAAAACAAGGTTTCCGTGTCCCAAGTATTGAATACTATGAAAAACTTGACCAAAAAGTTTTAGATTTTTCACTTGCTAAATTTGATAACAAAGACGGATTAGCGGGTGAAGAATTAAATAAAGCAGCCCTTAAAAAATGGGGACACTTAAAATTCTTAGGTACAAAAGATGCGACTGTCGCAAGTGAAGGAACAGCGCTTTGGGGCAACTGGACGATTTGGACCCATGAAATTGGTCAAGAAATCGGAATTGAAAACATTCCTGACCGCGACTTCGCTAATTACTATAAGACACAAATATATAACAAGATTAAAGCTTCTAGAGCGTGTATTGCTATTTATGATGGTGAATATGGACCGGAAGATAACAAAATACCCGTCGAAGCAAAGACGTGGGGCGGGGCCTTTAATAAAGGACTCATTGAAGGACTATTTGTCTATCCAATCGCGGCTTTACTTGAAGTATTGACGAAAGCTTTTGGCGCTGGTGGTTGGGGTCAAATTTTAGCGATTTTAATTACAACTGTTTCGGTGCGGGGTTTATTAATCTTAGTAACGCTAAAACAAACAATTGGGGCGCAAAAGATGCAAACATTGCAACCAGAACTAGCGAAAATACAGCAAAAATACCCTAATTCTGATAAAAACCAATATGAAAAACAAGCCCTTGCCCAAGAGCAAATGGCGTTATATAAAAAGCATGGTGTTAATCCGCTTGGCTCAATTTTAGTAATGTTATTACAATTCCCCATCTTTATTGCCGTTTGGGGAGCGATGACGGGATCAGCAAGCCTTGCTAGTGACTCGGTTATGGGCCTTAACTTAAGTGCCTTACTCGGTCAATCAATGATTAACAATTGGTTCCAAAGTGGTTGGTGGACCGCCTGGGTGCTCTTCACTTTAATGACGATTGCCCAATTTGTTTCCACAAGACTTTCAACCTGGCTTAATAAAAGTAAACGAAAAGCAGTAGAAAAGACGACTGTTAATCCTGCCGCTGCTAAACAACAAAAACAATCAAATATGATGATGAACATAATGCTTATTATGATTATTGTAATGTCCTTTACCTTACCAGCAGCGATGGGGGTTTATTGGTTTATCGGTGCCCTTATTAGCATCGCACAAACCTTAATCGTCCACTACGCGATGAAAGGAAAGAAATAATATGCGTATATTTGAAGCAAAAAACTTAGATGAAGTATTAAAACTTGCAAGTGAAGATCTTGGTATTCAAGTTGAAGACTTAATTTATGATGTTTTAGAAGAAAAGAAAGGGTTATTTAAATCATCAATTAAAGTTAGTGTTTATGAAACAACTGATTATATTGATTACGCTGTTAACTATTTAAAAACAGTGGTCGAAGCGCTTGGTTTTACACCCGAATTTAAAACGGAACTTGATGGCGATGTCATTAAAATTGAAATGAGCACGAACCACAATTCCATCCTTATTGGTAAAAATGGCCGTACATTACTCGCCTTAAATGAAATTGTCTTAGTCGCGTTAACCGCTAAATTTAAGAAAAGGATTCGCGTACTTCTTGATATTAATGAATATAAAGTTGATCGTTACCGTAAAGTAGTAAGCATTGCTAAACGAGTAGCAGGCGAAGTTGCAAAAACAAAACAAGATGCGACGCTTGAACCAATGCCAAGCGATGAAAGAAGGGCCATCCATAATGCCTTAAGTGAATATCGTAATGTTACGACAGAATCAACGGGCACTGGACGTGAACGGCAAATTGTTATCCGTTATCGCAAAGTTGAAAAAACAAATAAGTAAAACGAATAGAAATGAAAGACCACCTAAAAGGTGGTTTTTTGTTATTAAAAGCGTGAATATGCTAAAATATCTTTATGTTAGATACGATAGTTTCACTAGCGACACCCCCGATGATGGGAGCGTTAGCCGTCATTCGGCTTTCCGGCCCAGAAGCTTTTAGTGTTGTGACCAAAAGTTTTACAAAAGACTTAACAAAACTAAAAGATAAGGCGATTGTATACGGCAAGCTTTTTGATGATGAAGAGTTAGTCGATGAAGTTGTCGCTTTTTGTTTTGTCGCTCCCCACTCTTTTACTGGGGAAGATGTTGTAGAAATTAGTTGTCACGGCAGTATGCTTATCGCAAATGAGATTATTTCATTGATGATTAAAAATGGCGCCCGTTTAGCGGTTCCAGGTGAATTTAGTAACCGTGCCTATTTAAACGGTAAAGTGGATCTTGTGCAAGCGGAAGCTATTAATGACATGATTAACGCCACGACGAGTGAAGCTAAAAAGTTATCACTTCTTTCACTTGTCGGCGAAACGAGTAAAATTGTTTATCCAATTCGGGAACGACTCGCGGATATTTTAAGTCTAATTGAAGTAAATATTGATTATCCAGAATACCAAGATATCGAAGAAGCTAATTACGCGTTAGTGATTAGTGAAGTTACAGCCATCAATAAAGAAATAGGCCGCCTTATTCAAGAAGGCCGCCAAGGCCAAATTATTAAAGAAGGTATTAAAGTGGCAATCGTTGGCGCACCAAATGTTGGTAAATCATCATTATTAAATGCATTATTAAAAGAAGATAAAGCAATTGTCACCGATATTGCCGGCACAACACGAGATGTCGTGGAAGGAGAAATTAATCTTGATGGTCTCAAACTTCTACTTTTAGACACCGCGGGTATTCGGGAAAGCAGTGATATTATTGAAAACATTGGCATTCAAAAATCAAAAGCATCAATTGCGGCTGCAGATTTAGTAATTCACGTAAAAGATGCGGAAAATGTTGACCTTGAAGATGAATTTACTAATTTAGTGCAAGATAAAAAAGTTATTACTGTATATAACAAGGCCGATAAAGTTAAAAAAAGAGAACAAGGTAAACTTTACATTTCCGCCCTTGAAAATGATTTAAGCGCCCTTGAAAAAGCAATTCATAAAGCCATTGGTGTTGATAAAGAAAGTTATGTACGGCCAAGTTTAAATAACACTCGCCAATTAGGGCTGCTTCGTAAGACATATGAACAATTAGAAATTGCCAAGCATGAAGCGGAGATTGAAATTAGCCTTGATCTAATAAGTGTGTCGCTCGCCCAAGCGTTTTTCACAATTAAAGAAATATTAGGAGAAAACGTTGATAACGATTTAAGTAAAGAAATCTTCTCACGTTTTTGTGTAGGAAAATAATATGTTTTTTGATACTCATTGCCATTTAAACGACAAAGCTTTTAAAGATGATATTGAAGGTTATATTGAGCGCGCTAAAAAAGAAGGTGTTTCGCGCCTATTAATTATTGCTTGGGATGTAGCCTCAAGTAAAAAAGCCATTGCCATTGCTGATAAATATAATAATGTATACGCCGCAGTTGGTATTCATCCGGTTGATGCAGTTAAGACGCCACGGAGCGACCTTAAAAAGATTGAAGCACTTCTTCATCACCCTAAAGTAGTGGCCCTTGGGGAAATTGGGCTTGATTACCATTGGATAAAAGATGAAAAAGAAAGACTAATTGAAAAAGAATTCTTTATCGCGCAAATAGAGCTTGCGAATAAATATAAAAAACCGGTCGTTATTCATATGCGGGACGCAATAAACGACACATACCAAACACTTAAATCTAATCGCCCGCTATATAACGGTATTATGCATTCCTATAGTGGTCCTAAAGAAATGGTGAAAGATTTTATTGACCTTGGTTTTTATATTGGTTTAGGGGGACCGGTAACTTACTTAAACGCTAAAGAGCCAAAAGAAGTTGCCAAAGTTGTACCAAGTGATCGTCTCGTTATTGAAACTGATGCTCCTTATCTTTCTCCTCACCCGTTTAGAGGACGGTTAAATGAAAGTAAAAGAATACCCATAATTGCGGAAATGATTGCGACCCTCCGGGAAGTAAGTGTTAATGAAATCGCCAAGATTACAACCGAAAATGCTCGTCGCTTATTTAAGATATAATGAGAAAAACTTTGTTAAATACTATTTTCGTTGTCGAAGGCAAAAGTGATAGTGAGCGCCTACATAAGCTTGGCGTTCCTTACATAGTAAGGACAGAAGGGACAAAAGTTCCACGTGAAACAATTAATCATCTATGTGCCTTAGCTAAAAAACATCAAATTGTTATCTTAACTGATCCGGATGGACCAGGTGAATATATTAGTGAAATAATAGTTAAAAAAATACCACAAAGTATTGTTTTAAAGATTGATAAAAAACTAGCAATTAAAAGTAATAATGTAGGAATTGAAAATGTTGGGTTACCAGCCTTAAAAACTATAATTGATCCGTATATAAATAATATATTTATGACGACTTCCTTATTAAAATTTAGTGATTTATTAAGTTTAAATTTAACTGGACCGCAATCCAAAGAAAACAAAGCTAAACTAGCGAATAAATTTAGCTTATTAACTAGCAGTTTAAAAAACATGTATACACAAATGCTGCTCCTTGATTTAAACTTTAATGATTTAGTGGAGGCCCTTAATGAAGAAAAATGATGTTATTGAAATACTAACGATCAACAACTGGTCACCGCAAAAGGCGAAAGGGCAAAACTTTTTAATTGATGATGACATTAGTCACAAAATTTCCCTTCTTCTTTCCCCGCATTATGACAACGTTTTAGAAATAGGACCCGGCCTTGGGTCATTAACTGAACATTTAATAAAAAAGGTAAATACTTTAACGGCAATTGAGTTAGATTGGGGCTACGCTAAATACTTAAAAGAAAAGTATCCAACCCTTAATATAATTGAAGGTGACTTCCTTAAATATGTTGTTCCACGTGAAACAAAGGGTGTCATTAGTAATATTCCATATTACATCACCACAAAAATCATTGAAAAGGTAATTATTGATACTCCTAATCTTCAAGTGTTTGTGTTTATGACCCAAAAAGATTTAAAAGATCGCTTTTTTGCCACTCCGCATAGCAAACAATATGGTCCGTTAGCGATATTACTATCATTAACAGGCACTTTAGAACATAGGTTCGTTGTTACCGCAGATAAATTTTATCCCTCACCTAATGTCGATTCAGCGGTGTTTTCTTTTATGCGCAAAGAAGTAAATTTTGATATTAAAGAATTTTACGCATTTTTAAAGTTTATGTTTTTAAATCGACGTAAAACAATGATGAAAAACATGAAGACAAAATATGATGGTGAGTTAGTAAGTAACATATTTAAAACACTTGAAATTCCCTTAGATATTAGAGTAGAGGCTCTAGCACCAGAGCGATTACTTAAAATCTTTAACTTAATAAAGGAAAAGCAATAGGATATAAGGTAAAAATGCTTAATATGGGGTATCATTAAGTCATGATAGTAACATCAAATGCACGGTTAACGATCAGCGTAAAAGCAAAACGAAATAACAATACAGGCGCTATTGATTTAACAAGCGTTGTTTTACCAATTTGTTATCGTGATACGATCGCGATCGATTTGTTTGATTCGCATTTTATGGATATTGTTCATTATGCGAATCAATCACTGCACATTAGTGAAAAACCAATTGTCGATGTTGCGCTACGCAAAATGCGGGAAAAGTATGGTTATGATGAAACTTTTTCAGTGAAAATATATAAAAACATTCCAACTGGACATGGTTTAGGGAGCGGGGCGAGCAGTGCGATGACGGTTATTAAAGCGGTGTCACGCCTCAAACGTTTAAAACTAAGTGATGAAGAGTTTCTAGAAGTCGCAAAATCAATTGGCCAAGACGTTCCATTCTTTGCCGTTAATAAACCAGCGTTATTTGAAAACACCACACAAAACATTACGCCTTTTAAGTTTAATATCAAAACTCATGTCTTACTTATCATCCATCCAACGATTATTGAAAAGAAAGAAATGATTGAACGGTTTTTTGATGTTGGGGAAAGTTCGCAAAAAGACATTAATAAAGTAATAACCGCTGCAGAAACAGGGTCTTTACGGGATGTCGGTAATGCTTTAGTGAATGATTTTAGTGACATTATGCTACAAGAAATACCAGAATTAAAAAGTGTTATTAATGAACTTAAAACTTTAAATGTTGAAGCTTATGGCATAAGTGGAGCGAGTTCAACCATCTTTGCCCTAAGTAACAATCGAAATTTGTTAAAATATATAGGCGATAAATATCGCAAATTAAAATATGAAGTTGTGCTTACACAAATTTGTAAATAGGAGAAACATATGAAAACACACGCTATTATCCTTGCCGCTGGCAAAGGCACACGCATGAAATCATTAAATAATGAAATATCAAAAGTAGGGTTTGAAATATTAGGTAAACCCTTAATTAACTGGGTGCTTGATGCCGCCCAAAGTGAAATAACTGGTCGCACCGTTGTCATCGTCGGTTTTGGTGGCAATCATGCGGCGAAACTAGTCGAAGGAAAGGCCGAAATTGCTTGGCAACATGAACAAAAAGGAACTGGCCACGCTATTATGCAAACAGCGCCATTACTTGAAAAAGAAAAAGGCCACACGTTAATATTAAGTGGCGATGTCCCACTTATTACGAACAGCGCCCTTAAAGCGATGATCGAAGAACATACAAAAGGCGGCTTTGATTTAACAGTTTTAACCGCAAAACCAGCAGATCCATTTGGTTATGGGCGCGTAATGCGGACTACAAATGGCGAAGTATTAAAAATTGTTGAACAAAAAGACTTAGAAGGTGATGAACATCTTGTCGATGAAGTAAACGCTGGGATGTATATTATTGATAACCAAAAACTATTCGCCGAACTCGTTAACTTAAAACCAAATAATAAACAAGGTGAATTATATTTAACTGATGTTATTGGTTTATTTAAAGAACGTGGTTATAAAGTCGGCGCCCACGTCTTAAAAAACGCTGAAGAAATGCTTGGCACAAATGATCGGGTTCAACTTGCGGAAGCAGCGGAACTTCTTAAAAAACGTATCAATCGCCAACATATGTTAAACGGTGTCACCATTGAAGACCCAAATAATACATATATTGGCCCTGATGTTACTATTGGTCAAGACACGGTTATTAGTCCAAATACGATTATTTTAGGAAAAACGTCCATTGGAGTTAATAATCATATTGGTCCAAGTACTTTCTTAGAAAACATGGTAATTGGTGAAAATAATGAAATTATCCAAAGCCATCTCGTTGATAGTGAAATAAGAAATGGCGTAAAAGTAGGACCATTCGCTCGTATGCGCGGACACGCTCTTGTTGAAGACAATGTACGCATTGGAAACTTTGTAGAGCTTAAAAACTCCCGCTTCCACGAAGGCGTTAAAGCAAGTCATTTATCATATTTAGGGGATGCAGAAATTGGCACGAAAACAAATATCGGCGCGGGTACAATTACCGCTAATTATGATGGTGTCAATAAATCACGAATCACTATTGGTAAAAACTCCTTTATTGGATCAAACGCAACATTGGTTGCCCCCCTTAAAATTGAAGAAGGAAGTTATGTTGCAGCCGCGTCAATTATTAATAAGGATGTGCCAAAAGATTCCCTAGCCATCGCTCGCTGTCGACAAGAAACGAAAGAAGGCTACGCTAATATAATTAGGGAAAAACAAAAAAAGAAATAGAAATTGCTAGATTATAAATTAAAAGGTGCGCAAAATGCACCTTTTTCTTTTCATAAAAAAACCTCCTACCGAAGTAAGAGGTTTTAGTTTACTTTTAACTATTAATTATTTAACAGTTTTCTTTAAGTTAGCGTGAGCAGCGGCTAAACGTGCAACTGGAACCCGGTATGGGGAACAGCTAACGTAGTCGAGACCGACACTATCAAAGAATTCGACCGAGACTGGGTCACCACCATGTTCACCACAAATACCTAAGTGAAGATCTTTATTGGCGGCACGACCGCGTTCAACGGCGATTTTCACTAATTGACCAACACCAGCTTGGTCGATAGTTTGGAATGGATCTTGTTCAAAGATACGGGCTTCAAAGTAATCTGGGATAAACTTCGTTGCGTCATCACGGCTAAAGCCATATGTCATTTGCGTTAAGTCGTTTGTACCGAAACTGAAGAATTCAGCTTCAAGGGCAATTTCATCAGCAAGTAAGGCAGCGCGTGGAATTTCAATCATCGTACCAACGTGGTAGCGAAGTTTTTGGCCGCTCTTGGCGACTAATTCTTCAGCCGTTTTAACGACGATGTCTTTAACGTATTTTAATTCCTTAACGTCTAAGACTAATGGAATCATAATTTCTGGGTGAATTTCTTTTCCAGTATCTTTTTGGGCACGTAAGGCAGCGTTAATAATCGCTGTTGTTTGCATGACCGCAATTTCTGGGTAAGAAACGTCTAAGCGGACACCACGGTGACCCATCATTGGGTTAAATTCGTGGAGTAATTCGATACGTTCGTGAACTTGTTTTGGATCCACTTTGAGTTCTTTCGCAAGGGCAACAATTTGTTCTTCTTCTTGCGGTAAGAATTCGTGAAGCGGTGGGTCAAGTAAGCGAACAGTAACGTTCATGCCAAGCATAACTTTAAAAATTTCATAGAAATCTTGTTCTTGGAATGGAAGAATTTGATTTAATGCGGCAACTCTTTCTTCTTTTGTTTTAGAAAGAATCATTTTGCGCATAAAGAAGATACGGTCGGCGTCAAAGAACATATGTTCAGTACGGCAAAGTCCGATACCTTCGGCTCCAAAGTCGCGACCATGTTGGGCGTCAAGTGGAGTATCAGCGTTAACGCGAACGCGAAGTCTTCTATGTTTGTCTGCAAGTTCCATAATACGAGCGAAGTAGCCGGTTAAGACTGGTTCGACAAGTGGTAAGGAACCTTCATAAATTTGACCAGTTGTTCCGTCGATGGAGATAACGTCATTTGTCGTATAAACTTTGTCACCAACTTTCATTGTATGACTATGTTCATCGATAATAACATCGTGAGCACCAACGATACATGTTTTACCCATACCACGGGCAACAACAGCAGCGTGGCTCGTCATGCCACCACGAGCGGTTAAGATACCTTCTGAAGCAACCATACCCACGATATCTTCAGGGGAAGTTTCACTTCTAACTAAGATAACTTTTTCACCAGCTTCTTTACGTTCAGCGGCATCTTTTGCATCAAAAGCAATTTTACCAGTTGCCGCACCTGGGGAAGCAGGTAATCCACTGGCGATTGGTGTTGTTTTCGCTAAGACTTTTTGGTCAAAGCCAGGGTGGAGTAAGCTATCAAGTAAGCTTGGATCAACCCGTAAGACAGCTTCTTCTTCAGTGATTAAGCCTTCATCCATTAAGTCACAAGCAATTTTAAGGGCGGCATTAGCCGTTCTTTTACCATTTCTTGTTTGTAAGAAGTAAAGTTTTCCTTCTTCAACGGTAAATTCCATATCTTGCATGTCACGGTAATGTTTTTCCATTGCGTGAACAGTTTCTTCAAATTGTTTGTAAACTTCTGGCATATTTTCATCTAACCATGAAATTGGAAGTGGAGTGCGAATACCGGCAACGACGTCTTCACCTTGAGCGTTTGGTAAATACTCGGCAAAGATGTGTTTTTCACCAGTTGCTGGGGAGCGGGAGAATGCAACACCCGTACCACTTGTTTCGCCTTTGTTTCCAAAGACCATTGATTGAACGTTAACGGCAGTACCCCATTCGTATGGAATGTGGTGCATTTTCCGATAAACATTAGCGCGTTCGTTGTCCCAACTACGGAAAACAGCGGTAACTGCTTCAATTAATTGGACGCGTGGGTCGGTTGGGAAGTCTTCTCCTAATGTTTTCTTGTAGAACGCTTTGAATTGTTTTACTAATTCTTTTAAGTGTTCAGCTTTAAGTTCAGAGTCAAGTTTAACTCCAGCTTTTACTTTCATGTCTTCAAGCATTTGGTCCATTTCAGTTCTTGGTTGATTACGGACGACGTTGAAATACATTAAAATAAAACGCCGATAGCTATCATATGCAAAAGTTTCATTTCCTGTTTCTTTTGTCATAACTTCGGCGACTTCATCATTTAATCCTAAGTTTAAAATTGTATCCATCATGCCAGGCATTGATACACGTGCACCTGAACGTACGCTGACGAGTAGTGGATTAGTTTTTCCACCAAAGGTTTTTCCCGTTTCTTTTTCAAGATTGGTAATTGCCTCGTAAATTTGTTCAATAACATATTTTGGTAATTTTTTACCTTCGGTGTAATAAAGGTTACAAGCTTCGGTTGTTACAGTAAAGCCTTCCGGAATAGGAATGCCAACTGAGGTCATCTCGGCAAGACCAGCACCTTTACCGCCCAGAATATTTTTGCCTAACTTGTGGGCATCTTTATTCTTGAACGAATAGACATATCTCTTTTCTGCCATATATTTCCTCCTTTTTTCTCTAGCAGTATTTAACATACTATCGATACATATAATATCATAGATATTAAGTAATTAACGCTTTAATCACTCTAAAAGTGAAAAAAACAAGTAAAAAAAGACAATATGTATTTATTTGCTACAATAATAGGTGCAAAGGAAAAAATGCTCCAAATGAAAAATGATGAAAAATTAGTACTTGCGGTTGACTTTGGAACACAATCATTACGAGTATCAATAGTCAATCAAAAAGGCGAAATAAAAGCGATTATTAAAAATAAGTATAATGACGCTTATTTTAGTAGTGAACCAGGTTTTGCGGAACAAGATGTTAATTATTATTGGATGGAATTATGTGATGCGACTTCCAAATTAAAAGATACGCATCCTGAATTACTAAGTAAAGTATTAGCGATGAGTGTCACAACATTCCGTGATAGTCCAGTCTTTTTAGATGAAAACTTTAATCAAACGCGACCGATGGTTTTATGGTTGGATCAAAGACAAGCAACTTTAAAAAAGAAATTACCGTTTATTAAATCACTTCTATTCTCCATTGTCGGGATGACGGAAACCGTTCATTTAAACATGAAAAGAACACCGGCAATTTGGGTCCAAGAACATGAAATGGAAATATGGGAGAAAACAAAGTATTATGTGAATTTTTCAACATATATTAATTACAAATTACTTGGTAAATTAATTGATAGTGTCGCGAATCAAACAGGGCACTTTCCAATTCACTTTAAAAAAGGGAAATGGTATAAAGATCGGGCGCTTAAAAATATTTTCCAAATTCCAAATTCGAAACTTGCGACAATTGTAAAGCAAGGAACAATCATGGGATATATTGATGAAAAAGTAAGTGCGGAAACCGGTATTCCTGTTGGTGTACCCCTAATTGCGGCCGGTACTGACAAGGGTAGTGAAGCTTTAGGCACCGGTGCGTATCGACGCGACATTGCTTCGATATCTTATGGCACTGCTTCTTCGATCGCTGTTGCCAATAAAAAATATATTGAACCGGAACTCTTTTTACCAGCCTACAGCGCACCCGTCTCAGGTTTATACCATATGGAAGTGCAAATCTATCGTGGTTACTGGACAGTGGGTTGGTTTATTCGCCAATTTGGTAGTGATGAAACATTAGAAGCACGCATTGAAGATTTAGCGACGGAGGAAGTACTTAATAAAAAGATGTTAGAAATTCCCCCAGGTTCACAAGGTCTTGTTTTGCAACCATATTGGGGACCAGGCTTAAAAAGACCAGAAGCTCGGGGCGCGATTGTCGGCTTTAGTGATTTCCATACGCGTATTCATATATATAGAGCAATTATTGAAGGTATTGCCTTTGGGCTTAAAGAAGGACTTTTAACGATTGAAAAAAGACAACATAAGAAAGTAAAAGAAATAAGAGTGTCGGGCGGAGGATCGCAAAGTGATGCAATATGTCAAATAACCGCTGATATCTTTGGCATTCCTGTAAAAAGAACACAAACATATGAAACAGCCACCATTGGTACTGCGCTTGTCACATTTTATTACTTAGGAGAATTTGCGTCATTAGAAGAAGCGACTAAAAAAATGGTGCACATTGAAAAGACATTTTATCCTGATCCTAAAAATCATAAAAAGTATAAAGAAATATATAAAGATGTATACGCGAAACTTTATCCAAAACTTAAAGGTGTGTATAAGAAACTTCGCAAACATAAATGGAGATAAAGAAAAGGCCTTCCGTAAAAGAAGGCCCTTTTTGTTAACTAAAGTTTACTAATCTTCACTATTTTCTTCCGCACTGCTATCAATACCAAGGAATTGGGCGTTATATAAACTCGCGTAGAAACCACCTGTTTTTAATAACTCATCATGCGTGCCAGTTTCAATAATACTGCCTTTATGCATCACTAAGATCTTTTTGGCGTTGCGAATCGTGCTTAAACGGTGGGCAATAATAAAGGTAGTGCGATTTTTCATTATTTCATCCATCACGGATTGAATTGCAAATTCAGTCCGTGTATCGACACTACTTGTTGCCTCGTCTAAGATTAAGATTTTTGGTTTAGAAATAATAGCGCGCGCAATCGTAATTAATTGGCGTTGCCCTTGCGAAATGTTTGTGCCATCTTCATTGAGAATAAATTCATATTCACCCGGTAAGGTGCTAATAAAATGGTGAGCTTTAGCGGCAGTCGCCGCCGCAACTACTTCTTCATCAGTAGCGTCACGGTTACCGTAGCGAATGTTATTTTTAATTGATCCTTTAAAGAGCCAAGTGTCTTGTAAAACCATGCCGACACTGCGTCTTAAGGCGCTGCGGGAGTAATCACGAATATCGACTCCATCAAGGGTAATTGAACCGTCACTTATTTCATAAAAGCGCATAATAAGGTTAACAAGCGTTGTTTTTCCAGCGCCTGTTGGTCCGACAATCGCAATCGTATCACCAGGATTAACGTGTAAATCTAATTCTTTAATTAATTCTTTATCAGGAGTGTAACTAAATTCAACGCCTTTAAAGCAAAAATCGCCCACAACATTTTCGTTTGATGTTAAAGCGTTAGGACGATCTTTTTCTTGTTCTTCTTGTCCTAATAGCGTAAACACTCTTTCTGCGCCCGCAAGTGTTGTTTGGATGGTGTTACTAATTTGTCCGATTTGGAAAAATGGTTGCGAGAAGTTATTTAAGAATATTAAGAAGGGGGCGAGACTAATAACGTCGTTAGTGACCCCGGCGACGATAAGTACGCCGACAAACCCTAAGTTACTAATAAAGCGCATCGAAGGGAAAATAAAGGAACTAAGCCATTGCGACCAGAAGTTTGATTTTGCCATTGAGTCATTAACAGTAACAAAAGTATCATATTGCTTTTCTTGTTGATTAAAAAGTTGCACGACTTGTAAACCAGCAAAGTTTTCTTCAACATGGCCTTCGAGTTCTCCAGTTTTCTTTTGAAGCGTAACGAATTGCCGTTGTGAGTTTTTAGTTACTAAGAAAGTTACAAAGATGGAAAGTGGTAAAGTGGCTAAGGCAACTAACGCTAAACGCCAGTTAACTACAAACATTGCAATAAGGATGCCAAAAAATAGTGTTACGGAGCTTACAATCGTTGTAACTACTTGGTTTAAGGATGAGGCAATCGCGTCAACGTCATTCGTGCCAATCGATAATAGTTCCCCATATGGATGTTTATCAAAGTAAGAAAGTGGTAAGTTATCAAACTTATCGCGAATCTTATTACGTAATTTATAAGCATAATCACCTGATATCCGAATAGCAATAAAAGTGGCAATGGTTGAAAAAATCGAACTAAGGACGATAAGACCAAAGATAACTCCAAAGTCTATGAATAGTTTAGTCCAGTCTAAACCAAGGTTAGGATTCGATAAGTCTTTAAAATAGTAACCAAAGCGTGAACTACTTTGGGAGAAGGAAGACATAATTTCCCGTAATTGGAGAGGAACAAAGATATGACCAATGTTTGCGGCCACTAATAAGATAAATATAATAAAGAGCCGAAAACGATATGGTTTAAATTCGCCAATTAAGAAACGAAGGGCTTTTTTGGAGTTTTTGGGACGCTGTAAACCGGCAGCGCCACCGTGTCTTCTACCATGTGGTCTTGCCATACTAGTGTCCTCCTTCCGTCGCTAAGGTTTTAACCATATCGCGTGATTTTTTAATTTCATCAGGATCAAGTTGTGAGGCGACAATTTCTTGATAAACCTTGCATTTTGTAAGTAATTCAGAGTGTGTACCTAAACCAACAACGACTCCGTCATCAAGGACCAAGATTTGGGTTGCGTCCATAATCGAACTAACACGTTGGGCCACGACAAAGATTGTTGATTCTTTAGCGTAGCCGCGTAAAGCGGTTCTAAGTCTTATGTCAGTTCTAAAGTCAAGGGCACTAAAAGAATCATCAAAGACATATATTTTCGGTTTACGCACGAGAGCGCGGGCAATGGCAAGTCGTTGTTTTTGACCACCACTAAAGTTTTTACCACCTTGTGATACTGGGGCATCTAAGCCTAATTCCAGTTTTGACACAAAGTCGTAAGCTTGTGCTACCCGCAACGCCTCCCACATTTCTTCATCAGTAGCGTCTTCTTTGCCAAAACGTAAGTTATCGCGAATTGTTCCGCTGAAAAGAATTGCAGTTTGCGGCACAAATCCGATTTCACTTCGTAAATCATTCATACTAAAGTTACGAATATCATAGTCATCGATTGTAATATTACCAAGACTTACGTCAAAGAAACGCGGAATTAAGTTAATAATAGAACTTTTACCTGAACCAGTAGATCCAACAATTGCTGTCGTTGTTCCTGGTTTTGCGGTGAAGTTAATGTTTTTTAATGTTGGATGTTCAATATCACTAAAGGTAAAGGTGACATCATTGAAGTTAACAACACCGGTAGTAATTAATGATTTATCAAGTGGTTCGACTGGATCTTTTACTTTTGGCCGCACATTAAGTACAGCATTAATCCGTTTTGCACTAGCGGACGCTTGGGGGAACATAATAAAAGTAAAGCTTAACATAAGGAATGACATCATAATGTTTTGTACATACATTGATGCAGCCATTGTTTCAGAAAACGCATTATCGTCATAGGGGATTTTTCCCGTAAGCATGTTGTTTAAAATAACGAAGCCCATAAAGTAAATGGCAAAATACGCTAAGTTAAAGAATATATTTACCATTGGTTGGACAATAGCCATAATGTTATTAACTTTTATGACTGAGTCCGTCATTTGTTGGTTCGCTTCTTTAAAGAAACGTTTTTCCCGTTCTTCTTGGTTAAAGGCGCGAATTACGCGCACCCCTGTTAATCCTTCACGGAATAAAAGCGTAACGTAATCGAGTCGTTCTTGAATTTGCATGAAAATTGGGGAGGCGACAACAAAAGTAAGAATCATAATAATTAAAATGATGGGTAACACTACTAAAACAATGTAAAAATACATTGGATCAAGATTTAATAGTTTTATGGAGCCAATAATTAAAAAGATTGGGGACATCACAAAGACACGGTTGATCATAAACGCAAAGTTTTGTACGACCCGCGTGTCGTTTGTGACCCGTGTTAATAAACTTGCGGTG
>Ga0265293_10003369_pt1 | contig 29757 bp, 17 predicted proteins | sample Munlanlewell138R_FD_192505 | JGI IMG/M metagenome (GOLD analysis project Ga0265293, IMG submission 192505) | Leachate microbial communities from a municipal landfill in Southern Ontario, Canada - Leachate well 138R | ecosystem: Engineered > Solid waste > Landfill > Unclassified | place: Canada... | reverse complement strand
TTGGGAAACTTATGAAGCTGGCTGGGATGGAAATATTGGTGGTGGTTCAAAAGCAGCTCCAGGCGTGTATTATTACACTATAAAAGCACAAGGTTTTGATGGTAAAAACTACGAATTACATGGAGCTTTGCATTTAATTCGGGAATAATTTAAAATAATTTAAAAATAATTAAAAACTCAGGCAACGTTTTGGACATTAATCTTGTCTATATAAAAGAAAATAATGGACGATAATGAAAAACTTATAAGGCAATGTCAAAAAAAATCAAAAAAAGCTTTTGATAAACTTTATAAAACATATTCGCCAATGATTTTCGGAATTTGTTTAAGATATACTAGAAACAAAGAAGAAGCGGAAGATTTATTGCAAGATTGTTTCATAAAAATTTTAAACAAAATTAATGATTACGAATTTAAAGGTTCTTTTCAAGGTTGGATAAGAAAGCTTACAATAAATGCTGCGATTACTTATTATCATAATAAGAAAAAGTATTTGGCTGAAACAGTAGATGATTTTGAAATTAAAACTACAAATTTTGATTATGATGTTTTAAGTCAAATGCGAACGAAAGAAATTATGAATATTGTAAACGAATTACCAATAGGTTATAAAACTATATTTAACTTATTTGTAATTGAAGGTTATAAACATGCTGAAATTGCTAAAATCTTGCAAATTTCTGAAGAAACAAGTCGTTCACAGCTAAAAAAAGCCAGAGATATCTTACAAGAACTTATAAAAAATAGATTTGATGGAAAAATTTGATGAAATATTAAAAAATAAATTGAGGAATTTTCAAGAAACTCCTTCGGAAGAGGTGTTTTTGAAAATTAGAGCTAAATATCCAAAACCAAAAGGATTTTTCAGTACATATAAATACCATATGATTGCTGGCTTAACAATATTAGTACTAAGTCTGACAACTATATATTTTATAAATAACAAAACAAAAACAACTGAAACCACAAATCAAATTACAAATAATACTAAAGAAAATAACCAAAAAGTACAAAATCATAAAAATGATAATTCAGACAATTATATTTCAAGCAATTCGCAAAATAATTCAAGACCAATAATTAATCAAAATAATTTGGACAAAAACATAAATATTAAAAATAAGGAAATTCAAAATGAAATAATTTTTAAAACAAATGATACAACAATATGCGGTAATTCAATAGATATAATTTTTGATGCTAATACAAACTTTTTGCAACTACCAAAAGATATTACGGTAATCAAATCAAAATTAGGAATAAATATAAGCTCGAATAATTTTGGGAAATATACCATATATTATAATGAACTAAATTCTGATAATAAAATCAAAGACAGCATTAGCATCAATTTTATAGATAATAATTTTGCAAAAGTCAATTTTTCAAAAGAAAATATTTGTCCAAATGAAGATTTAATAATAAATATAAACAATCCTAATTTAGAACCTATTTGGGATAAAACAAATTTAAAAATTAGTAAAAAGTCTAATTCAACTTATATTATTTCAGATTTAAAACAAGGAGAAAACATAATTTCATTCAATTTAGAAAAAAATACTTGTAGCCAGCAAATACTACAAAAAATAAATGTTTCAGAATTACCAAAGTATAGAATACAAACTATACCTGAAATATGTTCAAAATCTAATGCAAGTTTAACAATATTAACTGATGCTAATAATATAAATTCTTTCACATTAAATAACGAAAATACTAACACAACAGGACGTTTTACAAATCTTAATTCAGGAATTTATTTTATTAGAATAGATTTTGCAAATTCTTGCCATATTGCTGATACCCTGTTAATTTCAGACAGTTTAAATATTAGTCCATATTTTATTTCTGATAAAGATTTAATTAATAAAAATAGTTATCAATTTATTAATCAAACTAAAGTTGATGATATAGGTTTTGAACAAAATCAAAATATTAGTTTTATTTGGAAAATTGATGATAAAATTATTTCGGAGCTTGATAATTTTAATTACGTTTTTTCAAAAAGTGGCACACATAAAATTGAATTATTAGCTAATTTAAGTGAGACTTGCAAAAAATCTTATTCAGAAACTATAGAAATATCTGAAATCAATCTTAGAATACCAAATATTTTCACTCCAAATGGAGATGGAATTAATGACGAATTTGTAATTCATTATGATGGGGAATTAGTTAGGTTTAAAATAGATATTTCCAATAAATTAGGCGAAATAATTTTTGAAAGCTATGATATTAATAAGTCTTGGGATGGAAGAATTAATGGAAACAACTACGCTTCTGACGGTGTTTATTATTACAATATAATAGGAGAGGATAGTTTAGGAAATAAAATTGAAAAAAGAGGTGTTGTGCAATTAGCAAGACACTAGGAGTTTTATTTCATAGTTGTGCAAAAAAAAGAGAGGTCCTTTCCCCGCCTCTCTTTTTATTTATATTATTCATCATCATCTTCTGCTTCGTATGCTTTAAGTAATTGGTCTTGAACATCTGGTGGTACTTGTTGGTATTCATGGAAGGACATTTCATACATAGCACGTCCTCCTGTATTTGACCTTAGTGCGGTAGAATAATTTCCCATTTCAGCATAAGGTACTCTTGCCATAATTTTCTCAAAACCTTTTTCGCTACTCATTCCCATAACAACAGCACGTCGTCCTTGCAAATCACTCATCACATCACCCATTCTGTCTCCAGGAACTAAAACTTCAAGATTATAAATAGGTTCCATAATTTTTGCACCTGCTTTTTTAAATGCATTACTAAAAGCATTACGTCCTGCTAATTTAAACGAGATTTCATTAGAATCAACAGGGTGCATTTTCCCGTCAACTATACAAACTCTGATATCACGGGCATATGAACCTGTTAATGGTCCTTCTTCTATTTTTTCCATTATACCTTTTAGGATAGCTGGTAAAAATCTTGCATCAATAGAACCTCCAACTATACAATTATAATACACTAATTTTCCACCCCAATCCAAATTATATTCATCTTTTGCTCTTACAGAAATTTTATATTCTTTGCCATCAATTTTATACATAGTAGGATCAGCCATACCTTCTGTATAAGGCTCAATAATCATATGTACTTCTCCAAATTGACCAGCTCCACCAGATTGTTTTTTATGGCGATAATCAGCAAAGGCAATTTTTGTAATAGTTTCTCTATATTGAATTCTTGGTTTTAAAAATTCTGTTGGAATTTTAAATTGATTATCTAAATGCCATTTTAAAATATTCAAATGATATTCGCCTTGTCCTTGAACTATTAGTTGTTTCAACTCTTTTGAATATTCTACTAATATTGTTTGGTCATCGTCTTTTAATCTATTTAATGCTTCGCCAAGTTTCTCATCATCACCATCATTAACAGCCTTAATTGCCACTCTATATTTTGGATTAGGCCAGTTTATAGCAGGCATTTCCCAATCTTGACCATGAGCCACTAAAGTTGAGCCAGTTTTTGTTCCTTTAAGTTTTACTGTAGCACCAATATCTCCAGCAAACATTTTATCAACTTTCACTCTATTTTTTCCTGAGTTTACAAATAAGGTCGAAAGTCTTTCTTTTGTATTAGTTTTGGTATTATACATATCGATACTTTCGGTAAGAGTACCGCTAAGCACTTTAAAATAACAAACTTCACCAATATGCTCTTCTACAGAAGTTTTAAACACAAATAAAGATGGTTTATCATTTGCATCACATTTTATTTCATTTCCTTCTTTATTAACTGGAGATTCCAATTTTTCAGGAGAAGGACTAACATTAGCTATAAACTCCATTAAGCGTTTTACACCTAAATCATTTCTTGCATTTATACAAAATATTGGAAAAATTCCTCTTTGAGGCAAACCTGCAGCTATTCCCCTCATCATTTCTTCTTCAGTCAATGTGTCGTTTTCAAAAAATAACTCCATCAAAGACTCATCAGCTTCGGCAGCTTTTTCTATTAGTTGGGTTTTTATTTCTTCGGCTTGGTCGGCATGTTCGGCAGGAATTTCGCTAATTTCAATATCTGTGCCTTTCAAACTATACATTTTGTTTGTAATAACATCAATTATTGCATTAAAACCAACACCTGCATTTACAGGAAATTGAGCTAAAACAGCATTGCCACCAAAAGTTTCTTGTATTGATTCAAAAACTTTTTCAAAATTTGTTTTTTCATGGTCAAGGTGATTCATTGCAATAATCATTGGCTTATTAGTTTTCTCAACATAACGAGCATGGATTTCTGTACCTACCTCTATTCCATTTGAAGTATTTATTAACATTAAAGCAATGTCGGCAGGAAATAATGATGAAACTAAGCCACCAACAAAATCATCCATACCTGGATTATCTAAAATGTTAATCTTTGTGTTATTAATTTCTGTGTACATTACCGTAGAATACAAAGAGTTACCATTTTCTTGTTCTATTAAACGATAATCTGAAACTGTATTCTTGCTTGCTATGTCTCCTTTTCGGTTAATAACGCCACCTATTTGCGACATTGATTCTGCTAAAATAGTTTTCCCTGAACCGGAGTTACCAACCAAGGCAATATTTCTAATCTGTTCGGTTTGATAATTTTTCATATTATTACTTAGATATTAAATTTTTACAATTATTAATTTTAATTATTTGGCTGACAAAAATAATAAAAATAATATACCTACAAATTATTAAAGAACATTATTTATATAAAAATTAAAAACAAGAGTGAAAATAAAGTTTGTGTCTAAAACTGTTTTTAATTAATTTTAAGTTAAATTTGCAATTTAATTTTAATAATGAGAAAAAAATTCATTATAAATCTTGCTTTCCTAATTTTATTAAATGTTTTAATAAAACCTTTTTGGATTTTTGGAGTAGAACGTTCTGTGCAAAATATTGTAGGCTCAGCCGAATTTGGATTTTATTTCTCTTTATTTAATTTCTCTCTTTTGTTAAATATTATTCTTGACTTAGGAATTACAAATTTTAACAATAGAAATATTTCACAAAACCCACAACTTTTAAGAAAACATGTTTCAAATATTGTTTCACTAAAATTAATTCTTGCTGTTTTTTATGCTGTACTAACTATTGGAGCAGCATTTGTAATTGGTTATGACTCAAGACAATTAGGCATATTATTTATATTAATTTTAAACCAATTTTTATCTTCATTAGTTTTATATCTAAGATCTAATATAAGCGGACTACAATTATTTAAGACAGACAGTTTAATTTCTGTACTTGATAGATTTATAATGATTTTGGTTTGTAGCATACTTATTTGGGGAAATGTTACAGATAAACCATTGAAAATAGAGTGGTTTGTTTTAACTCAAACTTTTGCATATTTAACAACTGCATTAGTAACATTTATTATTGTTATTTATAAAGCTAAGTTTTTTAAACTAAATTTTGATTTTAGGTTTTTTAGAGTTTTCTTAAAACAAAGTTATCCCTATGCTTTATTAATTTTATTAATGGCTTTTTACAATAGAATTGATTCTGTAATGTTAGAAAGGCTTTTGCCTGACGGTAAACATCAAGCAGGAATTTATGCTCAAGCTTATAGAATATTAGAAGCTGCTTCAATGTTTCCATATTTATTTTCAATATTATTATTGCCAATGTTTTCAAAAATGCTTAAGAAAAAAGAAAGCATTACAGAATTAGCAAAATTATCTTTTTCAATGATTTTAGTTCCGGCAATATTTTTAGTTAGCGTTTGTTGTTTTTTTAGCGACCAAATAATGGATTTAATGTATTGGGAACATGTTGATGTTAGCTCCCAAACTTTAAGCTTTTTAATGATAGGTTTTATTGGAATAAGCACTACTTATATATTTGGGACTTTATTAACCGCCAATGGCAGTATGAAGCAATTAAACACCATGGCTTTTATAGGAATGATTTTAAATATTACTCTAAACTTAATCCTTGTTCCACGTTTACAAGTTAAAGGTTCTGCCATTGCAGGTATGATAACCCAATTATTTACAGGATTTACTCAACTTATTTTAGCAAAATATATATTTAAGTTTAAAATTAATTACAAACTAATCTTTTCTATAACAATATTTATTGTAATTGTAATATTATCAACAGTATTCTTAAGTAAGCTAAATATAAATTGGATAAAAACGGTTTTGATTATTGGTATAATATCTTTATTAGCTTCATTCGCTACAGGCTTATTTAAAGTAAAAGTTCTTTACCAATTATTAAAAGAAAGAGAATAAAGCGATTTGTTTTTTTAAGTTATTTTAAATCTAAAAAATTATCTATCTTTGCATTTAGCTAAAGTAAATCAAGTCGAAAATGACAAATACTAATATAGACTTATCAATTATACTTCCTGTTTATAATGAGGAAAATAATATTGATTTACTTTACTCGCAAATAATTACAAGTATTGGGCAATTAAAAGAGTGTAATTATGAGATTATCTTTGTAAATGACGGAAGCCAAGACAATTCTTTAGAAAAAATAATAAATTTATCTAAAACCGATTCAAGTTTAAAATATATTGATTTTAGCAGAAATTTCGGTCATCAAATAGCTATTTTTGCAGGTATAGAAAACTCAAAAGGGGATTATGTAGTCATTATGGATTCTGATTTACAAGACCCTCCTGAAGAAATTATAAACCTTTATAATAAAGCTAAACAAGGTTTTGATGTTGTTTATGCAAAACGTAAACTAAGAAAAGGAGAATCTTTGTTTAAAAAACTAACTGCTAAAATTTATTACCGCCTTTTACGAAGAATTACAAAATGCAATATACCTGTTGATGCAGGAGATTTTAGAATAATTTCAAAAAAAGTTGTAGATATTTTAAAACAAATGCCAGAACAAGAAAAATATTTGCGTGGACTAATTGCTTGGGTAGGTTTTAAACAAACTTTTATTGAATACGAGCGTCAGCAAAGGGCTGTAGGTAAAACTAATTACTCAATATCAAAAATGACAAGATTTGCACTTGACGGTATAACCTCTTTTTCTGATTTTCCATTAAGATTTGCAACTTATCTCGGTTTTTTTGTTAGTATAGTTTCGTTTATTTTAATGCTTTGGGCTCTATATCAAAGGTTTATAATTAAAGAATATGTGCAAGGCTGGACTTCTATTATTTTAAGTGTTTTGTTTATGGGAGGAATTATGCTAATAACAATAGGAATTATTGGCGAATACATTAGCAGAATGGGTAGTAACATCAGAAAACGCCCCTTATACATCATTAATCAAACAAATTTAGATGATGAAGAGGATAAAGAAACAAGAGATTAAAATAATAATATTAGCCTTTTTTTTAATAGCTATCCCTATAGGGATATATATTGTTGGCAATAAAATCGAAAATAAAATAAAAAACAGAAAAACAGAAAATAAAACAATTAATTATAATCCACACAATTTTTTTATAAGTTTTGAAAACACAGTTTATTTAACAGAAACTTATAACATAATGAGTTCCAAATATTTATCAGGAAGACAGTCCGCATTTATTGACAAAGCTGATGGAATTAGTCCTGTTATCACTATTCCCCTATCAACAGATATTGATACAAGTTTTAACAAAGTAAATTGTAATTTTTGGTTATGCCCCGACTCAAGCTTTATTAATTCATTATTTATTTTCACAATTGTAGATACAAATAATAATCTTATAGATTGGCAAGAAGAAAAAATACAAGCAGAAAACTTAAATCCAAAAAATTGGTATAATTTTAATGAAAATTTTGATATCCAAAACAAATATTTTAATTCTCAATACTCTATACGAACATTTATACACAACAAAATAGAGCCGAGCTCAAATATGTATTTAGATGATTTAGAAATTGTTTTTGAAAAGGAAAATGAAATTCATAAAACCAAAGCTCTTTTAATTGATTTTGAAAATGATAAATTTCAAAAACTTAGTACAAAATATTTTTTATCAGGAAATTTTAGCACATATGCTAATGGTATAAATGATTATTCAGAACAAATTACACTTGATTTTAAAAATATTAAGCATGAAAATTTGAATAAAATATTACTTAATTTGAATTATTTAAGCGAAACAGAAAATATAGATGCAGTTTTTATTGTTTCCATTTGTGATAAAAACGATGTGGAAATTTTTTCTAATGAAATAGAACTTGTTAAAAATAAAAACTTTAAAGCTAAAAATTGGGAAAATATTAGTGCAGAAATTATTATGCCACAAAAAGCCCTTAAGAAAGGAAGTTATTTTAAATTTTATTTGTGGAACAAAAACTCTAATACAGTATTTTTAGATGATATTTATTTAATATTAAAAGAATTTTCTGTGGAATACGGAGATAAACCTACTGCACATAATTTTATTTCAAACCCTAATTTTCAAAACACAAAAAACCAAGCTCCATATAAATTTTATTATGTAAACCGCGAAAAACAAGTTGCAGAAGTAGAAACAGAACTAAATAATTTGTTTACAAAATCTGATGAAATTTTAATAGGTAAATTTACAAATAAAGCAAATCAAGATCAGATATTTAGTATTAAAGATAATAATATAGTATTATATGACTTAAAAAAACTAATTAAATTAAAACATCAATTTCAAAATTTAAATAATTTGCATTTTTTTAGTGATGACAAAAATATTTTTGTTTATCAAATTCAAACAAAAGAGATAAATTTATGCGAAATTAACTTGTTGAATAATAATTTAGAAATAAAAACCAAGTTTACTTACAGTTCTTCGAATAATATTTCTGCAATATTTTCAATTAATGAAAATTCAATTTCAATATTCGATAATTCTGGAAATGTATATGACTATAAAAAAGAAAATGAAAAATATGTTTTATTGAAGACATCAAAATTAATTTCCTGCTCTTCCAACAATTTAAAAATCTTTAAATCAAACTTTTTTAATGAAACAACAGAGGAGGTTTTATTTATTTTTCAAGACAATGAAAAAGTTAAATACGAATTTTTCTCTTATTGTTCTGAGAATAATGAGTGGCAAGATTCAAAAAACCATGCAAATTTGTCTCCCCAATATCTTGATGAATTAGACTTAGATTCAGAATATTTTTTAGTTGATTATAATAATGATGGGATTTTTGAGCTATTAAAATATGATAGAAAAACTAAATTTAACTTAAAACTGCTTAATTTTGATTTTAGAAGCTATAAAATACTATACAATATTGATTTTAAGGGATTTGAAAATAATCAAAATCCGAAATATTACGAAAAAACAAAAATTTTAACAGGTAAGTTCATAAATGATAAGAATTGCGGAATTATAATTTTTCAAGACAATATAAATGAGGTAAATTGGTTAAAACCGAAAACAGAAATATATTTATTCTAAACTAAAATGAAATTTTTAAAAACATATATATTATTTATAATTATTTTAGTTTTAGTTTCTTGCTTTTCTAAAAAGGAAAAAACTTATGATTTCAGTATTTCTGAAATAAAATTCTTAACAAATTATCAATCAAATCAATTAGAACTTGATTATGAAAACGCTTTTTTAAATGGTTTTACTATTCCCACTACTAAGCAAACAGAAAACGGATATTTTAATTTTTCATTTAAATTTACCAATAATTCGAACAAAGAAAAAGAATATTTTTATAAGATATATTATCAAAACGAGTCGTATAAACTTTCCGAATATGATTCTAAAAACAAAACTCAGCAAGCTCAATATGTTGAAGAAAATTTTTATGGTTCTTGGGAAAACACAGATATTGGATTTAAAAGTTTAGGGAAAATTCCTGCTTCTGGAAGCATTTATTTAAAAGACTCAATACGTATTGTTGGCAACCCAAGAAATGAAGAAAAATATTTTCATCTAGAAGAAAACGACAGATGGAAACGTAATCCACGTACCGGCGATTACAGTTTTCTATTAGTACTTGTAGATGAAGAAAATATGAAACAAATTCCCGACTATATTAAAAACATAAGTTTAAAAGACAATCAAATTTTTATTTCGCCATATTATTATTTTCTTTATGGAAAGGGTAAAGATTTGAAAAATTGTTTTGTTAAATTAGAAGATAATGCTTTTAAAGCTATTGCCAAACCAAATTTGGGAGCAGGAATTTACTCAAACATAAATTTATTTAACAACAATATAGAAGATTTGGACAAATATCACTCATGCAATTGCAATAGTGATGACAATATGTACAGAAATGCACATTTTGAACAATTTTTACATTATATAGACGAGTCTTCTAAATTATATAATGTGCCAATAATTCAAGACGTTTTAAATGAAAGTTTCACTAATGAAGAATACAACTGGCTTAACGCTTTTTATAAAATTGAAGATAGAATTACAATACTGCCTCAAATAGCAAAATATCCTTGCGAAACTGTTAAAAGTGATTCTATAAATAATAAAATTATAATACGCAATCCTGCCTCTGAATTTGGAAATTGGCAAAAACAAAATGTAGGAGTAATTACTCGAAATGGATTTACTTACGGCAAATATACCGCTAAAGTAAAGCTTACAAAATTATTAAATGAGGATAATGTTTGGAATGGTATTACCAATGCTATTTGGTTAATAAACCAACCCGGGCGAGGCAACGAAACAGGTTGGAATTTAAGGCGTTCTTGTAATAAAAAAGGTTATATGAAAACTTATTGGGGCGGAAGAAATGATGAGAGGGTTGAAAAAGTAGATTATTCGGAAATTGATTTTGAAATTTTAAAAACAACTCCTTATTGTCCTTCCAAAAAGTTAAATCCTACAAAACCTGAAGTTAAAGCTTTACCTGATAAAATTAGTTCGTGGAATAAAAAACTAAGCAAAGACATACAAAAAGATGAAGGTAAAATTGCAGTCTGTTGCACAAACTGGGACATGGCTTGTTGGGAGCCAAAGAATTTTTCTACAGCTTGTCATAAGATAAAACACAATAATAAAACATTTTATCTTCATAGGTGGGACGATTCTTACAGAGCAGTAACTTCAAAATATATGGTTTCTGATGAAGAGCTTTTTGGCTCAGATTATTATTATTTTCAAATAGATTGGCAACCTGAAAAAATTATTTGGCGAATTGGTCCTGAAAAAGACAAACTTTATGAAGTAGGCTATGTTGACAATACCGTTACTATGATTCCAAATAACCAAATGGTGTTAATTATTACACAAGAATTTCATAATACAAATTGGTGGCCTGGCTCAGCTTACGAGCAAGATAATATTCCTTTTCCTGCAAAAGATTATATTGGAGAAATTTATGAAATTATAATTGAATAATTAATTTACTAAACTTTTATCTTTTTTTACAAATAACAACCAATTTTGCTTAGTACTATGCCAGTGATAGCCTAAAGAAAAATCTAATTCTTTAGCTCCTACATTAACATAAGCATCATTTAGGTCTTTTTGAAATAAACCTGTAGAGTTAAAATCTGCAATAGGTTTTTCATACTCTCCATATAAATAAAAATCGAAATCATCTTTAAAAAACCTAAATGGCACACCTGTATCGTCTTCTAAGACAGCTTTAGACTTATTTAAGACTAAGTTTCTAATTTTAGAAAAGGTACTATAATGACTTAAGTAGGAAGCGGATTTTATAAAAACATTGCAAGCTCTTAAAGAATCTAAATAACTGTAAAATGGACTTGTTTTATCAAAACCATCATCAGAAATATCAGCATAAAAATATATTAAATCCTTTAATTTATTATCTCCCTTTTTTAAAATTTTTATTTTTACACATTCAATATTTTCAAGACTATTTGTAGGAGCATCAATTTTTGTAAATGTTTGTCCATCATCCTCTAATCTATAATATCCGTATTCAAAAATTTCGTGATTTGTACGATTTAAAAACACAAACAACAAAGGTAAAACACCATCAGTTTTATTTTTTCTAAGGTCGCTATTCATATTACCTGTTATAAAATAACTTCTTTTAAAAATATCTCTTAAACTAAAATTCACAGCTTCTAAATAATCATTTATATCAGCTTCGTTCATTTCATATAAGTTAGGCAAAGAGCCAATTTTTTCCATTGCAACTAAAATATATTCATTAGCATTTGGAAATAAGTGGTATGCGTTTAAAAAATCCGGTCCTGAAAATGGATAAAACAATAAGATTGTGTCATTAATTTTAGAATTTATCTCAGTTTCGCTCCAAACATCCATTTTCGATAAACGTTCTTCTATTATTTTCGCCCAAGAATTATCTACTGAATTTTTAAACTCATTCCAAAAAACCATTTCGTCTGTGAAGATAGTTTCAAAATTTTTTGCACAATCACCGGCTAATAATGATGAAATTTGATCCAAACTAGAGTCTTTTGGATAATCAATTTTAAAAACATTTTCATTATTAGTTATATCATTTTCTACATTATTAGTGCTTTTAGCATTATTATTACATGAAAAATTTATGTAAAAAATAAATAAAACACCGATTAAAACTATAAACTTAATTGATTTCATAAATAAAATTATTTAAAATAAGAGCACAAAATTAAAAAAAAACATATAATTGACAACTATTTTTATTTTTTTTCGTCTTAAATATGTTGATTTTAAAAAATTATTTGTATTTTTACAATATTAATAAATTTGAATTTTTAAGTTATTTTTAATAAGAGAGATGAAAATGAGGTACTTCATAGTATTACTACTTATATTGTTCACTAATATATTGTTTTCACAAGCTATTTCTGACACAATAATTAACAATTTAGGAAAAGTTGATTCTGAATTTGTTTATAATGCAGATAATTTAGTTTTAATTCCAAATACCAATATTAAAATGCAGGCACCGGAATATTTTTTAATAAGTGAAAACATTCCCGGTCTTTTGCATCCTGGTTCGTCTGCCACAGTGCAAGTTCAAGAAGTAAAAGGAACCTCATATATAATGATAAGTCAGGCTATGACTGAAGAGCATTTCCAAAGTCAAGGCGTGAGGCTTATCTCTACAACAGACGTAACAATGCAAGACGGTAAAGGAGGTATTTTATATCTTGTTGAATTTGAAGCAAGTGGGATAATTTACGAAAGATTAATGCTTTTTGCAGGAGATTATAATAATACAATTTGGATAAACGCAAATTATCCAAAATCTGCAAAAAAATTACTCCAAGATATTTTAACGCAAAGTTTACTAACAGCTCAATATATTAAGCAATAATTATGTTAAAAAAGTATTTAATAGTATTAGCAATATTTATATTTTGTGGATTTGGATTAACAAAAGCCCAAAATATTCTTATTCACGAAATACCATATAGCACTCACCATCAAGACATGTGGGGTGTTGGTGAAGCTTTTAGTTTAGACTTTGATTATGATTTATTCAACATTGCTGTTCAAGATGGATTTAATATTGGACAAATTACAGAAATACTAGGACAACAATATGGTATTGCTGTTGATATGGGCTTTTATATTTTTTTGCGTTCAACTTTTAGTATTCATGGATTTACCTTAGGCTCTGTTGATGTTGATTACCCTGTTAGAATACATTTAGATTTTCCTGATGATTATAGTTTTGACCACGGTGAAACTGTTCCAATACATTCTTGGTACGACGTATTAGATGGCTGGGCTTTAGACACTCACTTTCCAACAGCCGGTGTTATTGCATTAGACTTAGAATATGGATTTGGTTTACATCTTGATGTTATTGTTTGTTTATTTAGCTGTGAAACAATTCCTATTATTCCAACAATAAACATTCCTGTAGTTCCATATTCTACCGACCCATTACCGCATGACTCTATAGCAATTTTTTACTTAAACGGTCAAACCGGCGAAGTAGCTTATCCTTGTTTAGATGAAAACACAGGTTTACCAAGTATTTGTAACGATGATATTTTACCAATTGTAATTCCTAACTGGTTTGGAATTGGTTTGACAGGAGAAATTGACATTCCTTACGTTGAAACAGAAGATTGGCTTGATCCTAACACACAATGCTTACATGCTCACGGTAATGATGAGTGGTTGTGGTTCAACTTAAATATTCTCCAATTTCTTTCATTTATTGCAGGATTTATTCCTCCACCTAATGGACCGGCAATTCAACAAGTTATTGGAATAATAAACGGAGGTACAATAGAATACGAAATTATTGCAGGTATTAATGCTACTATTGAATATTTTATTTTGCACTTAGATTTGCATATGTCTAGTTATATGACCCAAGATTTTGCTTTCTGTCCAACAATTTTAGCAACTCTTAGATTTCCAATTGATTTGCCATATTCCGAAACAGACCCAAGCAACGGAAACGCTATTATAGCTGAAGGCGTAAATGATACTATAACTTTTGCAATTAATAATGATTTGAATATTACCTATCCATGCTACGAATGGGATTCTATGCAAGTTTATGACGTTACTTATGATATTATCAGTACATTTTCAAACCACACTTGGGATTCAATAGCTTTTGATTTTATTTTAGAAGCTATTTTCTTCCAAATTACAATACCTTTTAATATTTTTCCAGTTACATCAATGCCTGAATTTTGCTTACCACAAATACAAGTCAATAATGGTGATTTAGGTAATTATCAATTTATAAATGCTTGTTCGCCTGCAATAACTGCTCCGGCAGTTTCAACTAGCAGTATTTTTGATGAAGCTAATGAAACTAAAGGAGGAGGAAGTTCACAAACAAAAGACTTAAGCTTCTGTTTCCCAACAAATTGCGAACCTTTAATATCAGAATCTTTTCCTTTGGGCAGTATTCCATTAACTTGGTTTAATCAAACTTGGCTACTCGAAGACTTTGTTCAGGATACTGTTTTCCCTGGTACCTGGCTTTTTCCTCTGCCTGAACTTGATATAGAAATTAATGGACAAGACGTGATTTGCTATGGCGATTCTACTGGGGTAATTACTGTAGAAGCATTAAACAGCACAGGTCCTTTCACTTTTGAATATTCTTGGGGTACTGTAAATACTCACTTAAATCCTGTAGATGAAATAAATGTGCCGGCAGGATATTATTATATAACAATAACTGATGTTTATGGCTGTCAAGTCTTTGGCGAAATGAACATTGCTGATGAAAATCCTCCTATTTTATCTAATTTATACGCTGATGATGTTTTATGCCACGGTGAATCAACAGGTATTTTGTATTCTTATGTTTCAGGAGGAGTACCACCATATACTTGGAACTGGCAACCTAGCGGAAGAACTGAACAAAGCCCTGTAGGGGTATATGCAGGATGGCATTATTTAACAATAACTGACGATGTAGGTTGCGAACACTATGATTCTGTATTTGTTGACGAACCACCTACACCACTTACTATGACTTATACAAGCGGAAATGTTTCTTGCTATGGATATTATGACGGCTATATAGATGTAACACCTGACGGAGGAACGCCACCTTATTATTATCAGTGGTCGAATGGACAAATGACACAAGACTTAGTTAATATTCCTGTAGGACAATATATAACTACAATAACAGATGCTAATGGATGTAAAATTATTGAAACAATTGATATTACCGGACCTGAACCTTTAGAACTGTTTACATATACTCAAGACGTTTTATGCTATGGTGAAAATACAGGAAGTGTTGATTTAGTAGTTACAGGCGGAACTCCACCTTATAATTATACTTGGAGTAATGGCTCAACCAATCAAGACTTGTGGGATATGTTTTATGGCATTTACATTGTTACTGTAGTAGATGCAAATAACTGTACAGAATATACTATGGTTCAAATTCAGCAACCTGCTCTTCCATTACATGGAGATATTACACCAACTCACGTAAGATGTTTTGGCGAAGGAAATGGCGTGGCAGACTTAAATGTATTTGGAGGAACACCACCATATTATTTTGTTTGGAGTACAGGAGAAATTAGTGAAGATATTGAAAATCTAATACCTGGAATTTATTCTGTTACAATAAATGATGCTCACAACTGTGAAACCGCTGACACTGTTCAAATATTCCAACCCGATGCTCCAATGGTCGGAACAATTACCGGAAATGACATAACTTGCAACGGCGGAAACGATGGAAATATATACATTACTGCACAAGGTGGTCGTCCACCTTATACTTTCCAATGGTCAAGCGGAAGTTGGCAGCAAGACTTAATAAATGTTCCCGCTGGAAATTACTCAGTTACTGTCTCTGACCAAAGCCATTGTCATTACGAAATGAGCATAGAACTTAATCAACCGGATGCATTTTACGCTCAAATAATGGATGACTTAACAATTTGCTATGGCGAATCAGTTGAAATTGGAATAGGAATGATTGAAGGCGGAACACCACCATATACGATAATTTGGAATAATGGAGACCAAGGTACAAGTACTATAGTAAACCCAACAGAAACAACAACTTATTCCGCTCATATAGTTGACGCTACATTCTGCGAAAGTCAAAATGTGGAAATCACCGTTAATGTACATAAACCATTAAGCCAAACTATTAATGCAGATAATTATATTGTTTGCCCTGGCGATATTGTAAATTTTGAAGTTAATATTAGCGGAGGTGGAATAAGCGGAAACCAAATCTGGATAGCCGATAGTTTATGGAACTTACCAATTAATATGGAAATATTCCAAGATACAACAATTACTTTCCAAATATGGGATGTGTGCGGTTTCACAAGCTCTAGTACTTCTGTATCAATTACTACATATCCACTCCCATTAATAAATATTGCAGCTGAGCCAACAAATGGTTGTTCTCCTCTTGAAGTCCAATTCTATGAAAACAGCCCAGATATTGGTCAACGTTATATCTGGAATTTTGATGATGGTGATTTTGAGAATTTATCTTTTGACAAAAATCCAAGACATACTTTCTATAATGCAAGAACATTTAACGTTGGCTTAGAAGTTATTTCAACTGATGGTTGCAAACGCGACTCTACAATAGGAATAGTTGTTTTTCCAAATCCGGAAGTAGAGTTTAGAGCTCACTCAACCAATGTTACAATGGCCAGCCCCTTAATATATTTTACAAACTACACTCATGGCGGTTTTTGGCACAACTGGAATTTTGGAGACGGAACATTTAGTGATGAAACCAATCCTACTCACTCTTATACTATGCCAGGAACATTCCATGTAAAATTAGAATCAACTTCACTATATGGTTGTGTTGACTCAGCAGGTGTTGATATTTTTGTTTCAAATGAACTTGCTGTTTATGCGCCTACTGCATTTACTCCAAACTATGACGAAATAAATGAAACTTTTAAAGTATTTGCAGACGGAATTGATGAAAGCACTTATAAACTAATAATTTATAACCGCTGGGGAGAAATTGTTTATAACTCGACAGGCTATGAAAACGAATGGAACGGAAAACAAGGAGACCTAGAATGTCCTCAAGGAATATATGTGTGGGTAGTGAAATTTGTTGATATTTACGGAAACGAACATACCCACACAGGAAACCTTACTCTAATTAGATAATAAAAATATTTTTATAAACATAAGCTAAACCCGAGCCATAAACAACTCGGGTTTTATTACATTTGAAAAAATAACCCGATTTTTATAAATTTAATATTGATAAGTCAGTGGTTTTAAACAATTTTTTGATATTTTGCGAATATTATTTCGTGATTACAAAACTAACTTTTTTCAAAATTATTACACTTAATTATGCGAAAATTCTGAAAATACTGTGATTTATATTTTTTATGTTCAAAAATTCATTAATTTTGCTTTTTACAATATAATATACATTTCAATTACTTTTGTGAAAAATTTTATTTCTAAATATTATAAACTAAAGAAACAAACAATTGTAGTAATAAGCATTATAACGCTTTTTTATGCTTGTGATTTTCATAAAAATTCAAATCAGAATAACAAATTAGATAAACAAGAATTTAAGTTTGAAGATGATTTTATATTATTAAATAAATATTTTAATTACGATACTGATTCAGCAGAATTACTTGCTTTTGATTTAGAAAAAAAATATGCTTCACTAAACGAAACAGCTGCTTTAGTTAGATTGTATGGTTTTTTATCAGAATTATATCAGTATAGAAAAAAAGATGATTTTACTGCTCTGATAAATATTGCAAAAGCAATAGAATTATATATTTCTAATCCAAACTTAAATATTGAAAATGATTATTTGTTTATAAATGCCGGAAATATTCTTTTAAATTACGGAATGCAAAAAGAAGCTATTAATGTTTACAAACAAACTAAACTAATTAGTAATGCTAATTCAAATTCCATCATTTATAGTATAATAGATAATAATATTGGATTAGCTTATCAAGCTATGGCTAATTGCGACTCTTCTATGTATTATTACAGATTAGCAGAAACAGAAATTCCATATTTAGGAATTACAACTTATTTAAAACAAATACAATCAAATAATTATAAGATTTCTCTTTCCTTAGAATGCAATTTAACCGACTCTATCCCATTTTATTTTAATGAAATTAAGAAAAAATTTGAAATAATAGATAGATATTTTATAAAAATACAATCTGATAATAAAAAGCAAAATTGGGAAAATATTAAAATAGAATATTATACAAACAAAGTTCGTTCCTTACATGCTGTGGGAAGATATTTTATATTATTAAACCAAGAAGAAAATGCCCTAGAAATGTTCAAAGAAGCAGTTAGATTTGCTAAATTGTCAGGAAATTCTTCATGGATAATAAGCTCTTATCAGGGCTGGGCTGATGCCTGTTTTGCAAAAGGATATTTTAATGAATGTGTTAAAGTAACAGATACAGCAATTAGCAAAGCCTTAATTACTACTAAAGATTATAAAACACTAAGCGAATTGTATGAGCAAAAAAATCAAGCTCAATTAAAATTAGGAAATAATGAAAGTGCTAAAATAAGTAAATATCAATCTGATTTATATATAGACTCCCTTGAATTAATGATTATTTCTGAAGAAAATATTTCAAAACGTATTGAATTAGCAATTAACCCAATAAATATAGCTATAAAAAATTTTGAACTAAGAAAAAGTCAATTAAAACAAAACATTGAGAAAGAAGTAATAATTTTTGAGCAAGAAAATTATATCAAAAACTTGAAAATTATTATTATTTCATTAGCAAGCTTAATAATTGCAGGAATTATAGTATTATTAATTTTAATAAAGAAGAAAAAAAGAACAAATAAACAACAAGATTTACTTAAGTTAGAACAAGAAATTGAAAATATAAACCTTTATTTTTACGATAAAAATCAACAAATAAAAAACAATACGAAAAATCTTATAGATTTGCAGGAGAGTTTGAAGAGCTTGCTAATAAATCCTTCCGAAAGAGAAAAAGAAGAAATCAAAAAGGCAATTTCTAAAAATTCAACATTTATATTTTATAAATTTGAAAATATATCTTTGGATAAAAACAAAGAAATAATAAATGACAAATTTTTCACAAAATTATTTGATAAATTTCCAAATTTAAGCGAAAAAGATAGACAATTATTTGCCTATATTAAATTAAAACTACCAATTTCAGAAATTGCTAAAATTCAGAATAGTTCTGAACGCTCCATTAATACAAATATTTATAATTTAAGACGTAAACTAAGTTTTGAAACTGATAATGCCTTAATTACTTTTATTCAAGGCTTTTAGTAATATTTGTAAGCAAAGACAACAAACAAAAGTCTAAAAAATCAATAAAATGACAACAAATATTAAAAATTTATTGCTGAATTAAGCTTATGTGAAAAATATCTACAATTTATAAAAGCTATTTATCCGATTTTACTTATCTTTACAGATTAAATAAAATAAACAGTTTTAAAATGAAGTATTTATTTTTAATATTAGCCTTTTTACCTTTTATAGCTTTTGCACAATTTGAAGAGGATTTTTCTGACGGAGATTTTACAAACAATCCAACTTGGAGTGGAGATACAGAAGATTTTATTATAAACTCTTCTAATCAATTACAGTTGTTTATAGATCCTCAAGATGGTGGTGGGTCTTATCTATCAACTGTTTCAGCAGCAATTAATGATGCAGAATGGGAATTTTATGTGAAAATGAACTTTAAACCTAGTTCCTCAAATTATTGTGATATTTATTTAGTCTCTAATACACCAAATTTAAACTCTGTAACTAATGGTTATTTTGTAAGAATAGGAAATACAAAAAAGGAAATTTCTTTATACTGCCAAGATGTATCAAGCACAAAGATGATTATTGATGGTGAAGACAATAGAATTGATGTAGATAATGTTGAAGTAAAAATAAAAATTACTCGCGATAATGAAGGCAACTGGACTTTAAAATCTGATGTTTTAGATGGAAATGGCTATAAAACCGAAGGTTCAGTTTTTGATAATAATTATTATAGCTCTGCATATTTTGGAGTAAAATGTGTTTACACAAAAACCCGTTCACAACACTTCTTTTTTGATGATTTTGTGGTAACAGGAACAGGCTTTGTGGACGAAGAAGCTCCTGAGCTATTATCAGTTTCTGTTTTAGATGAACATTCTTTATTATTAACTTGGAACGAAGCTTTAGATGAGGCTAATTCGCTACAAACCACCAATTTTCAAGTTAACCAAGGAATTGGAAATCCTGAAGATGTTAAATTTTATCAAGACGACCCAAGTAAAATTTTATTAAGTTTTGAAAATTCTTTTACTTCTCCAAACAATTATATTTTGCAATATCAAGAAATTAGCGATTTAAATAATAATTTCAGCTCAGGGTCTATAGATTTTAGTTATATAATATTTTCACCAGGAATGGTAGTTTTTAATGAAATTATGGCTGACCCCGACCCAGTTGTAGATTTGCCAAATGCAGAATATGTTGAAATTTATAATACTACAGATTTTGTAATTGATATTAGCAATTGGTCATATACCCATGGAAATACTACAAAACAAATTCCAAATTATCAAATGCAGGCAGGAGAATATTTGATTTTGTGCAAAACTGAATTTGTAGAGCTTTTTACTGAATATGGAAATGTACTTGGAATTGAAGCTTTTCCACAAATTACAAATTCAGGACAAACTCTTGTTTTAAGAGATAATGAAAATCAAGAAATTGATAGAGTTTCTTACACAATAAATTGGTATGGCACGGCTTACAAAGAAAATGGCGGTTGGTCTTTAGAAAAAATTGACCCAACAAATACTTGTTCTCCAAATATGAACTGGACTGCCTCTGTTGACCCAAGTGGGGGTACTCCAGGAAGAAAAAATTCTGTTTTTGCAAGCATAATTGACACTATCCCGCCTTATGTGGTAAATGTATCCATAAATTCTGCAAATGAATTACTTGTGAAATTTTCTGAACCTGTTGATACTGCTACAAGTCTTGTTTATGCAAATTACGAATTACAACCAAATTTCGGGAATCCCATTTATGCTATTTCAGAAGATAACAAAACTGAGGAAGTGAGTTTGCAATTTTCCTCATCGTTTGTTGAAGACATAGAATATTCTTTAAATGTAAAAAATATTAAAGACTTATGCTCTAACCATATGCTGCCACAGACAATAAGCTTTACGCTTTATGATGCAAAAGAATATGATATTATTTTTTCTGAAATTATGGCAAAACCCGACCCTGTAGTTTTATTGCCTGATGCTGAATATATTGAACTTTATAATAGAACAGATAAAAATATTGACCTAACAGATTGGGTTTTAAGTGTTGGTTCTACAAATAGAAATTTACCTGCTTGCACAATTGAGGCAAATTCTTATCTTGTTTTGTGCAACCAAAATAATCTTAATTTATTTACAGAATTTGAAAATATTGTTGGTCTAACAAGCTTTCCAGCTTTGCCAAATACTAGTGGTAATTTAACTATTTCTTCAAAATCGGATAGAGTAATAAATACAGTTTCATATTCCAACAAATGGTATAGAGATAATTTTAAAGAAAATGGTGGTTATTCTCTCGAAATTATTGATTTGAATAATCCTTGCGAAGGTGAAAATAATTGGAGAGCTAGTAATGACATTTCTGGAGGAACACCTGGACGACAAAATTCTGTAAATGGTACAAATCCTGACCTTTATTCGCCTTATCCTATTGCTAGTGAGTTAATTTCTACTGATACTTTAATTGTTTATTTTAACGAAATTTTAAAAAAAGAATTTTGCGAAAATCCCGAAAACTATTTTGTGGAAAATTATGGAAATCCAGTTTGGGTTTCGGCTAGTAAGCCTGATTTTGCAAAAATTACTATGAAATTTTCACAAAACTTTGAAAAAGGAAAAGTATATTATCTAAATATAAAAGATAAAGTTCAAGATTGTGCAGGAAATCCTGTAGAGAGAAATACTTCTATACGTTTTGGAATTGGCGACTCTATTGCAAAGGAAGATGTTGTGATTAACGAAATTTTATTTAACCCACTTACCGGAGGAAGCGATTTTGTAGAAGTTTACAATAATTCAGATAAATTATGCGATTTGAAAAATCTTTGGTTTATAAATAAAACTGATGAGGGTGAAATAAATAATTCTTACCAAATTTCTACAATTAGTCGTTTGCTTTTACCTGAAGAATATTGTGCAATTTCAAAAGATATTAGATTTATTGAAAATAATTATCATGTTCCATATCCAGAAAATCTGTATGAAACCGCTAATTTGCCTACAATGCCCGATAAACTTGGAAATATTTTTCTGATAGATAGGTTTATGAATATTATTGACTCTGTTTATTATAATGAAAAACAACATTATAAATTACTTGCCTCAAAAGATGGTGTTTCATTAGAAAGAATTAATTTTAATCGTAGTTCGGCTGACGAAACAAACTGGCATTCAGCTTCGGAGAGTGTTGGCTTTGCTACACCAGGTTATAAAAACTCTCAATATTCTTCAGAATTTGTTTCTGATTCTAGAATTAATATTAGCCCCGAAGTATTTTCTCCAGATAATGACGGAAAAGATGATATTTTAAATATATCATATAATTTAAACAAAGCTGGATATACTGCAACAATTGCAATTTATAGCGCTGATGGTCAGTTTGTTAAGTTTATTGCTAATAATGAAATGTTAGCCACTGAAGGTAATTTTACTTGGGATGGATTTGATAAGGCTGATTTAGCTTGTCCAATTGGTATTTATGTGATTTATATAGAAATGTTTAATCTTTCTGGCGAAAAAATCATTGAAAAACGCACAGCAGTTTTAAGTAGAAAATCTTACTAAATAAAAAGTTTTAAATTTTCAAATGAATAAAAAATATTTTGATAGATATTGTATAGATATACATAATTATGAACGTATTCCCACACGTGTTGTAAATATTGGAGACATAAAAATTGGTGCCTTAAATCCAATTCGTTTGCAAAGTATGACAAATGTGCCTGCTAAGGATGTAAAAAAAACTATTTTACAAACAAAAGCAATTTTTGATGCCGGTGCTGACTTTGTAAGAATTTCTACTCCAAGAATTTTAGAAGTTGAAAATTTAAAAGAAATAAAAAAACTTTTACATGCAGGTGGTTATAAAAACCCTTTGATTGCGGATGTGCATTTTAATCCGAAAATTGCCGAAGAAGCTGCACGTGTAGTTGAAAAAGTTAGAATAAATCCAGGTAATTATGTTGATAAAAGAGCAAATTTTAAAAAAATAGAATTTACAGACTCTGAATATAAATTGGAATTAGAAAAAATTCATGAAAGAATATTGCCTTTAATAAAAATTTGCAAACAATACGGCACAGCCATAAGAATAGGCTCAAATCATGGATCTTTATCAGACAGAATAATGTCGAGATATGGAAATACTGTTGAAGGAATGGTGGAAGCTGCAATGGAGTTTATTGATATTTTTGTTGCTGAAAATTTTTACAATCTTGTAGTTTCAATGAAAGCCAGCGATGTGAAAATTATGACGCAAGCTACAAGATTATTAAATGCTAAAATGCTTGATAAGTCTTTACTTTTTCCTCAACATTTAGGTGTTACCGAAGCCGGTGCAGATATTGATGGAAGATTAAAATCAGCTATTGGAATTGCTGCTTTACTTTCTGACGGAATAGGAGATACTTTTAGAGTTTCGCTAACTGAAAATCCAGAAAATGAAATACATTTTTCAAAAATTATTTTAGAAGAATTTAAAAACAAAAAATTCAAACACCAAGTTCCAAGCCAAACACATAATACTTACAATCCTTATATTAGCGAAAATAAATACAAAGCTCTTAATTTTATTAGCAATAAATTTTCATTAATTTCAGAAATTGATTCTGATAATACAGATATAGTTTATTCAGAAAATCCTAGAAATCTTTTAACAACAAAAGCTATTTTAACTAATTATCGGGCTTGGAAATCTTTAAAGAAAAATAAAAGTATTTTTCCTTATATAGAATTTAGCAAAAATAAATTACCAAAATTAGATGATAGATATTTTTATTTTATTGGACTTGGTTTTTATGATTTAATTAAAGATGAGTTAAAATCTGTTTTGGAAAAAAATAATATTTGTTTAGTTTTAAATTACTGTTCAGAAAATCCTTTAGGCGAAACTCGTTATTTTTATAAAGCCATAAAAAAAATAAATCCTGATATTCCGCTTATTATTAAATATTCAGCACAATCTCTTAATTATGATGAGCTTGCTGTTGAACTAGGTCTTTTCCCAGGAATAGCACTGTTAGATAATCTTGCTAGTGGATTGTGGTTAGATATTCCGAGCAAAGAAATAAATACAATTGAAATACAAACAGATTTATTACAAGCAATTGGTTTGAGATATTCAAAAGCAGAATTTATTTCCTGTCCTGGTTGCGGTCGTACAAATTATGATTTAGAAAATTTAATGCGAGAAGCTAAAAAAGAGTTTTCACATTTAAAAGGATTAAAAATTGCTGTAATGGGCTGTATTGTAAATGGACCCGGCGAAATGGCTGATGCAGATTATGGCTTTGTTGGTGCAGGAGAGGGGAAAGTACATATTTTTAAAGGTAAAAATGCAATAATAAAAAATCTTGCCCAAGAAAATGCTGTAGAAGAGCTAAAAAATCTGATTGAAAAACAAAAATTATAGCTTTTTAAAGTGGATGGTTAGATTATTTAAGAAAAGATTTTAAGAACAATATGACTTGATAATGATAATTGATAAATTATCAAAGCTAGTTCAATTAGTAAATCCAAATAAAAATTATACTAATAAAAGTTTTAATTTTTCACTGTTTTAAGTCTTTTAAATGTTAATTTCAATTAATTATAAAAAAAAGTTCAAAAAAGTTTTGAAATTAAAATAAAAATACCGATTTTTGCAGTCCTAAAAAATAAAGAAGATATTATTATGGCACGAGCTTGTCAAATTACCGGTAAAACAGCAATGGTTGGGAACAAAGTTTCTCACTCAAACCGCAGGACTAAAAGAGTTTTTGATGTAAATCTTACAACAAAACGCTTTTATGATGAAGAAACAAAACAGTGGATAAAATTAAAAGTGTCGGCAAAAGGCATTAAAACTATTTCAAAAAAAGGTTTGAAAGCTGCTTTGAAAGACGCTAGAGAAAAAGGATTTATTAATTAAAAATAGTCGGAGGAAAATAAAATGGCAAAAAAAGCAAAAGGAAACCGCATCCAAGTTATTTTAGAATGCACAGAGCATAAAGAAAGCGGTATGCCGGGAACATCAAGATATATAACTGTGAAAAACAGGAAAAACACTCCCGACAGAATGGAACTTAAAAAGTATAATCCAATTTTAAAGAAAGTTACACTACACAAAGAAATTAAATAATTTGAATTATGGCAAAGAAAGCAGTTGCTACCCTTAGAACAGGTGGCGGACAAAATATAGCAAAATGTATTAAAATGGTAAAAAATCCCGAAACAGGAAACTACCAATTTAAAGAAACGGTTACTTATAAGGAATCTGCTAAAGATTTTTTTAATAAAAAATAATTAAAATAAGTATAATTTATTTGACGCAGCATTTTAATAAAGTGCTGCTTTTTTTGTTTATATACAATTAAGTTTTTTATTTTTGTGAAAATACTCCTAAATAAATGCAAAGTCAAGAAGAATATTTAATTTATGACGATACTTTAAAATTGTATCTTGCTATGCTTGATGATATTAAGCAAGCAAGAAGAAGTGTTTATTTACAAACATATAAATTTGCAAACGACAGTATTGGACAAAAATTTAGACTAGCTTTGACAGAAGCGGTAAAAAGAGGTGTAGAAGTAAAACTTTTAATTGATTCTTGGGGGTCAGGGGTTTCACAGTCTTTTTTTAAAGAATTTGTTGAATTAGGTGGGAAATTGAAATTTTTCGAAAAAATAAAGTTTAGTTTCGATATTTTTTCGCGTAATCATAGGCGAAATCATCGCAAACTTTTATTGATAGATTCAAATATTAGCTATATAGGCTCCTCTAATATCACTGCATATAATATAAATTGGAGAGAATGTAGTTTTAGAATTGTAGGAAATATTACTTCTGTGTTTGAAAGAATTTTTTCTTATGATTATTTTTTATCAAGTAGGTTTTTTCAAAATAAAAAATATGGAACAAAAATATTGAGAAGTAAGGATATAGCTATAATACAAGATGTGCCGGGAAATAGAAAACAACCCGTGAAATATGTTTTTCAAAAACTTATTGATTTAGCAAAAGAAGAAATAATAATAGAAACTCCATATTTTTTACCTGGCTCTTTGTTGAGGCGAAGTTTAATAAATGCCAGCAAAAGAGGAGTGAAAGTTACAATAATTACTCCCAAAAATTCCGATGTTACTTTATTTGATATTTTAAGAAATAAATTTTTTGGTATTTATCATAAAAACGGAATCCAAATTTTAGAGTATAGACCTTCTAATTTGCACGCTAAAGTTTTTATGGTTGACAAAAAATATTTTCTTACAGGTTCCAGTAATTTTGACTATCGTAGCTTTTTGTATATGCACGAAATAAATATTGCAGGGCAACAAGCAAAGATTTTAGAGCTTTTACAAAAACATTTAGAAAATACTGCAAAAGATTGTGATAATTTTGATTATGAAAAATGGAAAAATAGACTTAAAGTTCAAAAATTAATTGAAAATTTATTGTTCCCATTTAGACATTTATTTTAAAAAAAAGGCTAAACAAATTTGATTAGCCTCTTTTTAATTTATTTACTTTTATTTATTGTTTTGTAACTTTATTTACTTGTCTGCTTCCGTCAGTTTTATCAAAGATAACTAAATAAAATCCTCTTGGGAGCATTGAAGTGTTGATTTCATTATTTTCTAAATTAACAAATTCAGAAATTATTTGTCCTGTAATACTTGTAATTGTAATTTTATTTATGTTCTCAATATTGCTGATATATAAAACCTCATTAAATGGATTTGGATAAATATTTATTTCGTTTACAATATTAGATTTAATATTTTCCACTATATCAAAATTTGCTGTAAAACTTTTGTCTTCAAAAATACTGAAATTATAAATAGTGTTTGTTGAAACTATCTCATCTTCTTCGTTTGTCCAGTTTATAAATTCATATCCACTATTTGCTGTAGCTTTTATTGACACATTTGTAGCTAATGGATATTCTCCTATTCCTTGTAGTACACCAGCATTTGCAGGGTTTGAATTTAAACTTACTGTAAAAATTTCGTCTTCATAATGTATAAAGTGGGCTGTTATATTTAGGTCGTGATCCGGCATTATAAATTCGTAAGGATTTTCTGTGCTTACCATAATGTTGTCAAATGTCCAATAAGCAAATTGGTAAGGCGCATTAGCTTCTGCTATTATGCTTATTGTTTCTCCTTCAGCAGCATAACCTTCATACCAAGCCCAACCGGCTGAATTTGGATATGTGGAAACTTCAATATTATAAGCTTCAAGCATAATATGTACAGGCAAAATTGCTGGCGAACCAATATCAAAAATGATTTCAAATAATACACTTGCTTCTTCTATATATTTGGACGATGTGCTTTTCTTTGCATCAAGGAATATTCTAAGCATAGATGTTTCGCTGTCTATATTTGTAATTTCATAATATGAAAACGGGATGCTTACAATTTCTATATCGCTAAGCCCATGTAAGAGTATTGCTGTAACATTGTTTGCATCATTCCAAGTTATTACAATATCAAAATAATCAGGCATTTCGTTTATCAATTCAATAAATTGAGGATTTATTGTTGCACTAATTATTCCGCTTTCAATAGCTGTTATTGTTAGTGTTAGACTGGAATTATTATTGAGAGTAATGATTAGTTCTATCTCATCGCCTAAGTTTATGAGATGCTGGCTTAAAAAAGAATTTTTGATATTTAAAATATTTTGAATAAGACTGAAATCGGTATTTTCAATTAAATTTGTAGAATTATAAGATATTGAACTTATGGCTTCTGCATTTGCAAACATTATTAGAGTATAAATATCATTAGGATTAGATAAATCATAATTTACATTTTCAGGGCTGATAAGATTATCGTAAGAATCAATTATTTCTATTATAAAATAATCATAATAACCACTACCAAAATGACATTCCATATTTAAGTGATCACCGTCTTCTAAGTTAAAACTTGAGATAAATGAGCTTTTTATTGTTAAAATATTTTCATTAATAACATAATCTGTTCCTTCTGATAATATAATGTCCACCCAAGCATTATTCACGTAGTCCCAGTAGTAATATAGAACTTTTGTAATTTCGGTTTCATCTCCCCAAATAATATTAAAATCTACATCATTAACAGTAGAAATGCCATAATATTTTTGATAAGGACTAATTTCGCCTGTTTGAAAATTGCCATAACCTGTGGCGAATGGAAGGTAATAGTCACTTAGCATTGTTAAATCAGTATTGTCTGCTGAAACAATGCTTTCTTTAGGTATATTTAATGTATAATAAGCATCAAATTCTAAAGGTAAATCAGGCTCTATTACTAACATATCTTCATTTAAAATGTAAATATTATTAATTAAATGTTCTTCGTCATAGTCATTGATTAAATTAATGTCGCCAAATCCATTGTTTAAATTACCTTCGGCTATATTTTGGTTAAATTTTATGTAAAAATTTGTGTTTGGATCTTCATTATAATTCCAGGAAACAGGAGTAGAGTTAATAACAAAAGGATAATCAGAATTGAAAACAGCATAAATGTTTACATCATTAGCCGGCATTGTAAAAGTAAAAGGATTGTCGCTAACTATATTGCCACCTTCAAAAACCCATTTTTCAAAGAAGTAATTTGAATTACTAATTGCTTCTATATTTACTTGTTCTCCAACGAAATACTCATCTGCACCATTGTACCAGCCTGCCTCTGAGTTATTTACGGCAATATTTACATAAAAGAATTCTTCCAATATATTTATGAATAAATAATTAGGCTCTCCTAAATCAAAGTTAACTTTCATAAATACATTAAAAGTAGTAATATCTTTTGAACTATTTTTAGCTTTGTCGTCTTCAGTAGGAATATTTAGTTTTAGTGTTGCTGTGTTAGCATCTATAGGAATTATTTCATAATCAAGCCATTCGTCTTCATATACATAAGTTTTTTCGATACGATAAAGATTTATATTTTCAATTGAGTTAGCATCATTCCAAGTTATGGTTGTTTCAATGTATTCAGGCATATCGTTCCCATTAATTGTAAAGCTATTAGGATTAAATGAAGGTTTTGTTAATCCGTTTTCAATGGCAGTAATAGTAAAACTATCAGAATTATCAAAATCCAAATTAAAAATAACTTCAACATCAATATCGTCTCCGGCATTGTTTAAGACATTTGCTAAATATGAATTTTTGATAATTAAATA